>Ga0100403_1003054_pt1 | contig 12708 bp, 10 predicted proteins | sample CryGeymet201501t_FD_83663 | JGI IMG/M metagenome (GOLD analysis project Ga0100403, IMG submission 83663) | Groundwater microbial communities from Crystal Geyser aquifers in Utah, USA - Crystal Geyser metaG 2015-01t | ecosystem: Environmental > Aquatic > Deep subsurface > Groundwater | place...
CATCGTCGCGGGTACGTCGATCGTCGGGCTCGCGGCGATCGCCGCGTGCACCAACGCCGGGAGCGCGGAGCAGACCGGGCAGGATCTCGCGGACCATCGTCATCATCCGGACGCCGGGACCAACGGCAACGGCAACGACGACGCGGCGACGAACCAATGCACGAGCCTCGCGTTCGCGGTGTGCTCCGACGCGCAGATCGTCGCGATCGTCGGTGCGCTCAACAGGGGCGTGATCGCCGAAGCCCAAGCGGTCCTCTCGGGCGTGCAGAGCGCGGACCTCCGAACGTTCGTCGGCCGCCTCGTCGATCAGCACACGCGCGTGCAGGCCACGCTCGACGCGTACTCGCAGAAAAACGGCATCACGGCCGTCGAGAGCGCGATCTCGCTCGGGATCACGCAGACCGTGAACCTGCAGATCCAGGCGCTGCAGACGAAGACGGGCAACGATCTCGACGTGGCGTTCATCACGAACGCGGCGTTCGAGGAGATGTTCGCGCTCTCGTTCGTGTCGACCGTGCTCGTCCCGAGCGCGAGCGATCCGCTCCGCCAGACGATGATCGATCTGCGCGCGACGATCAGCGATCAGATAAGCGTGATGATGTCGCTCCAGACGTCGCTCATCGGGCGCTGCGGCACCGTGCAGACGGCGAGCGCCGACGCGGGCTGCGACGACGCGGCCGCGCACTGAGCGCGAGGTCAGCGCACGCGCGCGAGGAAATCCGCGATCGCCGCGAGCGTTTCCGCGGGGCGATCGCGGTGAGGCGCGTGGCCGCACGCCGAGAGCACGACGCGCTCGACGCGCGCGCCCGCGCCTCGCTCGATGGCGTCGAGCTGCGCGAGCGTCCCGTACTCGTCGTCTTCGCCTTGCACGACGAGGGTCGGGACGCGCACGCGCGGCAGGTACTCTTCGATGTTCCACGCGCGAAAGCCGGGATCGAGCCAGGCGCGGTTCCATCCCCAGAACGCGCCGTCGACGTTGTCGCCGTGATGACGCAGGAGGCGCGCGCGCAGATCGCCGCGCGTGAACGCGTCCGCCGCGGCGGCGATGCTCTTCACCGACACGTCCTCGCAGAAGACGTGCGGCGCTTCGAGGACGAGCGCGCGGACGCTCGGCGCGGCCGCGGCCATGATCGCGATCGACGCGCCGTCGCTGTGGCCGACGAGGACAGCGTCGCGGATCTTCTGCGCGGCGAGGATCTCGGTGAGCGTCATCGCTTCGTCGTGCATGTACGACAGCGGCCGCGGGAGCGTCACCGGATCCGACGCGCCGTATCCCCAACGGCTGTAGACGAGCGCGCCCGAGCCCGCCATTTCGGCGATGCGCTTCGGGAAATCTCGCCACATCGACACCGACCCGAGCCCTTCGTGCAAGAAGACGAGCGTCGGCGCTTCGTCCGGCGGCGGTCCGATCCAGACGCTCTCGAGGCGATGGCCCGCGGCGACGATCATGCGCGCAGCTTGTAGCGCTGGATCTTGCCGGTCGCGGTCTTCGGCAGCTCGGCGATGAACTCGATCCAGCGCGGGTACTTGTAAGGCGCAAGCTTCGTCTTGACGTGCGCCTTCAGCGCATCGGCCGTCGCGTCGCTCGCGTCGGCCGCGTTCTCGAGGACGACGAACGCCTTCGGTTTCACGAGACCGTCGGCGTCCGCGTGGCCGACGACGGCCGCTTCGAGCACGGCGTCGTGCGACGCGAGCGCGCTCTCGACCTCGAACGGCGAGACCCAGATGCCGCCGACCTTGAGCATGTCGTCGGCGCGCCCCGAGTACGTGTAATAGCCGCCGTCGTCGCGCACGTAGCGATCGCCGGTGCGCGTCCACGGGCCTTCGAACGTGAGGAGGCTCCGCTCGCGCTGGTTGAAGTACGCCGCCGCCGCGGACGGTCCGCGCACCCAGAGCGATCCCTCTTCGCCGTCCGCGACCGGTCCGCCGTCGTCGCCGCGAAGCTCGACGTCGTAGCCAGGCACCGGCTTGCCGGTCGTGCCGTAGCGGACGTCGCCGTGGCGGTTCGACAAGAAGATGTGGAGCATCTCCGTCGAGCCGATGCCGTCCAAGATGTCGCAGCCGAACCGGTCGCGCCATTTCTCGCCGATGTGGCGCGGGAGCGCTTCGCCCGCGGAGATCGCGCACCGGAGCGCGCACGACGACGCTCGATCGTTCGCGGCGTCGGAGAGGATCGACGCGAAGAGCGTCGGCACGCCGCAGAAGATCGTCGGCTGCCGCTCGCGAAGAACGCGCATGACCGACGCGGGCGTCGGGCGCTCCGCCATGAGGACCGCGGTCGCGCCCACGTGAAACGGAAACGTCATCGCGTTGCCGAGCCCGTACGCGAAGAAGAGCTTCGCCGCCGAGTAGACGACGTCGTCCTCGCGGACGCCGAGGACGCCGCGCCCGTAGATCGCCGCCGTCTGCACGAGGTGCGACTGCAGATGCACCGCGCCCTTCGGTGCGCCGGTCGATCCGGACGAGTAGAGCCAGAACGCGACGTCGTCCGAGGTCGTCGGCGCGGCGTCGAGCGAAGACGACGCGGCCGCGAGGAGCGCGTCGAGCCGCTCGCCTCCGTCCGCGCCGCCGAGCGGCGACGTCGCGACGACGACCGCGCGCAGAAACGGCGACCGCGCGATCGCCGGCGCGACCTTCTCGTAGAGCGCGTCGCTGACGACGAGCACGCGCGCGCGGCTGTCGTTCAGCATGAACGCGTAGTCGTCCGTCGTGAGCAGCGTGTTGAGCGGCACCGGGACCGCGCCAATTTTGATCGCGCCGAAGAACACCGCGGGAAAGTCCGCGGTGTCGAGCATGCACATCGCGATGCGCTGCTCCATCTCGACGCCGAGCGCGCGGAGCGCGTTGCCCGCGCGGTTCGCGCGCTCCGCGAGCGCCTCGTACGTCACCTCGCCGCGATCGTCGCGCACCGCGACCTTCTGCGGGCGTGCGGCGGCGTTGCGATCGAGGAAGTCGACCGCTGCGTTGTACGCGCGCGGAACGATTACGCGCGGGGGCGAGACGCTCGCGTCGACCTCGGCCCAAGTGCTCACGCGGGACATCGTACGCGGTTCGACCGACGTCAGCTCGTGAACGGCTTGGTGTCGCGTCCGAGCGCGTGATCGAGCCGAATGCGCGAGACGCGCGCGTCGATGTGCGCGTTCAAGACGTCGAGCCGCGCGCGGGTGAGCTCGCTCTCCGCGTCGGTGAGCGTCGTGGACGTGCCGCGTCCGTTCGTGAAGAGCTCGCGCGCGACGCGGTGCGCTTCGATCGCGCTCGCGAGCTCGCGGCGGCCGGCGTCGATCGAGAAGTCCGCCTCGCGTACCGCTTGGTACGCCTGCACGACCTCGATCTCGATGCCGTCGCGCACGACGCCGCGCTGCGCTTGCAGCGCGTTCACGCGCGCTTCGGCGTCGACGACGCTCGCGTCGGCGACGACGAGATCGTTGGGCGACCAGATCACCTGCGCGCCGACGTCCCAGGTCGCGAACCAGTCCTGCGTCGCGGGGAAGCGCCGCGGGTTCGGGTTCGCGTAGATCCCGTCGGCGAACGCGGACACCTGCGGGTAGCGCCCCGCGCGTACGACGGCCATCTGTTGCCGCGCCGACTCCGCGTTGGCGTCGATGCTCTTCACCTCGAAGCGCGCCGACACCGCTTCGAGCGTCATCTGCTTCAAGTTGCCTTGCAGCGCCGGGAGCGGCGCGTCGAGCTGCTCGCCGGGGAGGAACGCGTCGCCCTCGGCCGAGTGCATCGCGACGCGCATCTGCTTCTCGGCGAGGTCCATCAAGTTCTTCGCGCGCTCGACCGCGAGCTCCGCGGACGACACGGCCGTCTCCGCGCGGAGCACGTCGGCGCGCGACGCGTTGCCCGCTTGGAACTGATTCTGCGCGTCCTTGAGGTGCGTCTTCTGATCGTTGAGCGCCTGTACCGCGACGATGACGGCGCCGCGCGCGCGGAGCCACGTGTAGTATGCAACCTTCCCGTCGCTGTACGCCTTCGCCTTCGCCGCGATCGCGTCGAACCTGTACGCCGCCTGCGAGTGCGTGGCCGCGGTGTAGTTCTGGTTGATCCGCAAGAAATAGTCGCTGATCGGCACCGTGATGTTCGCTTGGAACAGCCACTGGTTGAGGACGATCGGGAACGAGAGGTTCGCCGCGTAGAACCCGGTGCCCGGCGGGAGCGCGAGCGGGTTGATCGGCCCTTGCGGCGCGTTCGTCCCGACGACCGAACCGAGCGACGGAACGGTGAAGTCGCTGAGGCGCGTGTACCGCGCGGTTCCCGTGAGCCGCGGCAGGAAGCTCGCCCACGCCGCGTCGACGCGCGCCGCCGCGCCGCGAAGATTCTCCTCTGCCGCGCGCGCGTTGAAGCTCGTCTGCGCCGCGCGCAACGCAACCTGTTCGGCCGTAAGGCCGTTCGGCTCGATCTTCAAGAGGTCCGCGGGAATCGGTACCGGCGTCGTGCTCGCGGGGACGTAGTCGGCCGGCATCGGCGGCGCGCCCGGCGGCGCCGCGGACGACGCGGCGGGCGGGGGCGCGGGCTGGTGTGCGGGCTGCGCCTGCGCGATCCCCGAAGCTGTAAAGACAGCCGACAGACCGAACGCGATTCCGACGGTGTTCTTCCGCATAATCGTTCCTTTTCCTTTCGATTCCCCGCCTGATTACCGCGCGCGCACCGTACTGCAACGGCCTTGCCAAAGGCGCGACAAGTGCGCACGCAAGTGCGCACGACCGTCGATTCGCGCGGTATGCTGTTCCTAGAGGCATGGCCGACAGCGCGGACAGGTGGGAGGACACGCTGACCCATGCCGTCGGCCCTTCGAGCGGCGAGAGCGCGGCGGCCACCGACAAGCTGCAGCTGATCGTGAGCGTCGAGGGCGCGTTCACGACGCACCGCTTGCCGAGCTCCGGCGCGGTGACGATCGGACGCGCGGCCGGGAACTTCGTGCGGATCGATCACCCGTCGATCTCGCGATCGCACGCGGTGTTGTCGATCGGCGGGACGCTGCGCGTGCTCGATCTCGACAGCTCGAACGGCACGCGCGTCGCGGGGCACCTCATCGAACCGAACACGCCGGTCGAAGTGAGCGCGGGCGACGCCCTCGAGCTCGGCGGCGTGATGGTGATGATCCAGCGCGTCGCCGCCGCGCTCCCGCCGCGGCGCGTCCTCAGCCACGACTACTTCGAGGCGCGCGTCGAAGAAGAGTGCGCGCGTCGCGCGCGCGCGGGCGGAAGCTTCTCCGTCGTGCGCATCAACGCGCCGCCCGAGGCGCCGTCGAGCGAAATCGAAGCGGCGTTCCAAGAGACGCTGCGCGCGCACGACGTGCTCGCGCTGTACGCGCCGAACGAGTACGAGATCCTCCTCGACGCGACGGCGGACAACGCGGGCGACGTCGTGCACCGGCTCACCGCGCGGCTCGCGCGCGTCGAGATCTTCGTGCGCTCCGGGTGCGCGTCGTATCCGGCCGACGGCGCGACCGCGGGCGCGCTCATCGCGTTCGCCAACGCGGCGGTGCGCGGCACCGAGCCGCCGCCGCCCGCGGAGGCCGAGGACGACGACGCGCCGGAGTCGGCGATGGACGGCCTGCGCGCGCTCGTCGAGCGCGTCGCCGCGAGCACGATCAGCGTCCTCATCCTCGGCGAGACCGGCGTCGGCAAAGAGGTGCAGGCCGAGACGGTGCATCGCTTGTCGCCGCGCGCCGGCAACACGTTTCTGCGACTCAACTGCGCCGCGCTATCCGAAACGCTTCTCGAGAGCGAGCTCTTCGGGCACGAGCGCGGCGCGTTCACCGGCGCGCACGCGCAGAAGCGCGGCCTCCTCGAGACGGCCGACGGCGGCACCGTCTTCCTCGACGAGGTGGGCGAGCTGCCGCTGACGACGCAGGTGAAGCTGCTGCGCGTGATCGAGGAGCGCAAGGTGATGCGCGTCGGCGGCCTGCAAGCGAAGGACATCGACGTGCGCTTCGTGTCGGCGACGAACCGCGATCTCGAGGCCGAGGTCGCGCGCGGCGCCTTCCGGCAAGACCTCTTCTTCCGCCTGAACGGCGTGACGCTCGTCGTGCCTCCGCTTCGCGAGCGGCCGAACGAGATCGAGAAGCTTTCGCACCTCTTCATCGCGCAGGCGTGTCGCGATCGCGGGCGCGTGCCGCAGCTGACGCAGGACGCGCTCGCGCTTCTTCGCGGGTACAGCTGGCCCGGCAACATTCGCGAGCTGCGCAACGTCATCGAGCGCGCGGTACTTCTCTGCGGCTCGGGGCCGATCTCGTCGCGGCACCTGCCGGTCGAGAAGATGACGGCGACGATCGCCGCGCGACCCGCGCGCGTCTCGATACAACCGGGGGCGACCTTGCAGCCGCCGCCCGCGCCGCCATCGTTCATCCAGGCCGGCGTCGAGAACGCGACGGACGCGTGGCCGATCCTGCGCGAAGCTTCGCCGCCGACCATGAACAACCTCAAGGTGGAGCTCGAAGCGGTGGAGCGTCAGCGCATCCTCGACGCGCTCGAGCGATGCGCGTGGAACCAGACGAAGGCGGCGCAGATGCTCGGCATCGCGCGCGGCACGCTCGTGTCGCGGCTCGATCAGTACGGCATCGCGCGGCCGCGCAAGGGCAACGTGTGATGCGCGCGCCGCTCGCGGTGCTGTGCGCGGCGCTCGTCGCGTGCGGTCTCGACGTGAACGGCGCGGCGGAGGCGACCGATGCGGGCGGCGGCGACGCGAGCTTCGACGCGGGCGTCGACGCGCGCGCGGACGGCGCGGGCACGAACGACGGAGGCGCGGACGCGCCGAGCGACGCGACCCCCGACGCGGTGCCGCCGACGTGCATGTCGATCGACACGTCGTGCCTCGGCGTGACGGTGCCGAGCGGCTGGGCGCTCGCCGGTTCGCGCGCGGGCCACGCGACCTGCCCGCCGAACGACTTCGATCCGATCGCGCTGGTGACGAACGCGCGTCTTCATCCGGACTCGTGCGCGTGCGCGGCGTGCCAGACGCAGGGGCAGTACGCGTGCAGCTCGTTCGTCCTGAAGTTCGGGCAGACGTGCGGCGGGACGACGCTCTCGGGATCGACCACGCCTTCGTGCGTCGCCCACTCCGAGTCGGGATCGAACGCGCGCGTCTCCGCGCTCCCCGGCGCGCCGTCGGGCAGCGTGTCGTGCACGAGCGCGCAGGCGGGGACCGGCGCGGTCGACTCGGATCCGCTGACGCTCTGCCGCCCGAACAAATGCACGGCCGACTACTGCGGGCTCAAAGGCAAAGGCTTCGCGACGTGCATCGTCCACGACGGCGTCGTCGCGTGCCCTGCGGGATTCCCGCAGCAGACCGTCGCCGGCACGGGCGCGGGCGCGAGCTGCGATCCGTGCTCCTGCAACGTGCTGCCGGCCGGCGCGTGCACCGGCAAGATTCGCGTCTACGACAACGTCTCGAACTGCGACGGCAACGGCAACACGATGGGCCAGAACTTCAAGGGCGAGTACGCCGCCGACGGGATTTGCGTCGATCCAATGTCGAACTTCGACAGCATCTATTACGTCGCCGGTCCGCCGCCGCCGACCGCGTTCGCACCGAGCATGCGCACGAACGGTACGGGCGCCGCCTCGCTCTCGGCGCAACAGACGATCTGCTGCACCCAGTGACGCGCTCAGTAGAGCGACGGACAGTAGTCGGCGCAGTGCGTCTGCGCGCAGTCGTCGTAGACGGCCACGTACTCCGACGTCGCTTCGGCGCCGGCGGTCTCGCTGCACGAGTGGACGCACGCGTCGACGGTTTGGCTCGCGCGGCATCCGTCGACGCATCGCGGGAGCATTCGGCACGCGACGTCGAACGCGCACGCGCGCGCCGCCGGGCAGCAAGTTCGACCGATGCACGCGATGCACGGCTCGTCGAAGAACCAGAGCACGCGCGCCGGATCGCAGCCCGTTGCGCGCGGGCGCGCGAGCACGTGCGGATCGCTCGGCGGCGAAGCGTCCGCTTCGTCGCGCGGAGGAAGCGGCGTCGCGGCGGTCGGCGGCGGCGGAGGAGGAGGGCCCGCGTCGGGCGCGTCGCCGATCGCCTCGACCTGAGCGCACGCGGCGAGCGCCGTGCAAAAGAGGCACGATGCCCATTTCATCCTCGTTGCGAAGAGCAGGGCGCGTGCCACGCGCGAAGTCGCGTCGATCGACGCGCGCTTCCGCGAGCGCTTCGCCCGCGACGGTCCTCGGCGTCACGCGTGAGGCAACGTGAAGCGCGGCGTCACCGTTTGCGCGCTCGCCACGCCGACCGGCGCCGGCCGTCGGCGATCACTTCGGCGCCTTCTTGATCGAGGTCCGATCGTCGTCGATCCAGTAGATGCTCTCGTCGTCGAGGAAGATGTCGCCGCGCGCCGCGGCGCCGAGCGTGCCGAGCATCTCGGGCGCGCCGCCCGTGCGCGCGACGCGGTAGAGGACGTTCGCTTCGCCGGCGGTCCAGTAGACGTGCGTCGCGTCGACGGCGATGTTGCGCGCGCCGAGCTCGTTCTTCATCAACGTGGTGACCGCGCCGCCCGTCTTCGCCACGCGGCGAATCGAGCCGCCCGCGTCGTCCTCGTACATGGAGAAGAAGACGGAGTCGCCGAAGGGGACCGGCGGCGCTGTGCATGGTGCAAGCATCTTCGGGGCGCCGCCCGCGCGCGGCGCCGCGAACAGGCGATCGTCCACGACGACGAACGCGGTCGTCGCGTCGAGGGCGACGTGCGACGCCTTCTTGCCGACGAGCGCGGTCGTCGCGGGCGCGCCGCTGCACGACGCCGGGTAGCGAATGAGCTTCGTCTTGGTGCGCACGACGACGCCGCGATCGTCGGCGTCCCAATCGTCTTCTTCGTAGCCGGGCTGGTACTCGCCGCACTTGTCGCTCGCGCCGCCGTTCTTCGGCACGCGGTAGATGACCCAGCCGGGGCCGGGGCCGACTTCCTTGTCGTAGTAGACGTACGTCGCGCCGAGGTGCAATCCGTAGATCGAGTACGTCGGCGCGAGCACGGTGCGCGCGTACCCCGCCTTCGTGATCCTCACGACCTCGCCGAAGCCGTCGGCGATCGTGCCGTAGAAGACGTGCGCGTCGTCGACGCGCACGCCGCCGTTGATCATGGGCTCGTGGGCGACGATCGTCTGCGTCCCGCGCGGCGGCGGAGGCGACGATGCCGACGCGCTCGCTGCAGATGAAGAGGCCGACGCAGATGCGGACGCGCTCGCCGATGCCGATGCCGACGCAGGCGCCGTCGCCCGTGCGCTCGCTGCGCTCGCGCTTGCCGTGGCGCTCGCGCGCGACGTGGCCGTCCGCGGCGCGACGCCGGCCGCTTCGCAGCCAAGCGCCGCTCCCGCGATCGCGACGCACGCGACCGCAAACGCCGCGACCATCCGCGAACGCCGCATCGCCTCATTCTACGGGCGCGCCGCCCTCGATCGGTACGCTGACGCGCGGCGTCGCTGAGCTTGACGCGAAGCGCCATCGCGCTATCGTTCTCCTCGGATGCCGACGACGCTCGTGATTCTCATTACCCGCGGATGCGGGTCGTCGAGCTGACGCGCGCGTCACGCTGATTCGGCCCCCGCACCCGAGAGGTTGCGGGGGCTTTTCGCTTTGTGGGTTCGAACGACGAGGAGCTCTGGGATGGAAACTAGCGATGGCCAACAGACGACCGCGGCGCTCAATCGCGTCGCGGTGCTCGGATACGGCGCGGAGGCGCGCGTTCAGGCGCTGAAGCTTCGCGCGCTCGGCAAGGACGTCGCGGTCGCGGTGCGCGCCGGCGGAATGAGCTGGGTGCGCGCGATCGAGGACGGCTTTCGTCCGTGTCACGTCGCCGAGGCCGTCGCCGGCGCGGACGTCGTGGTGATGCTGGTTCCGGAGGTGGAGCAGCCCGCGCTCTACAGCCATGCGGTGGCGCCGAACGCGAAGCCCGGCGCGCTCCTCGTCCTCGGGCACGCGAGCGCAGTGCACGCGCAGGCGATGGTGCCCGCGCCCGACAGCGACGTCGTGCTCGTGACGATGCGCCTCGACGAGCAGGGCTTGAAGTGTTTCGTCGCCGTTCATCAAGACGCAACGGGCGCCGCGTGCACGCGCGCGATCGCGTACGCGCGCGCCGCGTACGGCGCCGCGAGCGTCTGTACGACGACGTTCGCGGAGGAGACCGAGCGCGAGATCGCCGAGCAGGCCGCGTGCTCCGGCGGCCTCGGCGAGCTGCTCGCCGCGTGGGAGAAGCTCCTCACTGCGCACGCGCACGAGCCGGACGAGGCGAGCCTCTCGTACTACGAGCACCTGCGCGCCATCGTCGAGCGGACGGGCGTGCGCGGAATTCCAAGCCCGCCTGCGTCGCAAGTCTCGGTCGGGCGGACGTCCGAGATCGCCTTCGGAGCGGCCGCGTTCCGATCGCGTCAGCGCGGCGCGGCCTGAACGCCGCGTGCGGGCGCGCTCCCTTTGGGCTAGATTCCCGCCGCCATGGACTTCGAGCTCTCCGAAGAACAAAAGATGATTCAACAGACCGCGCGCGATTTTGCTGCGCGCGAGGTCGCTCCGAAAGCCGCGGAGCTCGACAAGACCGGCCGCTGGCCCACCGAGATCATCGCGAAGATGGCGGAGCTCGGCTTCCTCGGGATGGCGATCCCGCAGGAATACGGCGGCGCGGGCCTGGACACGGTTTGTTACGCGCTCGCGATGGAAGAGATCAGCGCCGCGTGCGCGTCGTGCGGCGTCATCATGAGCGTCAACAACTCGCTCTTCTGCGATCCGGTCTACAAGTTCGGCACCGAGGAGCAGAAGAAAAAGATCCTGACGGCGGTCGCGAGCGGCAAGAAGCTCGGCTGCTTCGGATTGACCGAGCCGATGAGCGGCTCGGACGCGCAGACGATGGTGACGAGCGCCAAGAAGGATGGCGACGGCTGGATCCTGAACGGCGCGAAGAACTGGATCACGAACGGCCCGCACGCCGACTACATCATCGTCTTCGCCGTCACCGAAAAGGACGCGAAGACCGGCAAGTTGAAGCACACGGCGTTCTTGGTCGAAAAAGGAACGCCGGGGTTCACGACGAACCCGCGCGATCACAAGCTCGGCATCCACGCCGCGCACTCGTGCACCGTCTTCTTCGAGAACTGCCGCGTGCCGGACAGCGCGGTCGTCGGCAAAGTCGGCGAGGGCTTCAAGGTCGCGATGGCGACGCTCGACGGCGGGCGCATCGGCATCGCGTGCCAAGCGCTCGGCATCGCGCGCGCCGCGCTCGAGCAGAGCGTGCGCTACGCGAAGGAGCGAAAGAGCTTCGGCGTCACGATCAGCAATCACCAGGCGATTCAATTCAAGCTGTCGGACATGGCCGTCGAGCTCGACGCGGCGCGCTTGCTGACGTGGCGCGCGGCGACGATGAAGGACGCGGGGACGCGCCACTCGATGGAGAGCGCCGAAGCGAAGCTCTACGCGAGCGAGATGGCGACGCGCGTCGCGCACAAGGCGATCCAGATCCACGGCGGCTACGGCTACTCGACCGAGTTCCCCGTCGAGCGCCACTACCGCGACGCGCGCATCACGGAAATTTACGAGGGGACGAGCGAGATTCAGCGCATCGTCATCGCGGCGAACCTTCTCAAGTGACGCCGCCTCGTCGTAGTTAAGGAGGATGCAGAAAACCGTCCTCGTCTTCGCTCTCGCCGCGATCGCGTGCGGGAACAGCACGCCGCCGCCGAAAGCGCCGGAGCCCGAGCCGGAGCCGACGCAGCGTCCGGTGAAGAGCCAGATGCAGACGTCGAGCGAGCTCGGCACGATCGATCCGAAGAAGATCAAGGCGGCGTTCGTCGGGCTCGAGTCGAAGTTTCTCGCGTGCCAGAAGCAGCGGCTCGGCGAGATCGAGGTGATCGCGGGGAACGTGAAGTTCTTCGTGCGCATCAGCGCGGACGGCGCGACGAAGTGGGTCTACCTCCTCGAGTCGGAGATCGGCGATCGCGAGACCGAGAAGTGCCTCATCGACGTGGTCAAAGCTGCGTCGTGGCCGAAGCCCGACGGCGGCGACGTCGAGGTGCAATACGGGTTCGAGCTGCCGCAGCAGTCGACGCGCGACGCGACGCCGTGGTCGGTCGACAAGATCGCGCACATGATCGGTCCGGTCGAAAAGTGCAAGGGCGGATCGAACGCGACGTACACCGTGACGGCGTACGTCGCCGAAGGCGGCAAAGTGATCGGCGTCGGCGTCGCCGCGCCCGAGAAGGACGCGGACGACAAGATCGACTGCGTGGTCAAAGCCGTGAAGAAGCTCAAGCCGCCGAGCCCGGGATCGTGGCCGGCGAAGGTGAGCTTCAAGATTTGATGCGTCGCTAGCGACGGCGGCGGCGCATCGCGAAGAGGGCGATCGCGCCGAAGCCGAGGAGCGCAGGCGACGAGGACGTCTGCGCTTCGACGGTGCGGCAGCCGCAGCCGCCGCCGCAGAGCGAGCCGGGGCTCGGCTCTTCGCCGGCATCGCCTGCGTCGCTTGCGTCGCCGTTGCCTCCGCCGATGCCGGTGTCCGCGACGACGGCGGAGTCGGAGGAAGACGCGGAGTCGGACGTGCCCGCGTCAATTGCGCTCGAATCGGCGATGCTCGAATCGCCTGCGCTCGAATCGGCGACGCTCGAATCGCCCGCGCTCGAATCGGCGATGCTCGAATCGCCGGTGCTCGAATCGGCGACGCTCGAATCGCCGGTGCTCGAATCGGCGACGCTCGAATCGCCCGCGCTCGAATCGGCGACGCTCGAATCGCCCGCG
>Ga0100403_1003056_pt1 | contig 12704 bp, 14 predicted proteins | sample CryGeymet201501t_FD_83663 | JGI IMG/M metagenome (GOLD analysis project Ga0100403, IMG submission 83663) | Groundwater microbial communities from Crystal Geyser aquifers in Utah, USA - Crystal Geyser metaG 2015-01t | ecosystem: Environmental > Aquatic > Deep subsurface > Groundwater | place...
CTGGTGTATCGATTGGGGCCCCGGCCCCAATCGCTGGTGTATCGATTGGGGCCCCGGCCCCAATCGCTGGTGTATCGATTGGGGCCCCGGCCCCAATCGCTGGCGGGTCGATTGGGGCGCCAATCGGTGAAGTCAGGCGTCGAGTGGTCTGCGACCGACGAGACGACGTGCGGCACGACGCCGCGCCGCGCGAGGAAACGCAGCACGCGCGACGGTCGCGCCAGCGCGGTGGCGAGCGCGACGCGCGCGCCGGAGAGCGATGACCAAGGGAGGAGCGCTCCCTCTATCCACACACCTCCACTCTTCGCGAGTGCGACCGGAAATCCGAGCGGCTCGACCGGCGCGAGCTAGTCGCGCACGGCGATCGTCGCGTCGCTCGCCGCGAAAAGCGCGTCCTTCGGCGCGCGTAGATCGCCGAGCGGAGGCACCGCGCCCGCGCCCCACGGCTCCTCCGCGTCGACGGCGAGGAGGGCGCACGTCGCGCGGCGAGGCGCGGTCTGCGCGACCCCGTCGAGCACGAGCGTGTGCACGTCGCGCGCCGCGAAGTCGATCGCTTCTTGCCGCGTCGGCGCGACCGCCACGCGCGCGCCACCGCCCGCGCGCGCGATGATGCGCGCGCACGCGAGCGCTTCGTCGCCGACGATCGCGACGTCGTCGTCCGGCGAGACCCAGCGCGCGCGCCCGGGCGACGCGCGGTACGCGTGGCCGACGATCGCCGCGCGCTCCCGCAGCGCGAGCGCAATCGCGAGCGGCGTCTTCCCCGATCCGCCGAGCGTCGCGCCGCCGACCGCGAAGACGCGCGCTCCCTCCGGCAGCCGCAGCGTGCGCACGACGCCCCGCGCCGCGACGCGCCCCCACGCGTCCGCGAGCGGACGAAATGGCGCCGCGCGAAGCGCTCCGTCCTCGAGCGCGCGCGCGATCCGGGATGCGATCGACATGGGCCTGGCCCTGATTTAGAACGAGTCCATGCTGTCGGTCGACCCGATCGTCCTCGCGCGCCGCCAGCTCGCGCGCGATCGCGAGCACACGAAATCGCTCGAAGGACTCTTCGAGCACAAGCTCGATCGCATGCGCGCGTCGCCGCTCGCGTTCTTGCGCGGGACGGCGCCGCTCTTCTACGAGCTCCTCGCCGCGTCGCCCGAGCTCGCGCGCGGCCCGGCCGGCGAAGGATGGATCACCGGCGATCTCCACCTCGAGAACTTCGGCGCGTACCGCCCGCAGTCGTTCGCCGACGAAGAGCGCACGAAGAGCGCGAAGAAGAAGCGAGCCAAGGGCAAGAAGCACGACGAGGTCGCGACGTTCAACTTGAACGACTTCGACGACGCGATCGTCGGACCGTGGCGCTTCGACGTCATGCGCTTGCTCGTGAGCCTCATCCTCGGGAGCCGCGAGCTCCAAGTGCGCGGCGCGCGCTCGGTCGAGCTGTGCGAGGCGCTCCTCGATTCGTACGTCGGGCACGCGTTCGGTCGCGCGAAGCCGCCGCCGGCGCCGCGGCCGGTCGTCGCGCTCGTCGAGACGGTGCGCGACCGCTCGCGGGTCGAGCTGCTCGACGCGCGGACGCGCGCGGCGCACGGCGCGCGGCAGTTCATCCGCGGCGCGCACTTCCGCGACGTGCCGACGTCGCTCCGCAAGCGCGCGGCCAAAGCGTTCGGCGCGTTCGCGTCGAAGATCACCGAGCGCGACGGCGTCGCGCCGAACCACTTCGAGATCATCGACGTCGCGTACCGCATCGCCGGCACCGGCAGCCTCGGCGGCGTTCGCCTCGCCGTGCTCACGCGCGGCAAGGGGAACGAAGACGGCGCGTGGCTCTTCGACATGAAAGAAGAGGGCACGCCCTCGGCGGCGTCGCTCCTCGGCAAGCCGAAGATGAAGCCGGCAAAGCGCGTCGTCGCCGCGATGCAGGCGTGCCTCGAGCACCCGCCGCGGATGGTCGGTACCGCGAAGCTCGACGGGATGTCGATGATCGTGCGGCGCCTCTCGCCGCAAGAGGACAAGCTCGATTTGTCGCACGTGCGCGACGACGATCTCGAGCCGCTCGCGGCGTATCTCGGCGCGCTCATCGGCGCGGCGCACCGCCGCGGCGCGACGCGCACCGCGCGCGCGTGGAAGCGATGGGAGCGCGACGCGCTGCTCGAACGCGCGATCGCCGTCGCGGGGATCCACGAGGCGGCGTACCTCGCGTACTTCAAGCTTTGCCGATGAGCGGCGCGCGTCCCCGGGCGCCACGCGGATGAGCGCGCGCGCGTTCTTCGACGCGATCGCGTCGCGCTACGATCGCGCGTACGCGCCCGAGGCCCGCGACTCGCGCGCGCGGATGCGGCGCGTCCTCGCGGAGCTGCCACCGAAGTCGCGCGTGCTCGATCTCGGCGTGGGCACGGGGCGCGAGCTGTCGGCGCTGCTCGACGCGGGGCACGCGCCCACGGGGCTCGACGCGTCGCCGGAGATGCTGGCGCGCTGCGCGCGGCGCGCGCGGCCGGTGCCGCTCGTCCTAGCGGATTTCTGGGACGCGCTGCCGTTCGGCGACGCGACGTTCGATGCGGCCATCGCGCTGCACGGCACGCTCGCGCACCCGCCCAACGCGGACGCGAGCGCGCACGCGCGCCTCGGCGCGGAGCTCGCGCGCGTCCTCGCGCCGAACGGCGTCTTCGTCGCGGAGGTTCCGTCGCGCGCGTGGCTCGAGCGCGTCGCGAGCGGCGGCGAGGTCTACGACGGCGATCGCGCGGTCCGCCGCACCGGCGACGATACGTGCGTCTTCGAGGACCTCGTGAACGGCGCGTCGATCGTCGCGTGTATCCCCCCGGACGCGCGTTGGTCCAGCCTGCTCGGCCCGCGCTTCGCCGTCACCGCCACGAGCTTCGGCGACGAGCTGCTCGTCGTCGCGCGCCGCGCGCGCTAACCTCTACGGCGTGCGAGCCCCGTCGCGAACGCTCATCGCCGCCGCGCTCGCGTCGATCGCGCTCGCCTCGCCCGCGCGCGCGAACGGCCGCTTCCCTGCGACGAACCAGCTCGTGCTCGCGCCCACCGATCCGTCGAAGATGCTTCTTCGCACGACGTTCGGCGTGCTCGTGTCGCGCGACGCGGGAAAGACGTGGGACTGGATCTGCGAGAAAGCGATCGGGTACGGCGGGCAAACGGAGGATCCGTCGTTCGGGATCACCGCGTCGACGTCGATCGTCGGCGGCACGTTCGAGGGCCTCGTGGTGTCGGCCGCACCGGACGTCGGATGCAACTGGACCTTCGTCGGCGGCGATCTCGCGGGGAAGGTCGTGGTCGACGTCGTCGTGCGTCCGGACGCGCCGCACACGGCGCTCGCGCTCACGAACAAGTACACGATGGTGAACGACGCGGGCGATCCGCTGTACGCGTCGCAAGTGTTCGCGTCGACCGACGACGGCGCGCACTGGGCCGCGCTCGGGACGCCGATCGATCCGACCGCGGTGCTCGAGACGATCGAGGTCGCCGCGAGCGATCCGCATCGCCTCTACGTCTCCGGCTTCAGCGGCACCGGCGCAAACCTGAAGGGCGTGCTCTACGTGTCGACGGACGACGGGACGACGTGGGCTCCAGAGGTCGTGCCGCTCGACACGTCGACGGAGAACGCGCCGTACATCGCGGCCGTCGATCCGACCAACGCGGACCGCGTGTACGTGCGAACCAACGGGAAGAACGCGAGCCGCCTGCTCGTGACGAGCGACGCGGGCAAGAGCTTCACGTCCGTCTTCACCGGCGCGCAGCTCGCGGGGTTCGCGCTCTCGCCCGACGGATCGAAGGTGTACGTCGGCGGACCGAAGGACGGCCTCAACGTCGCGTCGACGTCCGATTTCAAGTTCGCGCGCGTCTCGACGATCGCGGTGCAGTGCCTCCGCGCGACCGGCGCGACGCTGTACGCGTGCTCGAACGAAGTGAGCGGCTTCGTCCTCGGCGCGTCGACCGACGACGGAAAATCGTTTTCGCCGATATTGCATCTTACAAGTATCCGAGGCACCCTCGCCTGCTCCGCCTCGTCGCCCACATCCGCGTGCGCCGCGGATTGGCCGGCGTTAGAAGACACGCTCGGCTTCCCGCCGCCCGACGCCGGCAGCGACGCGGGGAGCGGCGGCGGGGGCTCGACGAAATCGTGCAGCTGCGGCGTCAGCGGCAACGACGCCGGCGCGCTCTCCGCGATCGCCGCTGCCGTCGCAGCGATTGCAGCGGCGATTCGGCGGCGGCGTCGGTAGCCGTAGGGCAAACGGCTATGCGGTGGAACGGATCGCCCATCGCCCGGGACGACGTGCTCGCGGCCCGTCGCCGCGAGCACGCGGTCCCGCGGGAGGCGCGATCCTCTTCGCGCATTCCGAGCGACGTTTGCCCTAAACCTCGAACTCCGCCTTCTCGAGGATCTCGGTCACGCGCCACAAGAACGAGTTCGCTGCGACGCCGTCGACGATCCGGTGATCGTAGCTGAGCGCCATGTACATCACCGGATGGATCGCCATCTGATCCTCGCCGTCCGGACCTTCGACGACGACGACGCGCTTCTGGATCTCGCCCATGCGCAAGATGCCGACGTTCGGCTGGTTGATGATCGCGCCGCCGAACAAGTTCCCTTTGATGCCCGGGTTCGTGATCGAGAACGTCGCCCCGCCGAGATCGTCGATCGTGATCTTGCCGGTCTTCGCGCGCTTCGCCAGATCGTCGATCGCGCGGACGATCCCGCGCACGCCGAGCTCGTCGGCGCGGCGGATCACCGGCACGACGAGGCCATCCGGCGAGTCGACGGCGACGCCCATGTTGATGTCCTTGAAGACGACGTACGCATCGTCCAAGACGCGCGCGTTCAATCCCGGATTTTCGCGCAGCGCGCGCGCCGCCGCGACGGTCACGAAGGCGAGCATCGTCAGCGACGCGCCTTCCTTCTTGTAGCGATCCTTGTGCGCCTCGCGCAGGCGCGCCGCCTTGTGAAGATCGACCTCCGCCACCGTCACGACGTGCGGCGACGCGAACTTCGAGTACGTCATGTGGTCCGCCGTGATTCGGCGGCGCCGCGTGAACGGGATCACCTGATCGCCGTCGTGCGGCTTGTACGCAGGCAGCTTGAACGAGCCGTAGCCCTGCCCCGGGATCGGCGGGACGAATCCGCCGCCTTGATTGATCATCTGCGCGATCTGCTTCGCGGGCGCAGCCGGCGCGGGGAGCGGCGGACGCGCGCCCGCGGGGAGCGGCGGCTCGGTGTGGTGCGGCGTCGTGACGAGCGGCGACTCGGCGCGCGCGCGCAGCACGTCCTCCTTCGTCACGCGGCCGAACGAGCCGGTGCCGCTCACCGTCGACAGATCGACGTCGTTCTCGAGCGCGATCTTTCGAGCGGTGGGCGTCGCGAGCGCTCCGCCCGTCGCGCTGCGAGCCGGGCCGTTGCCGCTCGACACGTCGGGCGAGCTCTTCGGCGCGGGGGGCGCGCCGGTCGTCGCGGCCGGCGACGTCGCACCTTCTTCGATTTGCGCGAGCACGGTGTTCACGGGAACGACCTGCCCTTCGCTCGCGAGGATGCGCGCGACGCGCCCGCTCGCCGGCGCCGGGAGCTCGCTGTCGGCCTTGTCGGTCGCGATCTCGAGCATCGGCTGATCCTTCTTGACGACGTCCCCCTCGCGAACGAGCCATTTCGCGATCGTCCCCTCGGTCACGCTTTCGCCGAGCTGCGGCAGGGTCACGTCGATGAGCATCGCAGGCATTTCTCCTTTGGATCGGCAGACTCGTATACGCCGCCGCGCCCCCGTTCGCAACGCGCGAAGGATGGCGGCGGCCCGGGCGCGCGCTAACCTTGGGGGCATGGAACGCTTGCTCACCGGAACGTCTCGCCGTGGGACGGGCGCCCTCGGCGCCGCCCTTCTGGCTGCGATGATCGCGCTCGGTGTCGGCGCGTGCGACGCTCGGAGCGACTACTACGACGGCTACGGCTCGTCTTCGAGCTGCGCGGCCTACACGTCTTGCCAGACCTGCACGCCGGTCCTCGGATGCGGGTGGTGCATGAACGGCAACGGCACCGGGACGTGCGCGCCGGGTCCGGACTACTGCACCGGCCAGCAATTCAGCTGGACGTGGGAGCCGACCGGGTGCCACGTCCCCGCCGACGCCAGCACGTCGAGCGACGCGGGGACCGACGCGAAGAGCGAGGCCGCGAGCGACGCGGCGAACGAGGCGAACGAGGCGGGCGGCGACGCGCCGCACGAAGCGACGACGGACGCGCCGGCGAACGACTGACCTCGCGGATCAGCCGCCGCGGTGCGCGCCGCGGATTCCGCCGCGCACGCTCTTCACGATCTCGTTCGTGTCCTTCTCGTTCACCTCGAGGATCATCGCGAGCTGCGCGATGAGCCTTCGCTCGGCCTCCGTCTCGACGCCGTCGGCGCAGACGAGGAGCGCGGCGTTGCGCAGGAGGACGTCGCGGTCCTCCGCGGACAACCCGGAGACGTCCGCGTCGCGGAGCGTTCGCGGCGTCTTCGCGAACTCGAGGAGCTCGCGCTCGTCCTCCGGCGAAGCGTCGAAGCCGGCGAGCAATCCTTCGATGACGCCCGACTCCGGGTCTTCCATCTTCCCGTCGACCCACGCCACCGCGACCAGCACCTTCACGATCTGCTTCTCTTCGGGCGTCATGGCCGCATCGTAGCGTCACTCTGCCGCCCTGCGTGAGGTCCTGCCGCGGCGCGTGCGGGTCTATTCGGCTCGCGCTTCGAGCTCGACGAGGCGCTCGAGGCGGCGCTGCAAGCGCTCGACGACGTCGCGCTCGGCGGCGAGCTTCGCGCGGGCGTAGCGCAGATCGGTGTGCGCGGCCTCGTGCTCCAGGTCCGCGAGGCGGCGGTTGACTTCGTGCGCGAGGATGCGTGCTTCGTTGGCGGTGAGCTCGAGCATCATGGCAAGCCTCTTTCTTGCCCGGCGAAAAGTGCATCGCTCGTGCCCGCCGCGCGCGGCGCGCCCTCAAGCGTCTCGTCGTCGAAAGCTCGCGAGGAAGTATCCGTCCGTCCCGTGCGCGTTCGGCGTGAGGCGCAAGGTCGGCGCATCGGCGCAGATCGCGCGCGCCGCGTCGGCGTCGAACGGCGCGGGCTCGAGATCGGATCGCGCCGCGAGAAGCGCTGCGACGACGTCCTCGCCTTCCTCCCGCAAGACGCTGCACACCGCGTACACCAAGCGACCGCCTGGACGAACGCGCTCGGCCGCGCGCGTCGCGATCGCCAACTGAAGCGACGCGAGCGCCGCGAGATCCTCCGCAGCGCGGCGCGTTTGCAGCTCCGGGCGGCGGCGCAGCGTTCCTACGCCCGAGCACGGCGCGTCCACCAAGACGCGATCGTAGCGATCCGTCACGTCGCCCGCGCCGACGCTCCAGTCGACGGCGAACGTCGCCCGCACCGACAGGTGCACGCGCGCGAGCTCGCGCGCGAGCGCCTCGAGCTTCGACGCGTGCAGATCGCACGCATCCACCGTCGCCACGCGCGCGAGCATCGCCGTTTTGTTTCCGCGCCCCGCGCACGCATCGAGCACGATCTCGCCCGCGCGCGCCCCGAGCGACAGCGCGACGAGCTGCGATCCTTCCTCTTGCACCGACCACGCGCCTTCCGCGTAGCCCGGCAGGGCCTGCGGTTTGCCCGCGTCGCGCGCCGCGATCGCGTGCGGCGACAGCTTGCCCGCGTCGAACGTCGCGTCGGGCGCGGCCGTGCGCAGCTTCGCGATCCATTCGTCGCGCGCGCCCGCGTCTTCGACGCGCAGACACACCGGCGGCGTCTCCGTCGACGCTTCGAGGAACGCGTCCGCGTCGACCACGCGCGCGAGCGCCGCGCGCAGCCACGGCGCGGTCGACGCGACGATCGCGTCGCGCTTGCTCGGCTTCGCGCTCTCGGTCTCGCGCGCCGTCCGCCGCAAGACCGCGTTCGCGAACGCGGCGACGCGCTCTCCTTTGATTCGCCGAATCGCCGTCACGCACTCGCTCACCGCCGCGAACGCCGGCACACGCGACAAGAAGAAGATCTGGTACGCGGCCACGCAGAGGTGCGCGCGCACGATCGGATCTTGCTTGGCGATCCCTTTGTCCGCGCGCTTCCCGAGCTCCTCTTCCAACCAAGGCCGCACGCGGAGCGCGCCGTACGTGATCTCGGTCGCGAGCGCGCGATCGCGGGCGTCCATCTGCACCGCGCGCGCGAGCTCCGCTTCGAGCGCCGCCGCGGCGAAGGCGCGATCCTTCTCCACGCGCACGAGCACGCGCGCCGCGATCTCGCGCGCGCCGATGCGCGTCGCCCGCGCGCTCACGCGAAGATCTCGCGAACCTGCGCCACGATGACGTCCCACCGCCGCTCGACGTCGTTCTTGAACGCGACGAGCATCAGCGCGACGAGCACCACCATCCCGACCAGGCTCGCGACCTCGCGCACGCGGAGCGACAGCGGCCGCCGCCGCACCGCTTCGACCAGGAAAAAGAACAAATGCCCGCCGTCGAGCACGGGAATCGGCAAGAGATTGATCAATCCCAAGTTCACCGAGATGAGCGCCATCGCCCAGACGAAGTACGTCGTCCCCTTCGCGCCCGCCTGCCCGGCGATGTCGTACATCGTGATCGGCCCGCTGACGCTCGAGAGCGAGACGCGCCCTTGCAAGATCCGCAAGAAGCCGACGCCGATGAACTTGACGACGCTGCTCGTCTCTTCGAAGCCGCGGCGGATCGCGTACGTGAGCGGGCTCGGGTTCGGCACGAAAGCGTCGGGCGCGTTCGGCATCCAGTGATCGGTTCGGAAGACGTAGCGCACCTGATGCTCGCCGAGCTCGTCGTCCCACTCCTCTTTGCGAATCTGGAAGCTCCCGCCCATCGGCTCGCCGAGGCGCGTCCAGCGGAGCTCGTGCATCTTGTCGGCGCCCGCGCGAATCTCCTCCTTCATCGCGTACCAGAGCTTCTGCGGGACGCCGTCTAGCGTCGTGATCCGATCGCCCGCACGGAGCCCCGCTTTCCACTCGCTCGACCCTTCGGGCACGAACGCTACGTACATGTCCGCGCTCTCGATCCCCGCGCGCGCGAGCACGTCGGCGGCGCGCGCGTCGGCGTCCTCCGCCGGGTTCGGGTTGTCGGGCGGACGCGGCAACGGCGTCAGCGTCGCGAGCCCCGGCTCGAACACCGCGAGGTCCCACGCACCGCCGAGCGGGATCGGTCGCACGAACGTGAGCACGACCTGCTCGCCGCGGTTCGCCGACAACAGCGCGGTGAGATCGATGAAGCGATCGACCTTGCGACCGTTGACCGCCGTCACCTTGTCGCCGGTGCGAAGCCCCGCCGCGTACGCCGGCGTATTCTGGCGCGGCACGCCGATGACCGCGGCTTGGTAATGCGCGACGACGCCGATCTGCCCGACGTGCTCGACGACGTCGAGCTCCCGCACCTTCACTTCGTCCGACGGCGCGATCGCGACGTCGACGGTCTTGCCGTCGCGCTCGACCACCATCTTCAGGATCTTCCCGGCGCTCTTCGCGGCCGCGCGGTGCACTTCGTAGTTCGACGACACGGCGATGCCGTCGATGCTCAAGATCTTGTCGCCCGGCTTGAGCTTCCCGTCCGCGGGCTTTCAGGGGAGGACGACGCCGACGGTGGCAGGCAAGAACTCTTTGTCGTCCATGAAGACCGACGTGTAGAGGACGAGCGGAAAGAGGACGTTCATCGCCGGTCCGGCGAGGACGATGACGATCCGCTTCCACAGCGCCTTCGACTCGAACGTGCGATCGCGCTCTTCGGGGAGGAGCGGCTCGGCGCGCTTCGACTCTTCGAGCATCTTCACGAAGCCGCCGAACGGAAGGATGCCGATGCAGTACTCCGTCTCCTTGCCGCGCAGCCGCACGATCTTCGGGCCGAAGCCGATCGAGAACGTTATCACCTTCACGCCGAAGATCTTCGCGAACGCGAAGTGCCCCGACTCGTGGACGAAGATGAGGACGCTGATGAGGATGACGAAATAGAGGAGGTCCACTGCGCCTCCGCTCGCTACGCCTGCGCGAGCACGCTCTCGAAGAGCTCGCGGCCGTCGGCGCGGCCGTCGAAGCCGAGGATCGCCTCGCTGATGCGCTCGGGGTGCGGCATGAGGCCGAAGACGTTCTTCTTCGGGCCGCCGTAGATCCCCGCGATGCCGTCGAGCGAGCCGTTCGGGTTCGCCGCTTCCGTCACCTCGCCCGACGGCGTGCAGTAACGGAGCGCGATCCGATCGCCGTCCGCGAGCTCTTTCATCACGCGCTCGCTCGCCTGGTAGCGGCCTTCGGCGTGCGCGATCGGGAAGCGCCACACCTTGCCCAACGTTCGCGTGAACGCGCCGGTCGCGGTGACCTTCACGTGCTGGTCCTTGCACTCGAACCGCATGTGCATGTTGCGCGTGAGCGCGCCGGGGAGAAGGTGAATCTCGGTGAGCACCTGGAAGCCGTTGCAAACGCCGAGCACGTAGCCGCCGCGGTCCGCGTGCGCGCGAATCGCGGGGACGATCGGGCTGACCTTCGCGATCGCTCCGCAGCGGAGATAGTCGCCGTAGCTGAAGCCCCCGGGGATCGCGACGAGATCGATCCCGCTCGGAAGCGACGTCTCGGTGTGCCAGATGACGGTGGTAGACGCGCCGCAAACGTCGCGGAGCGTATGGATCATCTCGGCGTCCGCGTTGGAGCCCGGGAAGACGACGACGCAAGCTCGCATGTGCCGGGAATTAGCACACGGCGACCGAAACAGGTTCTACATCGCGCTGAACGATCGCTCAGGGGTGGACCGTCACCGTGACCGTATCGCCGGTCGGCGGCGTCGTGATCGCGATCCCGCCCGCGGTCTGCGTGTAGACGCAGCCGCCGCAGTCGACCTTGTAGCCGCTCGGATAGATGCGCGGCGCGATCGACACGACCGTCGGCGCTTTGATCCCCGCGTTCGGCTTGTAGACGAGCGTGAACGTGCTCGTCGCCGGATCGAACGCGTACGACACCGGATCGCCCGCGACGCGCTCGGGGTACGGACGCACCACCGCGCCGAGCAGGTTCGCCTTCTCGTGCCCCATCGGATCGAGGAGCCCGTAGCCGCCGCTCGAGTCGTACGCCCAATACATGTTGCTCGCGCCCGCGAGCCCCGCGGCGTCGTACTGCGCCGTCATGTACTCGACGATCCCGGGCTTCTCCGCTTGCCCGCCGTACTCGCCGATCCACAGCGCCGCGTTCAATCCCTGCGCTTCCTGCGCGAGCGACGCGACGTTCGCCATCAGCGCCGCGCGGTGCGCCGCATCGAAGCCCATCCCGGCCTCGGCGTCGCGATCGTAGTTGTGCGGCGAGTACACGACGTCCGGAAATGAGAACGTCGGCAGCCGCGTCGTCCCGCCCAAGTTGCGCGACGCCGCGGGCTCGAGGAACGCGACCCACTTCGCCGCGCTCCGCACGACCGGCACGACCTCTTCGTAGAACGGCCCGAGCACGTCCGGCTCGAAGCGCGGGATCGCGGTCGATCCCCAGTACGGCTCGTTCATGACGTCGAAACCGACGACGTTGTCGTATCCCGCGAGGCGCACGGCCAGGCGCCGCCACGCTTCTTTGTAATGTGCATGTAAATCGGCGGACGCCCAGAAGCCGTCGACGCAAGCGGTGACGTCCTTGTCGAGGCTGTTGAAGTACCAAGGGCGGTTCGGATCGAAGTTCGCTTTGAAGCTGTCGTAGTGCGCTTGATCGCACGTCCACTTCGCGGCGCCGTCGAAGCCGAAGCCTTCGCCGTAGACGTCTTGGTGCATGTCGAGGACGACGAGCATGTTCGCTTGCTTCGCCCACTCGACGCGCGTCGCCACTTGCTCGATGTACGCGTCGTCGTAGACGCCGCGCTGCGGCTCGACCGCAGCCCAGAGGACGAGCAGTCGCGCGGCGTTCATCCCCCAGTCGTCGCGCGCGCGCTGCCAATCCGCTTGCGTCTTGTTGTCCCAATACGGCGCGCTCTTGTTCGCGCCGGCGATGTTCGCGCCGTGCATGATGACCGCGCGTCCGTCGGGGTCGCGCAGGAAACCGCCCGAGACGTGCCACGTCGGATTCGGCGCCGCGCCGTTGGCGTGGCTGCAGGAGCACACGGCTCCGAGCGCGAGCAAGAACGCCCGATTCATCAGCGGACGACGAGCGGCCGCGTCCACTCGGCGTATTTTCGCCGCGCGTAGGCGAGGCGGTCCTTCGCGGTTGGATAACGGCGCAAGAACCAGTCGATGAGCTCGATCTGGCGTTCGATCTCTTCCTTCTCGGCGAGCGCAGCATCGACCCGCCGCGCGAGCTCCTCCGGACTGAGGCGCGCCTCCCATATCGCTTCGATCTCCGGCGCGAGCTTCTGGCGTTCGGTCACGGCTTGCCCTCGAGCTTCAATCTTAGCGCCTCGAGGAGCTGAATGTCGGCGACGTCGTCGAACTCGCCGCCCTGCACGTCTCGAGTCTACCGCGTCCCCGTCACCAGGATCACCCGCTGAAACGGCTTCGGGAACACGTCGCGCTCGATGCTCACGGTGAGCCCCGCGCCTTCGAGCAGCGTCCGCACGCTTGGCCACATGAACGTCAGGTAGTACATGACGAACTCCGGCTTGATGAGCGCGTTGCGCACGTGCATCGCCGCGTTGAAGCCGCGCGCGAGCCAGAGCGCGGGCGACGTGAGCGGCGGCATCTCCGCGCTGAGAAACGCGAAGCGTCCGCCGGGCCGCAAGGCGCGCGCGATCCCCGCGA
>Ga0100403_1003057_pt1 | contig 12703 bp, 7 predicted proteins | sample CryGeymet201501t_FD_83663 | JGI IMG/M metagenome (GOLD analysis project Ga0100403, IMG submission 83663) | Groundwater microbial communities from Crystal Geyser aquifers in Utah, USA - Crystal Geyser metaG 2015-01t | ecosystem: Environmental > Aquatic > Deep subsurface > Groundwater | place: USA...
CTTAAGCCGAAACTTGTTCCTTCAAAATACTTTGGATGTCCTATTGGTCCAGCGATGGCAGATATGCCTAGCGGTGGTTTTTGTCCAAAAGACAGTCAAGACCCAAGTCTCGTCAATAGTGTTCCTACTTTTAGAAACATCAAAGCAATGGCCGAACAAAATGTCAATTTCTTTGAAAAGTTAATGAACGAAGCTCAAAACACAACCAATCCGAGTGGTATTCAATGTCTCGAAGATCGTCTTAAAAGATCAATGGATCAAATGCAAATGCAAATCAATTCATTGCAAGATCTGGCAGATAGAATTGCCAAGGAAAATCAAACTTTCAGAGAACAGAACAAAGTTATTGTCGATCAATTAAAAGATATCAATTCGGAACTCAACGGTGGAATGAAAACTGGTGATCAAAAAGCCAGAAGATTCGCTGAAAACTTTTCAGCGGGCTGTGTCCAGTATATGGGCGAGAGTTCACTTGAATCATACAAAGGTCAAAACAAAGGTCTCTTGGGTTTAAGAAATGACCAAGCAGGAATGAACGACCAAGCGAACAATCTCATGAGCAAGCGCCCTCAAATAGAGAAAGATCTCATCACTCAAATCAATGAATTTAAAAAAGCCGTTGCTCTTAACGGAATTGATGGCGTTCTTAGAAATGGTGCCTTTATTCCAAAAAGTGGTATCACAAGCTTCAAAGGAGCTTTTAAAAGTTTATCAGAAACGAAAGGCGCTCAAATCAATTTAAGAATTGAGACCATCAAAGGTAAATTACAATCGGAGTTGGGATATACAGTTCCTGATCTTGATGGAAATTTTAATGGAAGTATTGATTCTCTTGTTCAAAATGCAGATGAGTTCTTCACAAAGAAAAAAGTTAATGAATGTGCAAGATCAAGTTTAGGTCTCGACAACAGCGAGCTCTTAGCATCTCTTCGTCATACAACATCAACAAACTCTGATATTCTTGAACGTTATAAGCGTGCCATTTCAAATATCATTGGTAACAAAGATATCCAAGCTGATGTTGCGGTAAAACAAATTCAAGATCTCGACAAGCAGTATGGTGGAAAAATTGTTCTTCAACTAACAGGAACTTCTGGTCAAGACACCAGTGCAACTCCTTACGCTTACATGCAAAATATCATCGCTGGATGTAAAGATGGCCTAACCTATAATAAACTCAATGATGGTCAAGCAACAGCTACTGGTGGTTCAGCCCTTAAGCAATTAGGATCAGAGAGAGATCTCATCGAAGCTGGTAAGAAATATCTTCAAGAGATTGCTTCCATTAGCAAGAATGCCGCCTCTGAATTGGCCAATGAATTCTACGAGCAAGTAGCAAACTGTAGTGGTGCTAAGACTGAAATAAGTGAATGTAAAAACGCAGAAAACTTTGCTGCTGATGGCCCTGGATTTTGTATCAAGAAAGCAGTTAATTGCTCTCAACAAATCAACAGCTGTTACCGCGAAATTGACGTAGCGATTAAAACTCGCCAAACAAAAATGAATACTCTCGCAGCAACTTACGACAAAAATGTTGCTGGACTTGTAGCGAATCAAGAACGTTTCCTCGGAATGGTAAAGGCCAGAGTTGGTCAATATCAACAATTCATGTCGCAAACATTTCCAGGAACAGTCGTAGAGCTCACAGGAGTTTCTTCTGGTAAAGACAAAGACGGTGGACTCTTCGTTACAATGCCTGAAAAAATACTAAACGAAGAACTTGGCGTATACCTCCGTGGCGGTGGCAAGCTTGATGCGTTTGAAAAACTTCCAGAAAAGATCGTGATGTTAAAAGATATGGTTACAAAGCAAAAAGAAGCTGTCAAAAAAGAAGTTCAGGATTATATCGTTCTCCAAAGACAAGCTACTGAGAAAAACAAAGATAAATGGATGAAGGTAGCAGAACAGTGTGAAAGCTCTGAAAAAAATGCGATCGCAGCTGCTCAAAAAGCAGAAGCTGCTGCTCAAAAGGCAGCTCAAGAAGCTCAGAAAAAACAAAACGAGTTCTGTAGCAAATTTGCTTCTATGAAATCAAAAGTTGCAGCAGGAAATCCTGCCGCTATCTGCGGTGAACCAGTTGAAGGCCTAATGAAGTCTTTAGGAGAAGCGACTCAATCATTAGTTTCTCGTGATGCTGCAACAATTTCGAGAAGTGTTGATCAATACTGTGCGAGTGTGCAAAGTAGTAGCAAAGACTCAAAAGACGACGATATCGACAGTAAAAAATCGAGTTCAAGCTTAGCAAGCCTTTGTGATGAAAATGGTGGCAATAGTGACAGTGTTTTAAACAATCTGTTTGAACTTGCAGGAAAATCAGTTCCTTCGGAAAACTCTTCCGAGTTTGATGCAGTGAGAGACTTACTTAAAGAAGGAAAAGTAGCTGATGCAAAAACCAAGCTTGGCGAAATCAAAGCAGAAGGCGACGACAAAGACAAAATTAAAAGTGCTAAGGCACTCTTTGGCAATATTATTGCTGCGATAGAAAGAGGGACTCCTTCAAATACGGAACCACCGAAGGGAGCAGAATCACAATTTACAAAGTATATTAAAAATCAACAACGATTTGGTATTTGCTATCCTAATACTGTTGATGCCTTAATTGGTCAATTAGGTTGTACGGAAAAGAGTGGTACTTACGAAAACTGTAAAGCAAGTCTTCCTGATGAATCTGCCTTTACAGAGGCCATCAGAAAAAATCTTTCTTCAAATTCTTCTATCAATAGACTTATCGCCAGCGAAGACGCTGATGAAGTGAAAGCAAAGTACAACTCTCTCGGTCTCGGGCAAATGGCAGACATCAGTTGTGTTGCCAAAGATGATAGCAAACGTGGATTGGGTGAAATGACTGTTAATGATCTTGCGAAAAGTATTAATGGTAGTGACATAATGGGCTTAACAAAATGATGAAACGTAAACAAACGTTTACATATTCTCAAAAAACCGAGGGGCTTTCAAAGCTCCTTCGGTCGTTTATAGGGATGAACATGATTCTCGTCCTCGCTTCAAGTTGCTTAAGCAATAGTGGAGCAAGTAAAAAAGCAGGTCGTGGAGGCGGAACGAGTAACTCCCCTTCAACTGTTTCTGCCGGCTACGGACGTATCCTTGCAGATAATCCGATTATTTTATCTGGTAACTATAATCTCAGTCAGAACACAGATCTCGGAACACTTTTAAAGCGCAGCCAAGACTACATCACAGACAATCCCTATCTGATTGGGAGCTGTAATGCTGGCGGACAGACTGTCTCAGAATGCTTTGAAGTAAGAGAAGACTCCACGGCCGATTATTTGGCCCCTATTAGTGGAAAGTGGGCCTTCCCAACCGCGACTACGAGTTTTGATCAAGTACAAACCTATGGACACCTCGATCGTTTTTTAAAAATGATTTTTGGTCGTTTTGAATATTCGACCTCGGTCGCCAATCCTGGTGTGTTTGAAAATTATGAGACAGCACTACCAAGCGCCCTTTATTCTTCACCTAATGGAGCCTTTGTTCTTGGTCAAGAAAAGCTCAAGGCCTATTCAAATTGTGATGTTGAAGACAACGCTTTCTTTTCTCCTGCCACAGATTCTCTTTGCTTTGGAGCTGATAGTGAATTTGCTCAAGTAAAATTTGTCCAAGACCCAACTGTTATCTATCACGAAGCAGGTCACGCAATTAATAAAGTTATGTTGAACATGAGAAATAGAGTCGATGGAATAACAACTGTGAGTTCAGCATTGGGTTATCAGTCCTATGATGAAGCTGGGGGAATTGGCGAAGGACTTTGTGACTATTTCAGTTATATGATGAATGGTCGTACTCACTTTGCAGAATGGGCCCTCGGAAGATTTATCAATCTCTCAAGACCATTGACTGAAACAGATTCTCTTCATACTGCTTCTCTTTCAAAAGAAGCTGACTCTCGTCTTAACTACCCTACCTTTTTAAATTACGATCCAAATAATTCTGAATTTCCAATTGAAGATGTTCACAATGCGGGTCTCATCGCTTCCCATTTTTTTGTTGCAGTGACAGAAGATATGCAGAGTTATTGTTCATTTGATCAAAACAAGTCAGTTAATGCAGTCTTTCATCTTATTGCAGAGTCATTTGCTGAAATGGGCGACCTCACGGCCAAGGGCAATGATAACCATGCTTACTACAGCTATAATCTCGATCCTGACAATGCGGCTTTATGGCTCTCAACTGCCAACCCAATCAACTATAGACGTTTTGCACAAACTTTTGCCAAATATTTCTTAAGAACTTATGGTTCGAACTCACTTAACTTATGTAATGGAAGTTTTTATCCTCAAGATCGTCTTGAGGCCTTACTCGATAGCTACGGTTTACTTCTCTTTAAAACATATAACGAAAATGGAAACTCCGAAAATTTTGGCCACCTTGGTACAAACAGAAGTGTCACTTCTACCAATAGAATAAAAACTGTTTTCACAACAAAAGATCAAATCAGTATCGATCCAACGTCGGGAGCTTCAACCGCCTTTATCTTTGATAAACCTGCTGACATTCAAGCGGCCGTTCAATCGCTCCAGCAAGAAGGAAAAATCGGAACCATTTCATCACTCATTCCAGGTGATTTTTCTTACAATAATAGTAACGGTCAAATCTCTCCTGGCGAAGTTGTTGGCGTTACACTTAACCTTTACAATAAATCAAACACCACCGTTGCAGGGGTTCAACTCCTTGCCAATGACTGGGACCACGCCAAGAGCGGAGCTCCTTGTAATAATCTCGGTGATAACTGGCCTCTCAATTCTGAAGGTGCAGCCGATATCACAGGAGAAGCTGGAACTAACGCCGGAGAATGCTCGTATATCACTCGATCAAATGGTGGTGAAACTGAAGAAACTCTTCATCCGGTTTGTTTCGTTGAAGTCCAGGAGTCTTCTGCTACGAAATGGGTCAATCAAGAAACTTTAAGACAGAATATTGCTTTACCAAAAAACAAATGTCTTTCAGGGTCAGCTTTAAAAACCAGTGATTGCTTTATTAGAGCTATTAGTGGTGCCGATACTTCACATTACTCAGTGATCGATCCAAAAACCACATGGGCGAAATCGGTGGCCGGTGAAAATGGCAGTCCAAGCTTTAGCTTAGGAAACGTTTTATTTTTTGAAGTCAGTCCATGGACTCCACCAGGAACAACATTCCATTGTCGTATTAGGGCCCGTTTTAGTAATTGTGAAGACTGTTGGCACGACAACACCAGTGGAAACGATGACTTTCTCGACTATCAGTTTTCAGGTGGAGAGCCCTACAAAATCATTCCTTTTGAGTTTACGGTGATTGATTAATGAAAAGATGGATGCCATTTACACTAGTTCTCATTACTGCGGCCAGTATGTTTTTCTATTATCAAAGCTTAAAAAAATCAACGGATGAGAAAATTGTTGTCATCGAAAAGGGACAAGAAGGATTGTTCGAACATCTACTAAACACTCAGGAAAAAGTTATTCATCAAAAGCTTCATCCCAAAAAAGAAAAGAGTGAGGCCACGAGAAAACCGTCTTCATTACAAACTCATCCTCTATTTGCGGATCGTAAAGTGATCGGAGATCATCCAGACTTATTGGAAAGGTCACCCATCAATCAATACAATACTGAATGGAAGGAAAAACTAGGACACGATCTTTTACGTTTCCAACCCAAAGGAACAAAACTCATCATTGAAAATGAACTCTCTCTTGTCCAAGTAAGAAAAGAACATACCAGATTGGTTGAACAGGTTGTAATAAGCTATATCAACCTAGATGGAAGACATTCAAGCTATAGGGCTTTTGTGGATTCTGAAACGGCAGAAATAGTCCAAACATGGGATAAAACCATTTTCGAAGATTATAAGGCCAAGCCTTTGACTCTCACACCTTCTGGCGCACTCTAGTACTTTAAAAGTCCTTATATTGTTCGAGACATTCGGGATTCGCGACTGCTTCGATATTGGTTAAAGCACGTCCATTGATGAGTCTATTAACAGCTAATTCCATCTTTTTTCCCGAACGAGTATAAGGAATATCTGTCACTGCCTTAACCACATTAGGAACATGGCGAGGAGTTGTGTTGGCACGAACTTGTTTTTTAATTTGATCGATCCGCTCTGTTGTTAACTCTTCGTTCTCTTTTAATTTAACAAAAAGCCAAACGTCCACCTCGCCTTCCACTTCTTTGCCCACACATAAAGAGTCAGCAACGAAAGAGAGTTGCTCTGTTTGACGATAAATTTCTGCTGTTCCAATGCGAACACCACCAGGATTTAATGTGGCATCGCTGCGACCAAAAACAATAACACTTCCCCGTTCTGTAATTTGAACGAAATCTCCGTGATGCCAAACATCTTTAAAATTATTAAAATAAGCTTCACGAATTTTGGTTTGATCAGGATCATTGAGAAAAGAAACAGGACGTGATGGAAAGCTTTTGCGACAGACCAGCTCACCTTCTTTATTAAAAAGTGGTTTACCTTGATCGTCAAAAGCAGCAACGTCCATTCCGAGACCTAAACACTGAATCTCTCCTCTTGCGACGTCAAGCATTGGATTCCCTAGCATAAAGCAACCGATGATATCAGTGCCACCTGAAATACTGGAGAGGCAAAGATCTTTTTTTATTTTGGAATAAACAAAGTCAAACTGCTCGGGTAATAGAGGTGATCCGGTAGAGAGCATGGTTTGCAGAGTTGGTAATTCACTGTCTTTATTCCAGCCCGTATCTTCGAGGGCCTTTAAAAATTTTGGAGAAGTTCCGAAGATATTTATTTTTTCGCGGTCAATGATCTTGAAAAAATCAGAAGGCGTTGGATACCCTGGAGATCCATCATAAAGCACAACACGGGAGCCAAAATAAAGAGAGCTCACTACCCAATTCCACATCATCCAACCGCAAGTGGTAAAATAAAAAATGGTTTTGTCAGTTGTGAGATTCGCATGAAGCCCTAATTCTTTGACATGCTGAAGAAGAGTGCCGCCTTGAGAGTGAACAATGCATTTGGGTTTTCCCGTCGTTCCTGAAGAATACATAATATACAGAGGATCGGAAAAAGAATGGCGAACATAATGAATAGGATGAGCTTCAGAGGCCAAAAAGTCATTCCACCAAACAGCTTTTTTAAAGCGCGATAAATCGCCCCCTTTGCCTAAGAAATCGACAATCACTATTTTTTCTAAACAAGCCAGACGCTTTTCAATTTCAAGCAGTCGATCGGTTAAATCAAAATATTTCCCACCGTATTCGTAACCGATACAAGCGACTAAGACTTTGGGCTGGCTTTGAGAGAAGCGATCAAGCACCCCTTCAACTCCAAAATCAGCAGACGTTGAAGTAAAGACCCCGCCCATGGACGAAGTCGCAAGCATCGCCATCACTGTTTCAGGGATATGAGGCATATAGGCCGCAAGCACTTCACCCGGATTTAAAATCTCTCGCAGCGAATGGGAAAAGCGTCCCACCACTTCCCGAAGGGCACCATAGGAAATCACTCGGCGTTTACCTGATTCTAAAACTGAAACCAGCGCTTCATCTTCAGCGCGGGCATGTTCGAGTAGATTCTCAGTAAAATTGAGCTGAACGTTGGGAAACCAGCCGTAAGAAGAAAACCCTTGATCGGTGCAGGCCGGGGTCAATTCACCTTCATAGACAATACCGTAGTAAGAAAACAGCGAGGACCAAAATTCTTCATTGTGCTCAACACTCCAGCGATGAAATTCCGAATAAGAATTCCATTTCTTCTTAAATGTTTTTTCCATTTGCGAGCGGTAGCGAAACATTTCAGTTTCTTTAATTTGCTCATCACTTGGATGCCAAAGGATTTCAGGCACGTCGCTCTCCTTCTCTACAACACTTTATTAAGATTTTCCTGGCTTAGCTTTTGAACCTTGTCATGGAGAGATCCACCATGAGAGTCCATTGTTACCACCACTGGAAAATCAACCACGCTTAATTCCCAAATCGCTTCAGGTGAACCCAGTTCTTGCAAATAAACATTATCAACTGAGACAATTTTTTCGGCGAGCACTTGGGCCGCTCCACCGATGGCATGAAAATAAACACAACCGTATTCACGACAAGCATCAAGCGTTTTCTTGCCCATGCCACCCTTGCCAATCACTCCCACGATTCCGTGATCGCGAATCACTTCCCATTGATAAGGCTCTTCGCGAATCGAAGTGGTAGGTCCAGCGGCACGCACTTCGTACTTACCCGTTTTTTTATCTTGCACCACAACTGGGCCACAATGATAAATAATTTGGTTTTTAAGATTCACCGGAGAAGGATTTCCTTCGTGCAAATACTTGTGAACGGCATCGCGACCGGTAAAAAGTTTTCCTGTGATCAAAACCATGTCTCCTACTTTGAGTTCACGAACAGCTTCTTGGCCAAAGGGATAATTTAATTTTTTCATATATTTTTCCTAGATTTAATTATTAGTACAACCACTTGCCAATCGAGAGATCACCCTTAAGCGTAACTCCCAAACGACGATAGGCCCAACACATATAAGACACCGAAACAAAAAATGAAGCTGGAAGTCTGTTCAACACTCCAATCTTGCAACCAAGCAATGTGGTCTTGCCACCAAAGCCCATGGGCCCAATGCCTAAAGTATTCGCTGTCGTGACAATTTCTTTCTCCAGATCGGCAAGTTCTTTAATTGAGTTGGTATCATCAAGACGTCGAAGGAGTTGCTCTTTTGAATGCACATAACCGGCGCCACGATCGCCACCGATACAAACACCAAGCACGCCAGGTCCACAACCTTTACCTTGCGCTTTTTGAATAGCATCAAGAATCACTTTGCGAGCTCCGGCCAAATCACGACCAGCACCAAGTTCATTGTAAGGAAGAGCGTATTGAGCACCAACGTTTTCACATCCGCCACCCTTTAACATCAAACGAATTTCAACCGTCGATTTTGCATGTTGATGAAAATGAATATCAGGATGACCAGGGCCCACATTCATTCCAACGTTTTGCCCAGTGAGTGAATCAACTGAGTTTTGACGGAGGTAACCCACTTCAGTGGCTTTTCGAACCGCCTTGTGGCAAATTTTGGTAAAAGCGATTTGATCAAAGTCACGAGGACATTCAACGAAAAACAAAATAGTTCCCGTGTCCTGACAAAGAGGCTGGCTCTTCTTTTTCGCTAATTCTATGTTCGCTTTAATAATGCTCATGGCATATTCGGCCGTGGTATTTTTCTCTTCGCGCGCAAGCGCTTCTAAAATAACTTTTTGTACATCATCAGGAATTTCCGCACTAGTTTTGCGAATAAGCTCGACCAACGAAGTCAAAAGCGCCTGTTCAGGATTACTTTTATGGGCGACCGATTTCTTGGCCATTTTTTTCTTCGTTACAACCTTCTTTTTAGGTGCAACTTTCTTTTTCACCACAACTTTCTTTTTAGTCGCAGCCTTCTTTTTCTTGGCCATAAAAACCTCCCTCTAGGAATCAAAATTGAATTGCAGATATTATGGGCCCTTAGTCGTGAAGTTTGAAGAAAAAGTGTTAGTTACGCATAGCAAACTTGGCATTAATCAAGAGCTCTGCCACCATAAGCTCAATGAAAACTAAACTGATTCAAAAACCTTGGTTTTGGGGCATTGCATTTGTCTTACCACTCTGGTTGTTTATCTCCTTTCACAACGATTTATTTGAGCATTGGCACAAGTTTTGGCCGATCTCCTTAACCATGTTTTTTGGGGCCTTTATGGCCGGAGCGACCTCAGAAGGCGGCGGCGCTTTTGCTTTTCCTGTTTTCACGCTCATCTTGAAAATCTCCCCCTAAGTCGCGCGGGATTTTTCCTGGATGATTCAATCTGTCGGTATGACCTGTGCTTCATTAGTTCTCGTAACCAGAAAACATCCTCTCTTTAAAGCAGGTCTCATCTCTCCCCTCATCGGAAGTACAATCAGTACCAGTTTAGGTTATTACCTCTCCCATCAATTTACTCCACCCACCATTAAAATCTTTTTTGTGAGCTTGTGGCTGGCCTTTTTGTTTGCTTATATTTTGATTCTCAAAAAATCATCAAACAATTCAAATCAACAAGAACTCTCACTGATTCAGTGGCCACTTATTTTTACCGGATTAGTTGGAGGAGTTTTTTCAGGTCTGGTGGGATCTGGTCTTGATCTCTTCACTTTTTCAGTCCTCGTTTTGTATTACAAACGCGACATCAAAGAGGCCACCGCCACCAGTGTGATTTTGATGGCACTCAATTCACTGACCTCAATTGCCGGACTTTGGCTCTTCAAGGGCTACTCAACCCAATCTCTTTGGATGTGGTGGGCGGCGGTTCCGGTGGTCGCTTTTATGGCCCCTTTTGGAGCGTGGTTTGTGGAGAAAGGACAGCCTAAATGGGTTTTTGCACTGTTAGCGATGTCAATCATTGTTCAGTTTTTCGCCGCCTTTATTTTACTCAAACTCAATTCAACACATTACCTAATGTCTGCATGCGTTATCGCTATTTCTTTTAGTTTTTTTATCGCTCTTTCCAGACGTAAAAGTTAATCTTTCTCCCTATGATCAGTTTGGCCGGACTTAACCCAGAACAGAGAGAAGCAGCTGCAATTCTCGAAGGACCTCTTTTGCTTTTAGCAGGAGCGGGCTCTGGCAAAACACGCACGATCACCTATCGAATCGCCCATATGATCGCCAATTGCAAAATCTCGCCCAAAGATATTTTAGGAGTGAGCTTCACCAATAAGGCCGCTGGCGAAATGAAAGAGCGAGTTGGTGCGCTTCTCGGAAAACACAAAACAAAGGGCATCACGCTTTGTACTTTCCACTCCCTTGGACTGCGTATCCTCAAAGAACAAATTAAAAAATTAGGTTATAACGAAAAGTTTTCAATCTACGATTCTTCCGATCAGATCGCCATCGTTCGCGAGGCGCTTAAGCATTACAGTGCTGATAAGAAAAAATACGACAACAAAGTCATCCTCTCAAAAATTGGCTGGCTCAAGAACAACGGCATTCGCGAAGACGAGTACGGTGCTACTCCTTACTTCGATCCGGAAAACGATTACGATATCGCCACCGAATATGTTTATCGCTATTACCAAGAAAAATTGCGCTTCTACAGCGCCATCGATTTCGACGATATTCTCTTTCTGTGCGTTCGCCTGTTTAAAGAATATCCAGAAGTCGCTCTCGAATATTCAAAAAAATATAAATACATCATGATCGATGAGTATCAAGACACCAACGGTCTGCAATTTCAAATTGTCATGGCCTTAACAACCACTCATAAAAATTTGTGCGTGGTTGGTGATGATGATCAGGCCATCTATTCCTTTAGAGGCGCTGATATTCGCAATATCCTCTCCTTTGAAAAGCATTTTCCTGGAGCGAAAATCATTAAGCTCGAGCAAAACTACCGGTCAACCAAACCGATTTTAAGTCTGGCAAATGCTGTGATCGATCAAAATAAAAATCGACACGATAAAAAAATGTGGGGCGCCAAAGAATCCAGCGACAAACCTCTCTTGTGGGCCATGGCCGATGCCGATCACGAAGCGCAAGTCGTCGTCGAAGACATCGTTCAACATCAAGGCAAAGGCGGATTCTTAGGTGAAGTCGCCATCCTCTATCGCAGCAACACTCAAACCCAAGCGATTGAAGACGAACTTCGAATCTCGCAAGTTCCCTATCAAATCATCGGTGGCCAAAAGTTTTACGAGAAAAAAGAAGTCAAAGACTTGATCGCTTATATGTCCACTATCCTCAATCCTAAAGATCAAGTGGCGATTCGCCGAATCCTAAACATCCCTCATCGTGGGATTGGGATGGCGACGCTTGAAAAATATATCGCGCTCTCTGAAGAACGCCAGATCTCCCTCTTCGATGCCATGGAACTAGAACCAGGAATTGATCCTCGTCGTGAGTCCTCAATCCGCGAATTCACCAATCTGATTAAGAAATTTCAATATGAGTTTAGTCTTCATCCTCTTCCGCAAGTGATCATGAAGCTGATCGAAGACATTAATTATCTGCAATTCATTGAAAAAGAATACGATAACCCAAAACAAGTTGAACGCCGTAAAACTGACGTGATGAAATTTGTCGAATCGGCCGATCGCTTTACCCGCATCCATAAAAACATGGCGAACCTTCGCCACTTCGTTGAAAAGCTCCTCCTGCAAGACGCTCAAGATCGCAAAGATGGCGATGACGAAGATGATGACGTTAAAACCAATCAAGTCACCATGATGACTCTCCACGGGTCAAAAGGTCTCGAATACGATCGCGTCTATTTCGTCGGGGTTGAAGAAGAAATTCTCCCTCACAAGCGAACCATCAGCGAAGGTCAAGACGTCGATGAAGAACGACGCCTGTGCTACGTCGGCATCACCCGCGCGCGCGAAAAACTAATCATGACTTTCTGTAAAGAACGGGAACTCTATGGCAAAAAAGTGCCACGCTTCCGCTCTCGTTTCATCAACGACCACGAAGAACTCTTCACCGAACAAGACCGCACCATGTTTGGCCACATGACCCAAGATGAAGCGACGGAATACAAATCTAATTTCTTTTCTGATCTTCTTTCGCGTCTTGAATAAAAAAGTTTTAAAGTGCATGATACGAGTAAAGTGCGTGATACTATTTTATGGGCATCTGTGTTTAATGCTTGAACCCACAAAAAAGTATCTCGCGCTATATCTAACCAACTTTCTCTAGTTCTTTTTCCGCAACCCAAAGATC
>Ga0100403_1003058_pt1 | contig 12702 bp, 11 predicted proteins | sample CryGeymet201501t_FD_83663 | JGI IMG/M metagenome (GOLD analysis project Ga0100403, IMG submission 83663) | Groundwater microbial communities from Crystal Geyser aquifers in Utah, USA - Crystal Geyser metaG 2015-01t | ecosystem: Environmental > Aquatic > Deep subsurface > Groundwater | place...
AATACAATACAAAAAACAAAATACAATACAAAAAACGAAATACAAAACAAAAAACAAAATACAAAACAAAAAACAAAATACAATACAAAAAACAAAATACAAAACAATACAAAATACAAAAACTGAATATAAAAAATCAAAGTATTACGCAATGCTTTCATTCCAACTTCCCGCCAATCAAAAATTGCCTCCTCTTGATAGATGGTTGAATCCAAAATATCTTGGTGGTGGAGACCTTATTGTGTCTCGGTTTGTTGGAGGTGGTCGTCATGATCCTCAAAATTGGAAATCAGATTTCCCCGAATACGCATACGATTACCCGAAACTTCTGACAATCAAAAACGCAATAAATACTGCGAAATCTGGTTTCGATGATATCCTAAAAACCCCCGAGGATGAAAAAAGATTCTTTATGATATCATCAAAGGTTCGATTACATGATACGTTGCGTGGTAGAAATGGACTGGTTGCGTCCACGATGAATGCCGAAGTTGTGACAAACGCATGGCTTAAAATGTATGAAATGATGCCATTTGTTGACCCGATTCTTGATAACATCCAAAAGAAGCGCAACAAAGTTTTCCAAAGCATGTCGTTTGCAGAAGCTCCCGGAAATTTTATGTTGGCAATAAATCACTATATGGAATCTAATTATCCCAGCATCGAGTGGAGATGGGCTGCGAATTCATATCGTCATCGATTACAATCTACAAAATATTTGGAAGACTCATATGGTTTAATGAGAAAATACCCACAAAAATGGTGGTTCGGATCCGATGGCGATGGCGATATCACATCTCCGGATAATATCAGAACATTCACAGCCCAGGCTAAAACTATGGGACTATTCCACCTGGTTACGTCTGATGTAAAATATGTTCCTGAGGAGGAAAACTACGACGAAGAAGAAACCATCAACATTCCAGTTCATCTTGGGCATATATTATGTTGTCTGACAACATTGAAAAAAGGAGGAACTGTTATTCTTAAGCACTTAAATTTATGCGAATCGCAGACGGTGAGTCTGTTATGGATTCTGGCTGGTTGTTTCAACAACCTACAAATAACCAAACCCGAAACATCCAAACCTGCTAATTCGGAAACGTATATTATTGCGACTGGCTATAAAAAGAACCTCACGCGAACGGAAATTGACCGTCTTTTACAGATTATGCAATACATTAGGTATATGAATACCGAGTCCGGGTCGCCGTGTATTTTCCACAAGGAAGACATACCCGAAGCATTCGTAAATGCTATTCATGATGCAATGAACAGGCTATCAGAACATCAAATTCAATTCTTACAGAGAGATATTTCTATGTTTTCCAAGTATAAAAATTCAAGTTTGCGAAAAATTAATGAAGATTTTGCTGAAATTCGACAGAAACACGCACAACAATGGATGCAAAAACAAAAAATCAAACCACTTCCTGGGAATAAAACCATGATTGTGTGATTATTTTTTTTATTTAAGATTCATCAATTTGGTCAAAGAGGTCCTCATTGTCGGCTTCGATTTCATCGGCTTCGAGTGGATTACATCCGCAATCAGAACCTCCACAATATCCACAACTACCATTCACACCCTGCTCTCCAGTAAGTTCCATACCACCTATTATTGATCCAAATAATCCCTTATCTTTTCGATAAGCGTTCCATGCCACAAATCCGATCATAGCAAATCCAAATGTACCGAGCCACCATCCTGTGGCTTTTCCATCTTCTCTAAAGAATGTAGCCGTTCCAGCAATAATAAGAATAATACTGATAATAATTACTATAGCGGTTATTATTTTTATCGCCTTGTCTGCGGCGAGGACTGCTCCGATAATAACAGGCACTGGCATTTTATGTGATACAATATACTATGAAAGGAAAACTTCGTTAAAAAAATATTTAATGAGTTGAATTATAATGCAGAATAAACACCGGAACGATTTGCTCTCCAGAATTTAACACCTCCAGCAATTGTTAGACCTACCAGTAGAACAATACCCCCATTTCGCATCATAGTTTTTGGCTGTCCTGCGTCAAATGCTACATGAGTTACCCACATGCTACCACCTATCCAGATAAGAATCATGCAGAAGAATACCAGCGCCGGGTATACTATATTATTTGAAATGGCTGCTGTTGCGATTTCCATGATGAATATGATATACCATGTAGAATATTAAAACAAAAAATTAAAAATATCAGTATTTGAAAATGTTTATATACATTTGGAATACTGACATAATCGCGTTATACAAGTTTGGGATTACCTATTGTTCGCCGATTTTATATAGTTTAGTGTCATGATTTTTACAACCGAATGATTGTAAAACACCCACACCCAATATGGGTAGTTTATCCTACCTACCGAATGATTATCATCCAATAATAATTCGTGCGTACTTCTTATCACACGTTATGTATCTATTAATATTTAATACAGTAGAGTGATTTCTACGCTGAATTCAACATAAACACACGATATTGTATTAAATATTATACGATACAGGCAGAAATATGACTTATTCATTACCATTCCACATACGGGTTCACTATCTTAGATCAGTTGACCTAAGATAATAATGTAAAACATGAATAATATATTATAGGAGCTGAATATTTAAAAGGTTTTTTTGTTTGTTGTCAAACCAAATATAATGATATTTCCGCATAAATTTCTTGTTCAAATAGGGTTTGGGTGATATTTTTAAAACCTAAAAATTTTTCTTTAAGAATTGTCTGAACCATTTGTTCAGAGGTGGTTCATCATATGTTTAAAGGACCTATGATATATAGAAGGCTTACCTGTCTTAGCTTTAGAGGTGGTTCAGAATTTAAATAGTGGTTCAGCATTATTCTGATGAATCTGTATCACTTGAAATTTCTGAATAAATTTTCTTAGCATGATAAGCACTTATGCCAAGATTATTTCCTATTTTTTTCCAACTGAGTTCGAGAGCGCGAAGTTCTTTAAGTTTCTCTATGTCCGTGTCGGGAAGCTTTTCCGGACGTCCTTTTGATCTTCCTGTAGGATTCTTTTTTATAAGCTTTAAATATTGTTTTACCCTTCCATCAGCAGTTGTATATGTCCCATTACATAAGTAATGTGTGTTTGGATTGAAGACTATCTCACTCATTATATTATTATATGTGTTATTTTTTAATATAATTATGATCCATAATTTTCTTGTTCAAATAGGGTTTGGGTATAAATTTTAAAACCTAAAAATCACATTATATAAAATAAAAAAAATCTGGATCCTGGATCCTTTTTAGGATCCAGTTATATTTAAAGGGTCAAAATTATATATAGGTCTTTTAAATAGATATGATTCTCAGGATCCAGAAGGATCCAAAAGGATCCAGTTGTAAATAACCCATATAAAGACGTCTTTTATGAAATACTATACTTATGAACGCTGCCTATCATATTTTACAACTGGATCCTTTTGGATCCTTCTGGATCCTGAGAATCATCGCATATAAAGTCCGTATAACGCCACAAATCTTTTGATCCTTTAAATAAAAATGGATCCTAAAAAAGATCCAGGATCCAGAACTTTTTTTATTTTACATAATGTGATTTTTTGGAGTTTGAAATTTTAACAAAACTTACAGTTAACTATTTATTTATTATTTAGAAAAATATATATTTACTATTATATATCACACATCATGGATAATCTTGTTTGTAAAAAGTGCCTTGAATCAAAACCCGCCTCATTGTTTCATGGGCGAGTTTGTAATGAATGCAAATTATTAGACAATAAGATGAGGAAAATATCTATGAAAATGAAATCCAAACTTGATTCCGTGAATCCCAAGAATCTTACCGGTGCTGATCTGATAGTTTATAATCTTAGTTTAGATTTGACTGCTATGATGGTTTCTGGAAATCGTGGAGATAAATTTTCAAACGCGTTAAAAACCCTTAGCGACATTCATGATGTTATAGACCAGTCAAACACCGAAAATCTCGCATTTAAATATGATGTATCCATGTCCACTAAAAAGTTTCTCCAGAAAGTTCAAGACGGTGATGGTGATATTGGAGCCGCTGAGAACATGCTACGACGTAATATCTCAAACAATCGAACCGGCTTTTTGCAAACATTCGAGATTGATCCAGAAACAATTGATGATTTATACGATGAGGTAATTAAGATCAAAGATTCTATGGATGCTGTTGAAGCAGCATACAACATTATGGTAACCCGCTCCAATAAAAACATGTCGAATATCATTAGTTATATTGATGCCAGGGGTGAAGATCCCCGCACGAAAACACCAAAGGCATCCGCAAATTTTGATCTCAGAAAAAATGAGATTGTTCTTGACCTAACGAGCTACAATACGACCTAAACACATTCAAAACCAAAATTCATGAACTCATAAAAGATGGAAACTTTATTATAAAAGGCTATAACTCCTGCGGAGGTTTTGAATTCCTATCTTTTAACTCGAATAGTTAAAACAAATATCAAAACTTCTTTGAATTAAGATAATTACGATAAACAATTTAAATCTTTTAATGTTATCAATATACATACAATGAAACAGTCATATTTATTTTCGATACTGTTGGCGGTTGTGTTAATGTTAGTGTGGATTACATCAGTCAGTAGTCAAAATACTCAATTAGATACATTTATAGAAGGTATGTGGGTTGCGAGTGATGAATTCTGCTCTCGTGCTGATATTGATGGAATGATGGTGTATATCGGACCGGCTGAAGATTTTGGGGTGTTTGAGCAAACAAGGCGTGCTTATATTATTATGCATTCCGATGGTGTAATTATTGCCGCTAAAAATATAGAGATATCTATGTCGGGATTCTTAATGAGTCCGGTACCAGTCTCATTGAATTATAAATCAATAACATTGACTGATATGAGTGATGATAAAACATCTCTGGATAATATTATGCCAACATCCATGCAATGTGAACTTGAAATGTCCCAGGGTAAAATGTCCTGGTTAGATGGAGATATTACATACGCCGAACTGTATAAAACACATACACCAGATGTATAAATGTTTGTTAAAAAAACAAACAAACAAAAAAATAAATTACTATGTAAATTAAAACTCACCATCATCTGCGAAAGGATCTTCTGCCCAATCATCTTCAGCCATATAGTTGCTAGTAGCATCTTCGATGCTAAAATCTTCAGCTGCATCATCCATTGCCGAACTGAATTCATCTTCTGTTGTGGTTTCTGCTGGCGGATGTGTGTTTACAACATCCTTAACTTTTTTCTTCTTGATCTTTCCATCTTCAAGAAGTCGTTTACATTCCGAAATGTAGTCAATCATTTGATTAAACGTTGTTTCCTCAAGCTCAGCATCACCGGCGCTTACCAAACTAAGATTTCTAAGAATAGTGAAGAATAGAACTTCATCACCTTTTCTTTTGGAGTGCCAAAGAATTCTGGCGAATGAAATCGAAACAATTTTCATAAAAGCAATCCAACGATCAACAAGAATTCCGAGTTGTTTATTGAAATCACCGTTATTACTCTTGAAAATAGTGGCAAAAGTTTTGTGTAAATATGAATCGAGATCCTCAAATACAACAGGCATGACACTCGAAACATTGATCTTATCAGTCACAACCATAATATAAGGAGTGATACACGCAATCATATCATCGGGGTTTTGACAGAAGTCAACAAACTCTGAAACAACTTCTGATTCTTCCGGCAATGTTTTATCACGAGATTCGTAAAACATCTCAATTTCTCTGGTGAAACGAGACAGCCAATATATAAGAACATATTTAAGCTCACCACTCATTGTAAGCCATTTAGATTTTTTCTTATCAACTATTTCGGTTTTATCAGTTTTCTTTTTAAGAGTCTTTCCATCTTCGGTTATGGTGTCGTAGACAGGCGCCTCAATCTTGTAAGTGGGAACCTTTTTATTCTTTTTATCAGTATATGCGTCAAGAGCTTTTTCCTCTTCAAATGAAAGGAATCTATTATGTGGATCTTCAAAATTAGAACTCATTAGTTTATTTTCATCCATAATTTTAGACCGCTCTTTAAGAACCGTCTTATATAGGAATTTAGTGACGACATTTAGCGTCTTAGTTGAATGGATGGTAGGGTAAATACCGACGATTTCTGACCAGGAAGACATATTTGATTGGTGTTTGTTCGGGATAATAATTTTCAACAAACGGTTTTCAATTTTTGTTTTTGACTACATTTGTGTTTTCGAAAAAACACAAATCGTTGTAGTCAAAAACAAAAATGTAGTCAAAAACAAAAATTGATATAAATGATTTAAACATTTACTTTTATTATAATATTTAACCGATTGTTATCCAAAACAATGGACATCAATTGGTTAAATTTCACATTTAATACTACCCCATGGGGTAGTGATTATACCTCCGTTTTAAACGGAACAACGTTTACGTCGCAAAACACGTCGCAAAGCGATATACACCAAACAACCACCGACTACTCAGATTTTACTAACCAATTTACGGCATCGCCTAAGAAGTCGTTGGCTGCGAATTTCTTTCAGTCGTTTACCCCTGGAGAAATTGTGGAAATAAATTCCAAAGGAATAGGAACTGCCAACAAGAGACTCATGTATTTACAAAGCAACAAATATCGAAATCGAACAAAACAAAATCATGTATGTTCTTGTGGTGGTTGTATGGATAAAAGTCATGCTGGAACGGAGTATATATGCTCCCTGTGTGGAACTATTGATAAAATAGTCGGTGGTAATGTTGATAACATTTCAGGTGTAAGCAACATCAGCATGGGTAATTACAACACATCCAGTGATTCAGCAACACCTATTAAAGTTTCTGGACCCGGAACAAATCAACTACAGCGTAAACTACAATGTAAAACATCCGAGTACACAAAGGTTCAATACCGTGAGTTAGTGCGTCTTATGGAAAATCTCGTGGCTAAATCTAAGCATGACATACCAAAAAATGTTATAATGGCTACAGCAAAATTGTATCATGAGATTCAAAAGAAACGTATTATCAAACGAGGCGCTGTGTTTCACGGTGCTATGTGTGCTTGTATGAAAGAGATGTGTGATAAAAATGGTATTTCTCGCAAGAGACGGGTGTTAATCGAAATTTTTAAAATCGAGCCCAGTGATCTCAGCGTTGGTGAGAAATTTATTGAAGAATTAAAATCAACAGGAAAACTCGATAGGAGTTTGTTTCCGGACGAGACTAAAACCGAGGAAACTCGAATTAATGGATTTATTAAGGCATATTTTATTGATTTAAATATCCCTTTGCCTGAGGAAATCGTCCCAGCGTTGGGGTATGAGAACTTTAATACAGACGTAGAACATCCTGACTACTATGACTTTGTAGAGAGACTGATTCGGTTTTCGATCAAATTTAAAGTAGCTATGAGCAGTATCGCAAGTAGTAAATGTGCTGGAGCATTGTTCATGCTCGCCACTCGATGTCCGGGACTCAAAATCACGGTTCAGAAAATATCTAAGGTTTGTGATATTAGTATTAGCACATTTAAACGTTATTACACAGTTATTAACGATTTGCTTACTACTCCCGATCCTCGAAAAAAGAGACTTAAAAACAAACTTAAACATTTGTTTAAAAAATACCGAATACCGATTTCGGCATAAAACGCTTGGCGTTCTTTTAATTTTTTGTGAAAACAAAAATTGAATTTCAAATCGTAATTACTACCACTTGTTTAAAAGGCGAAGTAAATTTAGATCGAAGATCTAAAACAAACAACCAAACAATCATGTCTTTGTCCAGAAAAGCATTAAAAGAAATTCAAAAATCCCGGGAATCAGAAGATTTCGATTTGTTCATGGATGAAGGAGTATACATGGCAGACGAACCTGGAAATTGTTATCTCAGATGGACCCATAAGGGAGAGCTGTATAAAGGACAAACACATATTCTCAAGATTCGCTTTAATTATGGAAGTAATGTAAAGAAATCATACCCTCGCAATCCACCTAACATTACATTTCTAACTCCTATCTGGCATACAAATGTTGGAGGACAAGGGGCTATTTGCTTGGATATTCTGAAAGAAGGAAATGGTGTTCAATCATGGTCTCCTATGTATGGATTGGACGCAATTTTAAATAGTATTCAGCTGTTGATGGATGATCAAAATCCATCAAGTCCCATGAACGGATCAGCCGGTTCGATGTATAAAAAAGGACGTGCCGATCATGACATGTCTGAATTTATTGAATACGCCCACAATTATTACATTAAAAAAATGGACGCAATTCCTCCGGAAAATTTCGTCGCTCGATTGATGACGGCTCCTGAATTTGAGAAACCGGAGGTCGAAATCAAAGATCCAAAATAGACCTCCGGTAATTGTTTTTTGCATCAAATCGTGGTGATATGTTTTCGAATTTCATCCATAATGGCATTCGATCCTGTAACAACTGCGTTGCTTATAATAAGAATATTATCATCATTTTGATTGTTGGTTGTCAGATTGATTTCAAGATCTGTGTGATAAATATTACGAAGAACAAAGTTTTCCAATTCTCGTTTATCTGGACGATCCGCAAGATATAACACAGCCGGTATTTTACGAGATCGTTTCACCGGCGCGTCTGGAATAATATGCGGAATCGCTACAAACGGGATGGGTGTTGATTTTATAACAGCTTTCTTCGTAAGGAATTTCATATCAATGTTGTTGACGTCAGGAACACCAGGAACATACAAATACGGTTGAATAGTAGTTACGGGGACGTCAAACAACACGTATTGATTAGGTTGATGGAATATTTCTTCCAAGCGTTCCTGATGTTGGTGATGAAACGCCAGACACTGCAGTGCCGTATCCAGATCGGTTGCGATCACCACATCTGGAGCCCATGGAACAGGCGTTTCCGATACAACAATTAGATAGTCTACATTATTATCCGTGGTTTGTTTGAAATTGAGTATTTTCTCGATATCTATACAAACAACATTGTATTTAAGCGATGGTTTCACGTCATCATACACACCTCGTTTATCCGTATAAACTTGAATCGACGACGACCATCCTTTTTTCTGGATTATCTGGGCGGCGATACTGGATCGAACCGCTTTTTTTCCTGTTATGTTAATAGTGATCATGACAAAACGATATAATTAAACAACGATATATAATTAAACAACGAATCAATTTTTAAATGTTTTAAAATATACACGTATCTTAGATTAATCTAAGATAAACAAACATGTATTCAAACTTAAAAGACCTTATACCAGACTCTAAAGATTATGAAAATATTTCTGAAAGTAGAGATGCCGATTTTAAAATTCTCGAAAAAGCACTCGTAAATGTGGAGAAATTCATAAAAACCAAGTCGAGAATTCTGTATGGTGGGATGTCGATAGATTTCGCACTGAAAGCTGCTGGAAAGCCTGGAATCTATTCAGATTCTACTATCCCGGATTATGATTTTATGTCGCCGAATATGTATAAAGATTCCATAGAGCTTGCGGATATTATGCATAAAGATGAGTTTCCTAATGTTTCCAGCATAAATGCTATGCATGTTACATCACGTCGTGTTAGAATCAATTATGTTCCAGTAGCTGATATAACATATATACCACAATCTTTGTATGACAAGGTTCCTACCCTGAAATACAACGGATTGAGAGTTGTTCACCCGGATTTTCAACGCATAGATATGCATAGAGCATTATCATATCCATTTGAGGGCGCTCCAATGGAAGTTATTCAATTCAGAACCAGAAAAGATATACAACGATTTAAATTATTAAACGACGCATATCCGATTACACTAAGTCGATGTAAAAAGTTTACAGCAAAACCTATTGAGGTTAAATGGGAAATGTTCGAAAACGCCGTCATAGGAGATACTGCTGCATATGCATTTATGCGATCAGCTCTTGTTAATGTATCTACGACACTAAAATTAAACACGCCAACATTGAAAGATACGTTTGATCCTGAGCTGGAAATTACACCGAAACATATAAGATTCAAATCTCTCGAAAATAGATGTTGTATTATTACAGAACTTCTCGAAAATAAAAAATTACCCAACGCCAAATTTTTCAATAGATTACTTGATGATTACATACCGAAACGTGCTGAAGTCAAACAAGGTGATACTATATACGAATATCATGATTCAAAAGGAAAACTACTACCGGCGTGCCAGCTCATCGAAATGGTATCAAATATTAACAAAACAGCACCTCATTGGGGAAAGTCAATACCATCCAAATCGATTTGGATAAGTGGTATTCAAAATGTGTTATTACATTTTCTGGCAAGATATTGGATGAACGATGATGATAAATGGTTATGGATGTATTGGTCAGGCTGCGAGTTAGTAAAAATAGCAGAAATAGTGGCTCAAAAACTTTCAGATGATAGTTTAATTCAGACCCCGTTTTTCCTGATGACGCAAACATATGGTAGCTATAATTGGACATATACATACATAGTCACATCCAGACGATTACAAACACAAATATATGATGGTCGAGATGCTGTTCGAAGTATGGCTAGTATTCAGCCACCATTTGGGTATTATCCTGAAAAGAACGAACCAGCGGTCGAATGGAGTCCAAACAGCTGGATATTTGAAATGGACGGAGACGTACGTCAAGACCATGAACCTATGTATTTGATTCCGGTAACATCCATGGAACGCAGTTCCGTGAAACATGGGTCTGATGAATTTCAAGGCATGATCACATCCGTGATACAAAGTTTTAAGAGTTTATCCGACCCGAAAACTGCGTCCAAAATGTTCATGGATATAATCAAAAATGAACACGAACCCTTTGAAAAATTGAGTCAAATAAAACATCAGATTCAATACGTCGACGATTTCCCGGCAGTACGACTCGGAACACATTGGGGTCAAAGAAAATTAATATTATCTGAAATACAATTTCTTTCTAAGCATTCCGAAAAGTATGTTCTGTATGTCGGAGCTGCTCCTGGAAATAAAAACCACTATCTAATGACATTGTTCCCTGAAAAGAAGTTTATATTTGTCGATCCTGTTAAATTTCAATTCCAATTATCTAAGAACACTCATAGAGATGCTCCACATGATGATCTTGTTCATTTATCAGCTACTGGTCCAACTCGATCAAATTATTATAATTTCACAACTGAGAATCTGGAAGCGTGGTCTCTCGATACAAATAACGATTTAGAAAAGATTCCTGGAGATGATATTCTTGCATACATTAAAAACTCAAAATTTAAGGGATTTCTTATTGAGGACATGTTTACAAACAGTTTAGCAAAAAAATTCGCTGAGCTGGATGATTGTTTGTTTATTTCTGACATTAGATCGTTTTTCACACTCCGAGACGGTAAGATGCATGTCAAGCACACACAATCGTCTAGAAATCCTCAGGGAAATAATATATCCACGATCACTGATATAACAATTTTATGGGATATGTGTTTGCAGTTTATTTGGATTCAAATTATGAAACCCGTTCAGAGTATGTTTAAGTTTAGAACTGTTTATTACGCACCGGAAAGTTTATCACATCTTGAGTTGTATAAGAAAAACCATCCAGATACTGAATATATGCGACCTGCGTTTGAAGAGGCTAAAAAACTCGGAATAGATTTCATTTCGGATTATGAGAAAAAGCGAATCCTATATCCATCCGGTGTAGAATACATACAAGCATTTGCTCCAAATAAATCTGGCGAAACACGACTTTATATTCCTCGAGAATCTATTTCTAAAATCGTCGAGTATGATCACCACCACCATGATAACACATTCTTCTACCATAGTATTTTGTGGAGACCGTTTGCGTTTTGTAAGAACCCAGCAGCATCGGCATCATTGGGATTTGATCATTGCCAGGATTGTGCTCTGGAGACAACAATATGGAGTGAATATTTAACAAAACATGAAATTGATGACACCCCAGAAAATATACAGAAAAAAGTACGTGAAACATCACAAATACTGAGAGGAACACTGGATCGTCGTGGGCATGGAAAATTCTTCATGCCTATTTCCAAACTTATGGTGTAGTTGTATTGATACTTTCAAATTCAATTTTTGAAATATATTTTCAATATTTACGTCTATAAAGACACCGTTAGTCCGCTGAAATAGGATTTGTTAAGCCGCTAGGAGAAATGTGTTATTTTCGGAAATATATCTAATATTAATCGGATAGGTGTTTTACAGACTACCGCAATTGACATGATTCTCATTGAGATGAACCGATTCCATACGTGAATAATTCGCAAGAATCTTTTATCCGTGATGTATTTGAGAATTTCATCTATATTATCGTTTACAAGCCCTGGAACTTTTATAAAAAAAAATCAATTTTTCCCAACTCAGGTTGGTATACACAGTTCAGGCATTTTTTTCAGAAATGGTTTCCATATTTCCTATGACCCAATTGTCGATGGATTGGTTATTGTATTGATAAAATTGAATTTGAAAGTATCAATACAATTACACTTTACTTTAAACGAGTTTAAAGTAAAAAAAAACAAAAATGGATATCCACGATATTACAGATTTGATTATGCATCCGGATTATGTTAAAGACACCATTCACTACAAATCAACAGACGGAACTTTGGATATTTTACATATGAATAATCTATTTGATAAAACACAAACTGAAGAAATTATAGGATATCTTTTGGATTTAAATTATCGTCCAACAACATTTGGAAAAGATAC
>Ga0100403_1003060_pt1 | contig 12697 bp, 11 predicted proteins | sample CryGeymet201501t_FD_83663 | JGI IMG/M metagenome (GOLD analysis project Ga0100403, IMG submission 83663) | Groundwater microbial communities from Crystal Geyser aquifers in Utah, USA - Crystal Geyser metaG 2015-01t | ecosystem: Environmental > Aquatic > Deep subsurface > Groundwater | place...
ATCAGCTAGAGACCGCAGAGCAGCCAGCGCAGCCAGCGCAGCCAGCGCCCGCGGAGCTCTCGGCGGATCTCCCATCCTGCGGCGAGCTGGCAAGGGAGATGCGACACGACCCAGACAACCAGCCGCCAGCACCCGCACGCCAGCCCGCGGCACTGGCAGACCTAGACGACGAGATCTTAGGACCGGCGCTAGACGTCTAGGATCCTAGCGGGATTCTAGGAACAGCCCGCGAGCCCGCGGCAGGCCGGCGTCGACCCACGCTCACACAGGAACGGCCCTCCCCCCCTTGGGCGGCGGGTCCCTCCGACACCACCTTATGGTCCCTGGCTCTCGACCGACTTCGTGTAATCTTCTGGGATACCGTGAGAGGCGGGGCCGTCCTACTCGGAGGAGCGCAGATGCGGTACGCGGGCGATGGGATGTGGGGTGAGAGCAGGTTTCTTCGGTGGCTTGGGGTGCTGTTGTTGTTCCTGTTGTACGTGATGGACAGTTGCTCATGAGCGGGTTGGGGGCTGGGGCAGCGCAGAGTGTGGATCGGATGGCTGCGGTACTGGGGCGGATGACGCCCGAGGCGCAGCATGCACTTGTTGCGGAGGCAGATCGTCAGCGGGGGAAGATCTGGGACCAGTGCCGCAAGGACATCTGGCTGTGGCTAAGGCACTACGTGACGACGACGAACCTGCACGTGGAGGACGCGGACTCGGAGGGGCTGAGCGAGGATCCGTTTCCGGACTACCCGCACATAAGGCTGCTGTTTGAGGCGTGCGGTGTGGTAAAGCCGCGGAAGGTTCTGGTTGAGAAGTCGCGCGACATGATGTTCTCGTGGGGCATGGCGGCGCTGTTCCTACACGACGTGATGTTCTTCGAGAGCGCGCCGATGTTCATGACGACGTACTTGGAGCGGTACGTGGATGATGGTGGGGAGAAGAACACGATCAACTCACTGTTTGGGCGCATCCGGCACATGTACAACCGGTTGCCTGAGTGGATGATGGCCCTAGCGCCGTTACGGTTCTCCAAGGGGAAGATCCTGAACACGAAGAACGGATCTTTCATCACGGGGATCAAGTCCACGGAGCACTCGGGGCGAGCCGGGAAGTTCAGGCGGGCCCTGGCGGACGAGTTCGCCCACTTCGACCAGTCGGAGGCGAACCTTGCGGCCCTGAACAACACGTGCCCAAGGGGGCTGATCTTGGGGAGCACGCCGGGGCGGACGGGTAAGCATAACGCTTTCGGCAGACTCGCCAACCAGAAGGGGCATGGCGGGTTCAAGAAGCTGACGCTGCACTACTCCATGCACCCGAGCCCTCAGCGCAGGCAGGGTACGGAGTGGTGGGATGCCGTGACCTCATCCCTGACGCCGGAGGACATTGCCAGGGAGCTTGAGATCAGCTACGAAGGGGCGATCGAGGCGCGGGTGTGGGGGCGGCTGGATCGTGACGTCCATGTCCAGGATCTGAACTACGACCCCAGGTTGCCGCTGTACCTGAGTTTCGACCACGGCTTGAACGAGGAGACGGTGGAGTTCTGGCAGCAGGCCCAGCTACTAGACCCGGATGGCATCCCCTACACGCAACACAGGATGATCGAGGAGTACCAGGGCGGGGTTCCTGAGTTCGGCCACAAGATGACGGTCTGGGAGAACATTGCCAGGCTCAAGGACATCCTCTCCCGTGACCCCTACAACTTCGAGTTCGAGCCGCCGCCAAAGGGTGCGCGGGGACAGGAGTGGAAGATCGGGAAGCTCAAGCCTGGGCAGATCATGGGCTTCTACGCGGACCCCAGGGGCTCCGACATGAACATCGCTGTACAGAGCCGCAAGACGGACGACACGCGCCTGACCTCCTCCCATGCGGTCTATCTCCAGCACGGGTTCAGGCTCCAGTCCAAGTTCAGCAAGATCAAGGACGGGGTGACGATTATCGAGGACTGGATCTCGCAGAAACCTCCCTGTCTGGTGCTTGCCACGAGGTGCCTTCGGGCGGCCGAGGCGATGATCAACCACCGGCACGTGGTCCGCAACAATAGTGGGGAGCGATACGTCACGGACTCGGTCAAGGAGGACTGGACGAAACACTGGGCTGACTCGGCGCGGTACTATGCGATCCATGTAACCAGCCTCTCCAAGACCCGTAGGCCGGCAGAGCAGAAGTACATGCGGCTCTACCAGTGCAGCGGGCCCGTGGGGGCTCGACGTACGGTCTACGTTCCCGTGACGGAGGAGAACTAGCGTGTCAGGGCACTTCGGGACACTTCCGGACCGGTCACGCATCCGCCTGGACAAGCTCCGGGAGGTGGTGCAGTCCAGGTACGACCACGCCCTGAACGCGCAGAGGGGCCTGAGGGACGACCTCGGCCGCTTCATGCAGCTCTATATGGGGATCAACCAGGACGTGATCTCTCCCTGGGAAAGCAACCTTGTGGCGCCGGCAGTGTTCGACGCAGTCGAGACCCACCTGCCGCACATCATCACTGAGGACTTCGAGTTCCGGGTTGTGCCTGGCGCGGGGGCGGACCCTGCCAAGACCCAAGCGTTCGACCGGCTGCTTGCCTACGACACCGACCGGACGGACCTGGCGTGGCAGATGGTTCCGTTCGCGAAGCAGGGTCTCATCTACGGAACCTCCCCAATGTTTGTGGGCTACTCCTTCCAAGAAGAGATGCTGGCGGTCCGTGAGTTCGAGCAGGTTTTCGCTGGGACCCCAGCGGCCACCATGCTCCCCACCACAGGCGAACGCCGTGTCGTGACCTTCGACGGGCCGTTCGTGGAGACCACGGACCTGGTGAATACCTTCCCAGAGCCGGGCAAGAAGGTCGTCAACGCGCCCGGCGGCAGGGGCATGAACTGGCTGCTGCACCGATTCCGTGTGCCGTACTCCTACCTCCTCCAATTAGAGCAACAGGGCGTCCTGGTGCCGGGTGTCCTCAAGGACCTCCAAGGCAAGGGGGAGCCGATCTCGCCGTCAGAGATCAACGAGGAGTTCGAGCGCGCCCAGTTGATGGGGATCGACATCGGTCTGGAGGACCACACGGTTCAGCACGTGGAGATCATCGCCATGTGGGGAGACCGGCTGCACGACATGCGCGGCCTGGTATGGCTGGCGAATCGCGAGGTGATCATCCGGGACGAGGCGCATCCCTTCTTCCACGGCAAGATCCCGTTCTGCTTCTTCCAGGACATCCCGCAGATCCACGACATTTTCGGGCTCGGGCAGGCCCACATCCTGGAGAGCTACCAGTACGAGAAGTCGGACCTGCGCAACTCCCGGCTCGACAACGTGCACATGATCCAAAACCGGATGTGGCTGCGGAAGGCCGGGAGCATGGTGGACCCAAACCAGCTCCAGAGTGCGCCGGGCAACGTCATCGACGTCGAGGCCATGGATGACGTCAGGCCGCTGGACCACCAGGACATCCCGCAGTCCAGCTACCGCGACGAGCAGTTACTACAGGACGACATGGATAGGACCTCCGGGAGCCTGGACGTGTTGCGTGGGCGGCAGCTTGGCGGCAACCGATCCTCGGCCACGGAAAACCAGCTCATGGCCGAGCTGGCTTCCACTCGCTCCCTGATCAAGCGCATGGGATTGCGCCGGTGCCTGCGCGAGGTCGGCAGGATGATGCTCCAACTCGAGCAGCAGTTCCTCACGCAGGAGAAACTTGTGCGGGTTGCAGGTCCGGACGGAGCCACGGTCGAGACCCGCATCCTACCGGAGGACATCATCGGCCAGTGGGACGTGAAGGTAGAGCTTGACCAGAAGCTCCCGCTCACGCGCATCCAGCGCCGCCAGGAGGAGGCAGAGCTGTGGGACAGGATCTCCCCCCTGTTCGGGACTTTCCTGGACCCGATGCCCTACGTAGACGCACTAGTGCGCGCCTACGGGCGAGATCCATCCTCAAGGATCAAGCCAATTCAGCAAGATCCCTCGCAGGGCGGTCAGGATGGTGCTGGAGCTGCGACACCGCCACAGATCGACCCAGCGCAGATCGCCCAGGAAGCCATCGCGGCGGCCGGAGGCTAGGTGCGGGGCATCCGGTGGGGCAGGAGCTTCCTCAGGCTGCGGGCGCGTCGCGACTACCTTATCGAGACCATCGCGCAGTCCGACGAGGTACGGCTGCTCACCAGTAGCCCAGGATGGTCATCGGTCACAGCGTTCCTAGACGGCTACCGTGCTCACGCCGAGGTAGAGTTCCGCGCCGGCAGGCGCAGCCCGGAGCGCTACAAGGCGGACCTCGACGTCCTAGATGACCTCATGAACGGGCTACACCACCTTGCCACGATGGGCGATAGGGCCCGCGAGGATCTGGCAAAGATCGACCCGCTCGTCCGCCAACGACAAGACCGGTTCGATGCAGATCGTAGAGCACAAGAAGCCGCCAAAGAAGCCTAAGAATCCTATGACCTTGCGCTACGAGCCTAGTTCGGTAAGAATTACCCGCAAGTTCACGCGACCCGCGAGTGCGGGACATGGCCCTGAGAGAGGACACCCATGGCGAACGAGCAGCAAACGACTCAGCAGAACGCCCCCTCCGATCCAGGAGGACACGGCCAGGAGGACCCGACCGCAGCATCAGCGGCAGCGATCGCAGCAGGCAAAGACCCGTTCAACCTTCCGCAGCTAGGCGACGACGATCCGCCTCAGGTCATCGAGCTGGAGCGAGGAGACTCGCGATTCCCGGGCGACACGGAAGGCTACAACCCGCCGCCCCCACCGGCGCAGGTAAAGCCGGAGGACACGGCGCAGGCAGCAGCCCAGAAGTCCCAAGATGCCAAGCAGTTGGCCGGGAAGTTCGACAGCGTCGATGAACTGGAGTCGGCGCACGTCAGCTTGCAGAAGGTGCTCGGCCGGCAGGGCACAGAGCTTCGCCAGGCAAGGGACGAGATCCTTCGCCTGACGGGCCGACTCGAAGCCGTCGAGCAGATCCGCAAGACCGAGCCGAAGGTGGATCAGGCGCAGGAGGACTTCGTGTCCAAGCGCGCAAAGACCTACCAGGATCGGATCGGCCTGGAACACGACGAGGCCATGGAGATGGCCCGGCAGGACTTCGAGTTGGCCGACAGCGTGGCAGCGCGCCGCGTCCAGGCGGCCGAGCAGAAGTACGAGCCACTGTTCCAGAATGCGGAGCAGTTCAAACGGGCCGAGGCCGCGGCTGCGCAGCTGCGCGACGAGGTGGACACGGACGGGAACATGGTCCGCCCGGACTGGCAAGACGTTTCCAGGTCTCAGGAGTTCGCTGAGCTGATGCAGGCGAACCCGGAGTACCTGAACAGCAAGCCCGGGATCGAAGCCCTCTATCTCAAGGCCAAGTCCTCAATCCAGGCGACGCAGCAACCGGACCACGCCTCGGAAGCAGCTTCCCTCAAGAAGCAAGCGAACGAGATCGTGGATCGCGAGAAGCGTAGGGCTGCCTCGGCATCGGGTGCCGGAGGAGGGACTGTGCAGGCACAGCCCGCCGCCGAGCAAGTCGAGCTGGCGCAGATCTACGGTACGAGCACGGCGCTGCATCCAATGGCGGGAGGGTCTTGGTAGTAGGAGTCAGCCATGGCCATCACGTACACGCCGCCCAGCATCGCCGCAGAGTCTCGTAGCACGCTGGACGTGCTCCAGGCCGGCCGCAAGCCCGACATCCGTGTCGATCCGGCGCATTTGGAGGAGAACACGGTTCCCCTCCTGCGTCTGATCACAAAGCTCAACAAGCGCGTCACGGACCAGGAGAAGTTTACCTGGTTCGAGAAGCAAGTTTTCCCCTACTGGACGAAGGCTGGCGCTGCCTCGCTCTCGGGCGTCCTGACCGTGACGGTGGCTACCGGGCACGGTGTGTTCTTCCAGAAGGGCACGCTGATCTGGCTGCCCAAGTCCGGGACCATGTGCCGGGTCCGGTCAGTCTCCGGTGACGTCGTGACGTGGGAGCGCCCGGTGGCGGGCACCCCGGACGGCGACATAGCTCTGAACGACGACATCCGGATCATCGGTACGGCGTTCGCTCAAGGTTCCGACGAGTCCCGTCCCAAGGCCGTCCTGGAGACGGAGGTGTTCAACTACACCCAGATCTTCAAGACCGGCCTGGGTGGCAGCAACACCATGGCCGCCTCCGCGATGTACTGGGGTCGGGACCGCCCGTCGCAGCGCAAGGACCGGCGTGTCGATCACGCGATCGAGATCGAGTCGGCGTTCCTCACCGGGCAGCGGGCGCAGTGGACCGACCCGGACACGCAGGAGTCCGTGAGCACGACCCGGGGCGTCATCAACTTCATCACGTCCAACGTGACCACCCTGGGCGCCGCGCTGACGGAGCCGGTCATGGATCAGCTGATCTCGGACTCGTTCCGGTATCACAGCTCCCAGGGCCGTGCGTCGAAGTGGTGCTTCGTGGGTTCCATCGCTGAGGTGCAGATCACGGGCTTCGCCCGCGAGAAGCTGCGGATGAGGCCCAAGGACAAGACGTTCGGGATCAACGTCTCCAGCTATCAGGCGATCGGGCGCGAGCTGCTGTTGATGCGGCACAACTTGCTGGAGAACAACCCGATCAGCGGCGCCACGGCGAGCAACTACATGGGCGGCATGATGCTGATCGTCGATCCGGGATCGCCGACCTACCGGCATATGCGGGGTCGGGACACCAGGCTGCGCAAGGACATCGGCGGGCCGGGTCCGGATCGCTGGCAGGACGAGTACCTGACCGAGGCAGGGCTCGAGTTCGTCAACGAGCTCTGGAACTCCAAGGTCGTCAGCATCGTCTAGTTCGACACGGGTACAGGGTGGCCCCGCCCAGTCTTCGCCGGCGGGGCCACCCTGATACCACAACGCGAGGACCTGATCATGGCAAAGCTCATCCACCAGCACGACCTGAACGCGCAAGCCGCGATCGCTAACCTGACGGACAACACAGGAGGGACCGCCGACGACACGATGGCGAATCTCGCGGACGGGGTCACCTACTCCAACGATCATCCCGTGATCGAGAACAACTTCGCGGATATCGGCGCGAAGATCAACGCCATCCTGGCGGCGCTTCGAGACGCAGGGATCATCCTGACCTAGTTGCAACGCCTCTCAACCAACAAGGGGGAATCTCATGGCGAAGTCGGACTACGTGCCGGTCCCGAAGCTTGGCTACCAGGAAGAGTGCCCGGAGTGCGGGGAGGACATTGGCAACGCGGACATGTCCGCGGAAGCCGTTGCTCGTGCCAAGGGCCGGCACATCGGTTCCGCCACGTGCAAGCGCCAGCGGGCATTGCTCCAGAAGATGCTGGGCCGCGCGCTTACCGAACGTGGCGGCGTCGTGGACGGCGATGTGTCCGGGTCCACAGAGGAGGCCATGCAGAAGGCCAGGGACTCCATGCGGGAGACCGTGGTGTTCAGGTCGGTAGCACCGAACCTGAAGATCATGCTGAACCGCCCCAGGACCATCCGTAACGAGTTCGGCGACTACATGGGCACCGAGACGGGCTCGTGGGTGCAGTTCATCAGTGGCGAGTATCGGACCTCCAACGCCGAGATCATCGCACGCCTCCGCGCGCACCGGTCCAACGTGAGCAACATGCACGGCCAGTATGACGTGCAGGCACAGCAGATCGCCGGCGACACCTTCATGGAGTTGGAGAAGGTGGCACACAAGATCGAGCAGGAAGCCAGTGGCCGGGAGCGAGTCGCCGCCATCGCCTAGGGCGTGGACCAGTGAGACAGCGCCGTCACCGCAGACAGTGGAGTCGGAGACCATCCCGGCTCCACGGACGTGGGAGCCAGAGGCAGGAATCCTAGAGCTGACTACCGGAGAGCAGGTTACGCTCACCACCGGAGAAGTCCTGACCATCGAAATCGAGTGAGATCCCTAGATGATCGTCTCAGACCTGATCACGATGGTGAAGGACTACAACGGCGAGCTGGGCGTCGCCCAGGACGACCGTATCGTTCGTTGGATCAACCAGGAGCGGAATCTTCTGGAGGCGAGCGTCGGGCTTCGGGGGCAGGCGGAGCACTCTCTACAGGCCGGCACGCTGGATTTGGTCAGCGGTGAGGAGTTAGTCCCGTTGCCGGCGGACTTCGTGGGCCTCAAGTCCGACGGCATCCAGCGCCTTGCAAGCGACGGTGTTACCTACAAGGTAGCGACCAAGAAGGATCGCTCCGATTTCCGGCAGTGGGAGTCGGCCGGTGTCACGCTGTCGGATGACAGGTTCTTCTACGCGATCCGTGGAAACTACCTGGTTGTCCGGCCAGTCCCGGACGCGAACCAGGCGGACGGTATCCGAATCGACTACTACCGGTCGAAGGCGGCCTGGGACTCTACATCTTCCGTACCGCTGCATTGGGTCCAGTTCGCTGAGATCCTGGCCGTAGGCGCCGCCAGGCGCTCCGGCATCCGGTACGAAGATGCGCGCGCAGAGCTTGAGCGCCACTACTACACGGACCTGGTGCCGGAGTTCAAGAAGGGGTTCCAGCGTCGGGACCAGACCCAGGCCAGGGTGACGACCACGGGCAGGCGCTCGCTGATCGCCTCTCGCCGGCACCGGTTCGGCAGGAGCCGGTAGTGGCTCGCCCGCTCAAGGAGAGGTTCTTCGGGAGGTTCCTCGGTGTGCGCAACCGCGGCAACGTCCTGTCCATGGCGGACTCGTTTGCCGTGGAAGGCTCGAAGAACTTCTATCATCCAAACGAAGACGAGGTAACAGGAATTCCTGGGTACACGCCACTCTCGGCGACGTGGACCTTGCCCATTCGTGCGCTCACGTCCTTCCGCTACGAGGTTGCGGGCGCTGCCGTGCGAAAGCTCGTCGCGGTAGTGGGGGATGAGCTGTACGAGATCGACACCGATACGGGCGCCAAGACCCTAGTGGGCGGCGGCCTAGGAGCCTCCGGTCCTGTGGGGTTCGCCACCGCAAACGATACGCTGTACATCGCCTCAGGAGGCACCGCCCAGGTCAAGAAGTGGGACGGGACCACCTACGGCAACGTTGCGGAGACGCAGCCCCCTCAGCCCACAGCGGCCGCTGGCGCCACCGGGCTTCCGGATGGCACCTACTTTTTCCGCGCGATCCTAGTGGACTCTGCGGGCGCCCGAGGCCCAGCCTCGCCCAAGTCGGACGCGATCTCGGTGACCAAGCAACTGATCGACGTCACCCTGGCAGCTCCGGGCGCAGGCAATACCTGGGAAATCTACTCCACCAGGGGCGACAACCCGGATTTCAGCTACAAGGTCGGCACCTCTGCGGGCACCACCTTCACCCTCAACATGAGCGACGACAACATCGTCCTCGGGGAGCCGCTACAGCATCACGGGGACCCGCCTCCACTTGGCCCCACGGTAGCTCTGTGGTCGCAGAACATGCTGCTGCTGGCCGGCATCGAAGGACAGGGTTCTAGGATCTTCTTATCCGACATCAGGAAGTCGGACTCGTATGCCGCGACAAGGGTGGTGGATATCAACCCGCAGGACGGCGACAAGATCCGGCACATGTCGGAGGGCATCACGGCGGCAGAGAAGGGCGATCTCCAACCCATGACGGCGATCGTGTTCAAGGAGTGGGGCATCTGGAACGTCTGGGGCCTGGAGCCCGCAAAGGCCGGCGCGCAGGCTCCGTTCATTGTGGAGCGTTCAACTTCCAACGTGGGAACGGTCGCCTCCGAGACGGTGCTTGAGCTACGGATCGGGAGCGACGACAGGGTCGTGTTCCTCGCCCCGGACAGGACGATCAGGGCCTACGACGGGCGCAACGCGGAGGACATAAGCGAGCCAGTGCGCGGGTACTTGCGGCGCATGAACCTGAGCGCCGCTACGCTCTCGTGGGGACAGAAGTTCCCAGGGTTGCAGCTTGCCGTCTGGCAGTTCCCCATCGACGGGTCCACCGTGCCAAACTTTGCCCTGGCCCTGGACCTAGAGAAAGGCATCTGGATACCGATCCCGGATTGGCCTTCCTTCGCCGCCGGAGCGCTGCACTTCGACGCGAACGACAACGAGCTGTACTACGTGGGCGAGGCGGTGGCCGTAAGCGCTCCCGGCATCTACCGCGTGGCACGCAACTTCTTCGGGGACTCCTTCGACGGTGACCCCATCGAATGGGTCTGGCGCTCCAGGCCGCTGCTAGGAGAGGACAGACTGACCAAGACGCATGAGGCGATCCAGCCCTTCGCCGCGACAGGTACCGGCGGTAACGTCACGGTCAAGATCTGGCCTGGCTACATGGACCCGGACACAGAGGTCCCGCTGATGGAGACCTCGTTCACGACCGTGAAGGCCGGGCACACGCACGTGGAGCCGGTGATCCAGATAGAGAGCTCCTCCGGGGAGTTCTTGGTCGATCCCCGCGCAACGTACCAGTTCTCTCAGTCCAGCACCGGACCCAAGGATACGATTCTAGGGTTCGGGATCGCCTATCGAGACCATGAACGCAAGAGGTTCCGGGCATGACCAAGAGTAGCAAGGCAGACGTGAAGGTAGTGGCGTTCGATCAGCGATTCGCCGATCGTGCCGTGCCATGGCTGGCTCAGCTGTACCCGGACGCGAACGACATGGAGGCTGTCCGACGGCACGCCGTGAACATCGCGACCAGCCCGGCCAACGACCTGTACGGGGTAGAAGTGAACGGGGTTCCGGCTGCTATCATAGGAATCCTAGAGCAGAACCCGATCGAAAGGAGCGCGTCGCTCATGGTGATCTCGGATCCGGTCTACCAGGGCAAGGGACTCGGCCGACCCGTCACGGCCTGGCTGCTGGACGTGCTCAAGGGCGGCAGGTTCGTGTTGCTCCGTGCGTTCTGCACCAACCTCCAGAGCAAGAACATGTTGCGCAAGGTCGGGTTCCGGGAGATCAAGGTCCCGGGGACCCTGATGGAGTACAGGTATGTCTGATCCGCTGACTCTAGGGCTTATCGGCATCGGTGGTTCTGCCATCGGCGGCGCTCTGTCCGCCAACCCAAACCAGAAGGTTCAGGGGTTCGGGCAGGACATCAACCAGAGGCTCGCGCGTGGGATCGAGGTCACGACCCGGCAGGAGCTAGAGCGCGCCCAGAACATCCGCGATCAGCCCGTCGCGCTACCGCAGATCCCAAACGCCCTCGGGACGCAGACGAGCTTCCGGCTGCCCGGCTCTGGAGAACAGACGAACCTCGGAATCGACGGGGGCGCGTTTGACCAGCTCCAGGCCAACCAGCCGAAGGGGTTCCTGCGTCCGTCGGAGGACTTCAAGCCTTCCGGTGGCGGGTTCAAGGACAACCCCGGTGGCGTGGGCGGTCCGGGAGAAACCGGCGGCTTCGTGAACCCACGCGAGAACAACGACGGCGGAGGCACGGACCCAAGGCTGGTCGATCTGCAGACGGGCTCAGATCCTAGTGGCGGCTTCGGCAACGTGCACGCCCTCTCCACGATCTCAGGGCAGGGCGGCCAGCAGGGAGCACAGGGAGCGATCAAGAACCTCACGCCTGAGAACCGAACGATCATGGAGCGCCGCATCATGTCGTTGCTGGGCAACTTGCGCCGGGACGGGCGCCTGACTGCAGCCTGACGTCAGCTGCGAGAGGACTACAACGTGTCCACGTTGCTGGAAGATCTAAGGCAGAGGAAGCTGGCGCTTCCTCTGAACCAAAGAAGGTCCGCGCTTCCGGTAGCCCCAGCGCAGGCTCCTTCTGTGCCCGCACTGCCCTCACCTGCGGGTAACCCGGCACAGGCCGCACGGCAGGCCGCACGGCAGGCCGAACGGCAGGCCGCACGGCAGGCAACGAGGAATGCCGGATCTCTCGCGCCGGTGCAGCCCGCTGCGCCAGTGCAGGCCACTACGCTCGCGCCAACGGCCGCGCCGCGAGAGCAGAGGATCGAGGACCGCACCCAGCAGCGCATCCAGGATCGGATCGTTGCCAACGTCCAGGAGCGGCGACCGGACCTGAACGCCAACCAGCTCGCGCGAGTCCAGAACCGCGCCGAGCAAAGGGCAGAGGTCCGTTCCGCTCCTCGGGTAGAGCAGAGAATTCAGAACCCGCAGGGTCCTGGCGCTCAGCTCGGCAAAGGAACCATAAGTCTTCCCAAGGCCGCCGCCAACGTCACCCAGGGCACGCCGCCGACGGTCACGGGTCAACAGGGTACGGGATCGCCTCCCACGAATGCGCCCGCAGGAACAGGTGAGACCTTCTTCGACCCGGCGCTGATCGAGCGGTTCGCGAGCGTTGATCTGGCAGCGAACCCGCAGGTGGCCGCCTTCTTGATCCAGGAGTTCAAGGCCCGCAACCCGAACCTACGAAAGGACGGGCGGCCGCTGACGGACACCGAGATCCTGAACCGGGTGCGGGCGATCCTGGGCGGGGACAGGGTCATCGCGGACGGCACTGACTCGTTCGTCGTGACGGACCCCAACACAGGTCAGGTTGTGGGGTCGTCGATCCCTGGAGCCGGAGGCGCGCAGCCGATCAGGAACCTGACCAGCCCTGGGAGCACGCTGCCGTCCACTACTGCACCGCCCGCAGCCACTCAGCCTCCTCCGAACAGCGCGCTGCCACCGAACAGCGCGCTGCCACAGCAGCCAGGTTCCGGCGGAGGCAACGTCGTCCCGTTCCCGAACATCCCTCTGCCGGCTCTGCCCACCCAGCCCAGCCTGACGCGGGTATCGCCGCTCCCCACCACCGCGCCGATCAACTTCGGACGGCTCGACCCGTCTGCAGAGGGCTCCCTGAACCAGCTCCAGCCCACAGCCGGCAACGCCGTGCAGAGGGTAC
>Ga0100403_1003062_pt1 | contig 12693 bp, 22 predicted proteins | sample CryGeymet201501t_FD_83663 | JGI IMG/M metagenome (GOLD analysis project Ga0100403, IMG submission 83663) | Groundwater microbial communities from Crystal Geyser aquifers in Utah, USA - Crystal Geyser metaG 2015-01t | ecosystem: Environmental > Aquatic > Deep subsurface > Groundwater | place...
ATGTGTGATGGCAACGCAGCTATTACGCCAGCAGGGTCAACAACATTAAACTTAACAAAGGTTGGTTCTGCGTTATGGGCTGGACTAATAGCCACATTTAAACCTTATGTTGCCCCAACTACAGATATCAAAACAATAAATGGATTAGCTATAGCATCAGTAAAAACAATAAATGGATTAGCTATCGCAAGTGTAAAAACTTGGAATGGATTAGCTTAATTAATAATAAAAATATGAACAAACTAAAACAATTTATCAATCACCCTAAGCTAGAAGCTTTTTTATGGCAGACATTAAATGGTTTGGAATAATTTAATTAACAATAAATCTATGACAGGTTCAAAAAAATGGTATTTAAGTAAAACGCTGTGGGGAGGTATCATAATTCTCGCAAGCACAATTCTAAGTTATTTTGGTTATTCAGTAAGTGAAACCGATGCTGAAACTTTTGTCGATGCATTACTTTCATCTATTGAAACCGTAGCTAATTTAGTTGGTATCGTATTAGTAATCTATGGCCGTATAAAGGCGACAAAGGTTGTTAAATAATATGGCAACTAATCAATCAAAAATTAACGAAATAGTTATGGACAAACTTAACCAACTTGACGACAAAATCAATGGTGTTCTAGTCGCCATAGCTGGCTTACCTCAAGAGATACTAAATGCTAGCGACACAAGGTATGCTTCAAAAGCTTCTGAAATAAGATTACAAAATCTTGAGAGTAGAATTGAGAGCAGAAATTATGATTGGTTAAAACAGTTAGCCGTAACCTTAATATCTATTGTAATTAGTTTAGCTGTATATAATAAGTTTGGATAAAAAATAAAATAGTTCTTTTAAAAGAAAGGAGGTCAAGATGATTGTACTTTGGAAAACCTTGGGGTGATAATGTAAAATATGAATTTATTATATTAGCACTCCTTAAAACACTAATAAGTTCTTTACAAAGTTCTTTACATCTGATATAATAGTATTATAATTTATTAATTTATAATGCTATGACAGAGCAAAGAAAAGAGTATCTAAGGTTATATCGACTAGAACACAGAAATTCTATGTATGATTATAGAAAGAAATGGTTAAAGCGGACTGGTAAGCGGTATTATTCTCTAAAATCTGAAACAGGAGAGGCTCTTAAGGGTAAATCTGGTATAGGGAGAAAATACGAAAAGATAGCTTTAGAGCTCCTTAAAGGCTCAATAGATATGAACGGTGTTAATTTTACTAAGTCGCCTCACGATATAGAGTGGAATGGATTAAAAATAGATGTTAAGGCTAGAAATATTACAAAAACAGAGCACGGTAATTGTTGGGTAATTAACAAAAAGAAAGATTCTCAAACTGATTATTTTCTATTATTTTGTTTAATTGATAATAAAATTATAAAAATACTGTTATTGCCAGCCGATATATTCAAAGTTTCATTAAGTATTTGGAAAAATTCTAAATATGATAAATATAAATTGTTCTTAAAAAGTTAAAGCGATGGTAGTATTATGGAAAAACAAACTTTGGAGTCTTGATATGAGTTATCAGTTATTTGCTCATCTTCAAGAAAAAAGACCAAACGATGAAACCACGATTACGGAATTAACTGCCTCTATGTATAAAGAGGAAAAAAGAGTTCCTATCTGTGAACTTCGTGACTGGTCAGTTGAAAGAAACCTATCAGCCTTAGGGCGAAACTAAGTCTGGCAGAACTTTATCTGCCAACTTAATAAATTAATAATTGAAATATGTCTAGCTTAACATTAGAAGAAAAGATTAAAATATTTCCAGCCTATTCTATGACACGTGTTACAGGGTGGTATGTTAATAAATCTGCTATGAACCCAGGGAAACAAGCAGAGTTTAATGATAGGGTTTATTACTCTAATAAGAAACTTTCTAAATAATTATGGATGAATATTATATAAAAGACGACTTCCCTGGAATAATGATAATTGTATTCTTTATTAACTGGATGGCGTGGATGAAAGTAACTGAAGACTTTTGGTTCTCGCTATTAATGGGAATAATTACATATTCATTAGGTTGGTTAATTTATAAAATAGTAAACGCAATATGTTAGTAATAAATTCTATCAAATATCTATCACAGCGTGACCCTAGATGGGGTAAAGTTAAGATGGGTAATAGCCAAGTAGACATAGCTCACTATGGGTGTCTTATCACTTGTATAGCTATGGTTTCCCAATTCTTTGGAGAAGAAATAACACCTGAGGAAATAGCGAAACAAAAAGGTTGGTTTAATTCTCTCGGCTCGTTTATTTGGATTAATTCTGATTTTTCTAATATGTCTTTTAGATGGCGAGAAGGTAGCGAATCTCCAATGAGTGGTAAAAGCCCTATTGATATGGATTTAATTAAATCTTATTTAGCTAGTGGTAAAAACTTACCGTCTGATAATAACAGAGCGGTTATCTTACAAGTAGCCAACGAAAGCCATTGGGTTTTAGGGCTTTGGGAACAGAACGGAGATATCCTTGCGATTGACCCCTGGACTGGAAAGACTTGTGAGGTGCTTAAGGAGTATAAAAACATTACAGGTGCGGCACTTTTTGTTAGATGGAATAAAAACGAACACGACTTACCTGCTTGGAGAGCTAAAAAACCAGAAGCACCAGATTACTTTTAAAAATATGACGATACAAAACAATAATCAAACTACTTTAAATAAATAAATATGATAACACAACCAAAAGCGGTAATATCTAAATTTAGTGGAATGTCGGATAAAGGAGGGATGTTCTATCTTGATGGCTTTTCTATTGAAAATGAAAATGGTTTAATGAGTTTAGATGAGAATTATAGAACATCAGAATCTTTTAACAGTGGGACTACTGGATATAGTGCTTTAGCTAATATAATATCTATTCAAAATGTATATCCATTAACAGATTCTAGAATCAGTGCTTCTAGTGGATATAGAATAGTAATGGATGATTCTTCTAAGTTTTATATTTATGATTTATTCTCGTCAGCTAAACAAGGATTTATTGGGGGGACATCTTCATCTGGCTCATATTTATATTGTCAGAAACCAGACCTTTTTTCTTTACCTAGTGGAAATTTAATTTATACATCATCTAATCATTTAGGGTTAATGATTAGAGGTTTAGCTAAGACTGGTTCTACTACCACTAAGATAATCGATAAAGACGGAAGAAATTTTACTACTCTAGGTTTAAGCACATCAGCTCCTAATAATAAAGTCACTAATTTAAAAACTGGTGCTGAATACACTATTACAACGATTAGCACGACAACTGCGACTAATGACACATTAGAATTTTCAGCTAGTGGAGCGTTAGATAATGTAGAAAATGATGAGTTTATTGCTTTAGTTAACACTAAGTGGGACTTATTTAAAAGTGACGGAACTTCTGGTGGTTCAACTATTCCTAATCCTATTTTTAAAGGACAACCATTGCCAGTTTATTGGTCAAGACCAATTAGACAGTATGGCGACCAATATATGATTTTAAATGGTAATTACCTCGCCCTACTTAATAATGACGAAAGCACTATTGATTGTTCTTATAAACAGCTTCCTGTTGGTTTTCAAGCATTAGCGTTCGAGGTAAGCGGTAGAGATGATATTTTAGTTTCTGCCTATGACAATAAAGGTCAAGGGTATCTTTTACTCTGGGATGGAGCAAGTGAGGGTTGGTTTCCAATTACAAAAGTTTCCAGACCACCAAGTGCCTTAAAGTCTTATAAAAATGGATGGGTTTATATAGCAGACGGTTCTATTTATTTTACAGATGGTCATACTATTGAAAAGTTAATAACTTTCCCAGATAATACTAATCTTGGAGCTAAACATAATACAACAACGCACAACGGAATAGCTGTTATTGACGATGTGATTTATTTTGCTGTTAGGGGTCAAAATCAAAATAGAAATTATAGTGGGGTTTTGGTTTTTAATCCTAATTTTGGATTGTCATTTTTTAAATGTAAATTAAATGGCGTAGAGTTTATCACACCATTTTGTTTTTATGTTAATCCAAACGTTTCTATTTCAAGTATATTTTCAACTTCTAATGATTTAGAAATAGGATGTGCTAGTTCTTTTAATAACCTAAATGAATTTCAAGAAGGAAATTCAAAAGAATTTAAATCAGTAGTAATGTTGTTAAATTTTGAACAAGACACTCAAATAAAAGAGGTTTGGTTAAATCTAAAACGCAGTGTTAAAAAATTTTTCTCAGCTCGGGCTAGTAAGAATTGTAAAATAAGTGTTAATTATGGAAATGGCAAATACCCAATATTAAAATATAGTCAAACTGGAACTAATACAACAACAACTGCCACAAACCCAAACGGAGCGGCTTATCCTGGTGTTGTCGGTGAAGAGATAGAATTTACAAGCGGAGCTGTTGCTGGTCAGAGAACATTTATAACCGCCATTACTGACCCAGGGACTTCTAGTGAAGTTTGGACTTTATCACCAGCAGTTTCAACAGCATCAGCATCTTCTAGTGATTTAAGAGTATGGAGTGTTAAAAATGGAGAAACTAAAACCCTTACTTTAGATGATTTAGATAAACCAATAAGATTTAATACTAATTTTATGGGGTCTAGAATGTGGTTAGAGATAGTAATCACAGGTGTTTCTAATTCTTTTCCAGTTTCTATTGATGATATAATTTTAACTTAATATGAAACCAAAACAATTAGGCTCTGAACCTAAAAGAATAGAGGTAGGAATAAGCCAAGAACAAACAAATAACATAAATGATGTTTATGTCAGAGATTTATTTAGTCTACTTAAAACTAACTCAACAGTCCCCACTCACACTCCTAAAAAATTCATAGACTGTTTCTACTTATACTGGGATGGCTCAACTACCTATGAATTATATGTATATATAAATAATAGTTGGAAAAAAGTAACATTAGCTTAATAATAAATATAAATATGGCACTTACAAGTCAACAGATTTCAGGTCTTAACGCCTTAAATCAAAAAATAGCAGGTGGATACCAAGCCACAGATACCGATAAGGCTAATCTATCCTACGCCACTAAACAGGGTTATACTTATAATCCACTACCAACAGGGGCTACAAAGATTTCTGACCCTAATTACTTAAAGACAGCTGGTTTAACCGAAAACCAGATTTATCGTAGTGGTCAAGACATCTATAAACTTCCAGAAGTTCCTAAAGAGCTTCCGTCTACTGCTTTAACAGGTCAAACCCCTACTATCCAACCAGTAGAACAAACACCAGTAGATTTAGGTATGGCTGGTATTCAAACTGGTAACGAAGGCTTAAGGTCGCAATTAGAATATCTAAATACCCCACTCCCATCTCAACAAAAGCTCACTGCTATACAAGAAAGAAAAGCAGAAGTAGGAGAAGAATATAAAACAGCTAACTTGGATAAGTTTGAGTCAACAATGAGTAAGTATAACTCCCCTGAATACACTAAAAAGGCACAGGAGGCTCTTGCTATGGCTGCTAAGGTAGAAGCTGACTATAATACTATCGCAGAACAAAATCTTAACCGACCAATCTCATCTCGTATTATCGGTGGAACTGCTGACCGTATTCAACGACAAAAAGCTGTTGAACTAGCTGGAATATCTGCTGTCGCTCAAGCCTATCAAGGTAATGTAGATATGGCTCGTAACATAGCAAATGACGCTGTAAATGCTCAATATCAAGACCAACAAACTTATCTTACTAACTTACAAAGTCAAATCAATTCTGTTTATGACGATTTAAGTCGTGAGGAAAAGGTAAAGGCTGATTCTTTAAACCTTGTAATAGCAGAGAGAGAAAGAGCGATTGAAGATGAGAAAGTAACTAAGGAAGGAATTAATGAATTACTTTTAAAGGCTGTTGAAAAAGGAGCTGACGTAGCTACTGCCCAAAGAATATTAAACTCAAAGAATGTCGGTCAAGCAATACTCGCTGGTAGAGAGTTTTTACAAGACATAACCCAAACTAGAACACCAGAAAAAATAGGTGTAGATTCAAATGGTAATGACATATTCTACGACCCAACTACTAAAACAATTAAAACAGCCGACCAATTAACCAGTAATCAACTCGGAGTTCAGGTAGGAACGATTAAAGGGCTTCCATCTTACGACACTAAAGCCTCTAACCATGGTATGACAAGAAGTGATAGAAACAACAACCCAGGGAATATCAAGGTTTCAGATTACACTAAAGACTTCGCTGGTGTTACGGGCGTTGAAAGCACTCCATCTCAAGATGGTGGTAACTTCCTTATATTTGAAAACCCACAAGCTGGTTTAGACGCTATTGGTCGCTTACTTTTAGAAGGTAAAGCTTATCAAGGAGTAAATGCTGAAACTGCTATTAAAAAATATAACGGTGGTGGAGCTTACGGAGCTAAAGCTGTCGGATTAGACCCTAATGGAGATTTTCAATCACAAATTCAAGACCCTATTAAACGCAGAGAAGTAGCTAAAGCTATTGCTATGGCAGAGGGTTGGAGCGGTGGAGTGTCAACAGAACCAGTAGCTTTATCAGCCGCTCAAGATTGGGCAGAAAGCATTAGAGATGGCAAGGCTAAACTAGATGATATTACTAGCGAGGTTGAAAAAGCAAATCCAGGCTTAAAATCAGAAGTAGTTAAAATAATGAAAACTTTACCACCTTCAAAGGCTCAAATAACAGAAACTCAAAAAATAGTTGATAAATTAAAAGAACTTCGTGACCATAGTGGATTAAAATCATCGGTTGGTCCAACTGCGGCTAGTCGTGGTGGTATATTTGGCTTACAAGGTATAGGTGGTAGTAAAGACGCTTTCTTAGGTAAGGCGGATAGCTTAATCAGTCAAAAAGCTTTAGACTCATTAATTAGTGCTAAATCACAAGGAGCTACATTTGGTGCTTTATCAGATAGAGAATTGTCTATTTTAAAGAGTGCTGGAACAACGCTTGGAGCTTGGGGGACTGAAAAAGATGGTAAGTTAAAAAACTTTGATGTAGACGAAAAAACATTTAAGGCAGAGTTAAATAAAATGATTACCGAATATGAAACTCTACTTACTGAGGCTGGTGTTACTCAATCTTTAGACTCATATTTAAACGCTAACCCACAGAAAGTTGATGAGTATAACACAATACTACAAGCTAATCCTAATTTAACAGATGACGAGATACTACAAGTAATAATACAATAATATGCTAACGCAAGACCAAATTAATCAAATAAGATTAAAAAGTAATTTACCAGCAAAAACAACTGGCAATTATGTTGGCAAGTTTGACTACTTAAAACCTGAACCAGAGAAAGGAATATTATCAAAAATATTTACTGATGTAGTTGATAAAACAAAAGAAAGAGCGATTAAAACTGCCGATACATACGCTACTAATAAAAACTTACCAGCCACAGCTTTAAGTTCTTTAGCTGTTCCTGCTACCGCTATAAACGAAACAATTTTTGGTGCTTTAAAAGCTGTATTGCCTCAAGGAATGAAGAATGATATTAAATCATTTATCCAAACAGTTGTCAGTAATCCTAAAGTTAAACAAGATATAATTGAACCTTTATCAAGGTTTGCTAAACAAAACCCACAACAAGCACAAGCGGCTCAAGACTTATTAGACATAGCTGGGGCTATTCCTGTTGTTGGTGCTGGTGTTAAAGCCACTCAACAGGCTGTAAAACAAGGAAGCACAGCTCTTAAAGTCGCTGGAGAGTTAGCTAGTCAAGGGTCAAAAACTCTTGCTAGTGATGCTAAAAATATAGTTTTAAAGTCTGGTCAAAAATTAAAAGGATTAACTTCTTCTAAACTACCAACACCGCTTGAAGCTACTGGACAAGTTTTACAAGGTAAAGCTGGTGATATAGCCACGGGTGTTAAATCCCTTTCTATACTTGATACTACTGGCGTTAATACATTTGCTGAATTAGGTGGCAAAATAAAATCTAAAATAGTAGAATTAGCACAAAAAGTTGACACCGATTTATCACTAGATACAGCAAAAAGAAGTTTAGATGATTTAGTCTTATCTGCTAAAACAAAAGCTGGAGAGTTAGTACAAATAAAACCAGTTGAAAACGCTTTAAGCCAATTAGATGAACTATACACTAAGACTGGCGATATACTTAATAAGGCTGAAATTAAAGACCTTATAGCTAAAGTTAGAACCGATGGTATTACTAAATTAGAGTTAAATAACTTAGCTAGAGAATATGGCAAAGAGTTCGGCTCTAAGGCTTTTAATAAAATGGGAGAAGCTCTAACAAGCGTCAACGCCCAAATGTTTGAAAATACTCGCTCTCAATTAAAAGAATTAGTTAGAACTGGATTAGTAGGAGAAGAAGCTAAATTAGCTGATAGAGCTATGAGCCAACTCTATAACACAGAAAAATTAATTCAAAAGAATATAGAAGCTGTTAATAAAATAAAACAAAAGATAAACGAAAGAGGCTTGTTTGAAAAGATAGGTCATACTGTTGCTAAATATGGTGATATTCTAACTGGTGGCAGTATTAGGGGCTTAGTTGGTGGATTACTTCCAAGAGGGGCTGGTTATAAAGTAATGAATGCCCTTGATATTGAAGAGGTATTAGGAAGAAATCTTAAAGTTATTAATGACGCAATAAAAAGTGGTAATGACTCTGAAATAGTTAATATCCTAAAGAGATTAGGAAAACCAAGCCCAAAAGCTAAAGGCGAAATCCTTAAATCTACTATAAGACCTTAATATACCACGCCATCAGTTAATACGGTTAAAAGCTTCTTAAATTCTAATAATCAAAATGGAGATAACAGAGCTATTTATACTAGAGTTAATAAAAACGATGCTAATGAAATTATTAACTGGCATAACATTGATACTCTTAAAACATATTAGTGCCTTTAGTAGGAATCGAACCTACATTACGGAGTTAGAAGCTCTGTGTCCTATCCATTGAACGATAAAGGCTTATATAAACATCAGTTTATCATAACTAAAATATTTGTTAATAAAAAGAGGCTATCTTAATTGGTAGCCTCTTTTTTTATATTGATTCGTTAAGTATAGCTAAGGCTATTAGTATAACCAGCACCCACCACAGAAAAGGAAATAAACATAGTAGAGCGATAACACCAACAGCTAATCCTACACAGCCTAAAAATTTCATATCATTTATTCTTATTTTTCTTATCTTTCTTAATTACCTTCTTATCATCTTCATAATCTAAATATACTCCTAGATATTCCATTAAGAGCATAAGGTTTTCACGATGACACTCTTTCCATTTATTAAATCTATTTTCTAAAAGTTCTAGTCTATCCTCTGTTTCAATAGTCCTATTAGATATAGCTCTCATTAATTCAAGGTCTGTATTTTCTCCATCTCTAAGTTCAATTAACTTGTCATAGATGTCTTTGTTTACTTGACCTTGCCTACAACGAAATTTATTAATTTCATTTAATGCCCACTTTTTTAAATTGTTAAACATATTATTTGAATTCTACCCCATTATAAAGGGCTTTGTTATCTATTATATTAATTAAGTCTAATTGATAGCGTTTGCTTCCAGTTTTAAAGTATCCAACTCCAAAACCTTGTTGCCAGTTAGGCGTTTGCCCCTCCATATACTCTTGTTCTAAGGAACATAGACAACCACACTCCATCCATTTATAATCTCCACCTGAATTAGAATGCATATAAATAGCCCCTCTATGGGTATGTCCAGAAACACCAGAACAACCATTCTTTTCAAACTCTGCTTTTGCTGAATAACCAGCATACTGGCGAACAATAGTTCCGTGCTTAATCATTACCCCGTGATACATCATCATCCCCCTTTCAATATATTCTATTTCAAGTTCTGGTAATCCCAATAGGTGCGATATTTCTAACTCTGGTAGCATTGATAGTTCCTCGGCACGATTCCATAGATATTTTTGCATTCTTAATTCGTGGTTTCCTCGTAGATAGTAAATCTTAGCATCACGACTTACTTCTTTAATAGTTTTTAAAATACTTTTTGCTGAGTCTATTTCTTTCTTAAAGTTTAGTTTCCCTTTAGGGTCTTTTGTAAAACGGGAGATAGCGTAGCAATCAAGTAAATCCCCCATTATAAACACGGTCTTAGGTTTAAACCACTTTATAAAATTGTAAAGGATACTAAGAGCTTTCTGGTCTTCATAGGGGGAATGAACATCGCTGATAAATACCACCCTTTCGTATGAACTAGACAGCGGACAAGCAATATCTTTTCTCATACTCTTATTATTTAGTTTGTAAATGTTTTAGTAGATAGGCTCCTGTATTGAAACGAATGGCGTTAAGCGAGCTTTCTATATCGCATTCACTCCAGTTATCAGGTAAGACTTTAGGAGGCTCTGGGAGAACGACTGTATCCTCTCCGTCAGATAGTTTAACTTTATACACTTTAAGTCCAACGTGGAGGCATTCTAGGTCTTGAACGTGCCTTAGTAGTGACTGGATACTTACCTCCTCCGACCATCCAGCCCACCAGTTGTTATATTGCCTAACTTCGCCACTCTCGGTTATTGTGTGGCGTTTCATATACTCACCAAAGGATTTCTCTACTAAAGGGTGTCTAACGCCTAACCAAGATATTTTGTGGTTAGCAGAGCTTCTGATAGCTCCTGATTTAAATTTTCTCATATTATCGTTGCGTTATAATATATAAATTAGTATATTATTCTTGTACGCTTGTACGTGATTTATTAACTCTCCCATAAACATCAAACTTATTAGATAATTCTAGCATAGCCATTAATTGTCCATCTATGTCTAGCTTTTTAAATTTAAAACTTTCTATCAACTTATCCATTTCCTTGTTATATTCGTTAAAATCTTTATTCGACATATTATTTTTATTTATATTTTAATTTACCACACGCAGAACAATGATAAATATAAGTTTCTTTGTATAACGATGGATAATGTTTAAACATTTCGTAAGGAGGGATTACTTTGTCTAAGACAAAATCGTGTTTTCCTTTTAACTTTTTACAGGGATATTTCTTTAGCGATGGCCACTTTACTAAGTCATCGTTAATTGTTTTCATAGTAGTCTTTGATTAGTTGCTTAACTTTAGTTTTACAACCTTGAAAACCTTGTTCTCTCATTTCTTCGCAATAGATATGTGATAACGAATGTTCACTTTCAGGCAACATCTTAATCAATGCTTCCTTATCTGCTTGTCTTAAATCGGAGATGAATTGTTTAATCATTGCGTTGTGTTCTTCTTCTAAACCACCCTGGTTTAAAATAGCCCACTCTTTTCTAAAGTTATTCCAATTCTCCACCCATTGTGGCTTCTTGTTAGATAGGGGCATATTAGTTGATTGTCCTATGCAACTTTCGTCTTTTATTAGTTTATCGTCTTTCATATACATTTCTCCAGTCTTATGCTGGAATGTTAATTTTTAATAGCTTGGGAGTAATTAAAATCAAATAACTAAATGCTCCAACTTTTTCTTTAATAAACATTACTTTATATCTCAATGGTTTTTTACTAAACCAGTAAACATCAGCATCTTGGATTAAATAATTATTTTGTTTAAGAAATTTATTTCCCTCTTTATCCTCTATTGATAATTGTATAACAGTTCTCTTTTCTTCTTTACATTCAAATTCTTCAAAGTAAGCAAGCAGTTTGCCTTTGTTGTCAGTAATATAAAGATATTTGTTGTCTATTCTTATTTTCATACATTTCTCCAGTATTATACTGGGTGTTAGTTGGTTAAGCGATTATTAGCTATATCAAAATAATTTTTATCTAATTCAATGCCAATATACTTACGGTTATTTTCTTTAGCAACTAAACAATGGCTACCACTTCCACAACAAGGGTCAAATATAATATCTCCTTCGTTAGAATTATCTAAAATAAGTTCTTTAAGTAAATCGTGATTTTTTTCTGTTGGGTGTAATTTAGAACTACCATTAGAATATTTGAAAACAGTATTTTTACAATGAGCATTAAAAGTTTTTGCTCCTGCTTTCTTAAACCAAACAGCAAATTCTACTCCACTTAAGTAAATATGTTGCCCATTCATTGGGCTTGGATTAGATTTTTGCCACACTATTGGTCTGACTGTTCCTTTTTGTTGTGCGAAGAAGCTATAAATAGTTGAAAATTGCTCACGACCACAGAATATTATAATAGAATTTTTTGTGACCCTTGTTACTTGTTTAAGAAAATATTGTAAATCAAAAGTTAAAATATCGGCATTTTCTTTATCCAAAATTCTTAATCCATTACTCTTTCTATTAACTTCTGCGTAAGGAATATCTGTTAATGTTAAGTCAACACTATCATTTCCAATAATACTGATTTCATTTATACAGTTTCCGTTTATTATATAATTTTCTCTCATACATATTATCCCCTAAGTATTAACTTATAGTGGGGGTTAGTTAGTTATTTCTATCAGATAAAGCTCTCACTCCCTCCATAACTATCATTGACATTAAATCTCTTTCGGCTTTTAAAATTTCTCTGTTGACTTTTTCTTGAATTAAATCTTGGTCTAATTCATTTAATAATTGCCCAGTTATTCTAATAACTTGTCCAAAAGGAACTCCAGCTATTTTTGTATCAATTCTAATTTCCATATTATTATTATCTTATTATTTAATCATTTCTAACAATGGAATAAAGAAAACTCTAATACTAACCATTAAAAACCAAATACCAAGTGAAATTAAGAATATCCAAC
>Ga0100403_1003063_pt1 | contig 12691 bp, 14 predicted proteins | sample CryGeymet201501t_FD_83663 | JGI IMG/M metagenome (GOLD analysis project Ga0100403, IMG submission 83663) | Groundwater microbial communities from Crystal Geyser aquifers in Utah, USA - Crystal Geyser metaG 2015-01t | ecosystem: Environmental > Aquatic > Deep subsurface > Groundwater | place...
TAAAGACGGTGCGGCAGAGAGTGGTAGAGCTTTAAAGTTTAAGTTACTACGTACAATTGCTAAGAAAAACAGAAAACAGCTATATTATGACGACGGGTTTAAAGAGTTATTTTATACAGCGCAACTATTTGCTAAAGCTAACAAACTAACCACTAAAAACGGCACAACTCTTACTAAAGAGGTGCAAAAGCTCGATATTGAGTGGGCAGACGGCGTAATTAACGATATGCAAGAGGTCATAGATTACGAAACACAACGTATTAAAGCTGGCTTAACTAGCAAAGTAGATGCAATACAGCGTTTAGACGGCGTTAGTGAGGACGAGGCTAAAGAGCGTTTAAATGAGATAGAAGCAGAAAAAAAAGCTAGTGAGCCTACATTTAGTGCCACACCAAAAACTAGACCGTTTGGCGTTGGAGTAACTAAAGACGAGGCAACTAATGACGCAGCAACTAAATAAACCAGCAGGCACAGTACCTAGCGACGGTGCAATTAAACTATTCTCTAATATTTTGGGTGACGCTTACGCTAGTGTAATGCAGATTTTAACCAATGGTGATTTAACAGACGACGGCGTAGCATTACAAAAAGCCGCACAAATTGAGGGTATAGCCCGCGAGCTTGATATTGATATGCGCAGTTGGGTTAGCGTTGAAGTTCCCGCATTTTACGAGATTGGTATGTTTGAAGCTATGAAAGGCTTACACGAGCGCGGTAGTAATGTTTTATTTACTACTAACTTTGCAACGTTTCACCGCGAAGCTATCGAAGCAATAACACAGGAAACCTACGCTAGTATTGCCGAGGGTATGACAGGTATTACCCGTACTGGTAATAAAGTGCTATCAATGGCAAAGCGTGAGCGTGTTTTAGTTGAATTAGCAAAAGGTGATATTTTAGGTAAAGACCGTAAAACAATTGCCAAACGTATTGCGCAAGTTTTTGAGGATGACGGTATTACAGCGTTAGTAGACCGCGGCGGTAAGCAGTGGGATTTACTTACATACGGTGAAATGTTAAGCCGTACCAAATTAACACAGGCACACAACACAGGCACAATTAACCGTATGGTAGAGAGTGGCTACGACTTAGTAGAAGTATCGTCACATACTGGTAGTTGCCCATTATGCGAGCCGTGGCAAGGGCAGCTACTTAGTGCTACAGGTAGAACGCCAGCATATGAAAGTTTAGACAACGCAATTGCAATGGGATTGTTTCACCCAAATTGTAGACACACAGTTACCCCGTACCATAAAGCCTATTTAGATAAAGCCGTGGTTTGGGATGCAGAGCAGCAAAAGTATGTACCATACTTAGAATTAAGAGCAGCCAAACGACAGACATTTAGCGAGGCGCTTACTATGCACACTGAAACTAGCAAGGCAATTGGGCTATCTGATGCACAGCAATTTAATAAGTTTGTAGAAACAAACGACATTAAAAAGGCGAGTAACTTTATTACTCAACTATCAGACGACAACGAGCTAAAGCCTAGTATGCAACGTCTTTTAGGATTAATGCGTTAATAATGCAATAATCCGTAAAAAACCCGAACATAACCAGTCCCCCACCGTAAAAACACCCTATTTTAGTATTATATGCTTTTTTCCTCGAGTTGAGAGGGGTACAACCGATAGGGTAGGGAAGTCCCCCACAGGCTAAAACATTAAAAAAGGGGGGCATATAGGCAGAGTAGGGGAGTAGTGATTAGTATAGTGATTAGTAAACAGATTAGTAGTAATTATGTAGTAATATTTTGTTATGAAAAAAGAAAAAAATATTTTACAAAAAATAATTTATTGTTTTAAAATCTTACTCGATATTATTAAAGAGCTGCTAGATTATCGTAACTACAGGTAAGTAAATTGCAGTTGTGATTTGACAAGGTGGGTAAAACCCTACTATTATGTAGGTTAAGCGTAATAAGTAACCGACACGTAACGTACCGCGATAAGGGCGATAAAAGGGATACGCATATGGCAGACAATAACGACGCCAACACAAACAATAATAACGGTGACGGTGGGAAACCACCAGCAAACACCCAGCCCAACGCAAACGGTGGCGATACAACCGATAAGGGCAACGGTGAAGCAGGTAAAACAATCCCTGTAGAAAGCTACAACGTTATTAGAGATAAGTACGCAGATGCAAAACAGAAGCTAGAAGCTATCGAAGCTGAAAAAGCAGAGGCAGCTAAAAAGCAATTAGAGGAGCAAGGCAAGTTTAAAGAGCTAGCCGATACCGAAAAAAAGCGAGCTGATGAGTTGCAAACTAAGTACGAGCGCACAAATAAGGTAAATGCTTTAAAGCTGGCAGCTATTCAAGCTGGTACAGTAGACGCAGACGCGGTAGAGCAGTTAGCAGATTTAAGCGCAGTTACTTTATCCGAGGACGGTAAAGTAGATGCTGAAAGTGTTAGCAAGTTAATAGAGTCTTTAAAAACAGCCAAACCGTATCTATTTGGTGAAAGCAAAAGTAAACCTAACGTGGGTGCAAATGGTGGCAGTCCAGCCGACGGCGGCGGGGGTGACATAAAAGAGTTTAAACGCTCACAGTTGCGCGACAACGCTTTTTATAAAGCTAACGAAAAGGATATTTTGGCAGCAGCCGCAGCGGGTAAAATCATAGACGATATTACCCAAAGTTACAGATAGCGCTAGAAAAAGTAATAAAAATATTAAATAAAAGGAAAAACCAAAATGGTAGACACAATGGGAGTAACCCAATCCGCTAATTTTATCCCTGAATTATGGGCAAATAGCGCACTTGGTAAACTTGATGCAGAATTAAACTTAGCTAAAAACGTGGCTAGAGATTTTGAATTTGTTAGCGCTCAAGAGGGCGATACTATTCATATCCCTGTACGTGGCTCACTTAGCGCAAACGCTAAAGTTAGTGGTACTGGTGTGACTTTACAAAACCCAACTGCTACTAAAGTAGATGTTACTTTAGACCAGCATTTTGAGGTTACTTTTGCAGTCGATGACATTGCAAAAGCACAAGCCAACCAAGATATTATGAACGGGTATATTGAGGATGCAGTAAGCGTTTTGGCTGAAAAGATCGAAACCGCTTTAGCAAGTCTTTACGGCTCACTTACTGGCGCAGTTATTAACAGTGCTGGCGGTGACATCGTAGAAGATGACATTTTAGATTCTCGAGAAGCATTGACAAATGCCCGCGCACCTCGTACTAACCGTTTCTTATACCTTGACCCTTCACAGGTTAATGTACTCTTGAAACTAGAGAGATTTACTACACCTGAAAAATACGGCAGTGGTATGCCTGTACAAGAGGGTGAACTTGGTAAAATCCACGGCTTTAGAGTGTTTGAGTCATTGTTTGTACAATCCGCTGGGTCACCTAGCTTAGTACAAAACATTGCTATGCACCGTAATGCAATGGTCTTGGCAATGCGTCCACTTCCAGAGCCTAAAGCCCCTGGTGCAGTTGCTACCGTCATTGAAAAAGACGGTTTAGGTATTCGCGTTGTATATTCTTACAATGCTGACCAGCTAGCAGATCAGGTTACTTTAGACGTCCTTTATGGCGTTGGAGTCTTGAGAAGCGCACAAGGTATGGTTGTTAGATCATAGTTAAACTTGAGTGTTTACCCCACTTACTACGGTAGGTGGGGATAAGCATTTAAAATATAGGGGTCAATACTATGAGGTTTTATTTAGCCAACAGCGCTAACACAGTTACAGAAATTAAAGGCACAGTACAAGAGCGTGATAATTTAATAAAACGTGGTTGGAAAATAGCCACACCAGACCAGACAGCTAAATACCGCAAGAGATTTAGAAAACATAACCCCGACCCCATAAAAGAAAAAAACCCATTAATAGGATTTAACGAGAAATTGTTAGATGTTTATTTTTTATGCCCCGAATATAACCCAAGTGGCTACGGCGTAGTTAGTCAAGATTTAACGAGGTATTTATTGCGTAGTGGGGTAATGCTCAATCGAGAGTATCACGGGCAGCAAATAGGATTTTGTTACCATTACCCACAACATTTAGAGAAGTTACAAACCCCATACAAGATACTTTATACAATGTTTGAGAGTAGTAAAATGCCCGAGTCTTGGGCTAAGTACCTCAAGTTAGCCAATGAGGTTGTAGTACCTAGTCAATTTTGTGCAGATGTTATGCAAAAGCAGTTTAATATTACTGCTAAGGTGATACCGCACGGTTATGACAGCGAGGTATTTAATCAACTTACCAGAGATAAAACCAAGTCATTTACATTTTTACACTATGACGCATTTAAGTATCGTAAGGGGTGGGATATTGTTTTTAATGCTTTTACTAAAGAGTTTAAAGATAATGAGCCAGTTAAATTAATACTCAAGACAACGATACCAAAAACGCTGCCGTTTCATATGTACCCAAATATCGAAGTAATTAAAGGCGTGTATAGCAGAGCAGAGCAACTAGATTTATTAAAGCGTAGTGATTGTTTTGTATATCCTAGTAGGGGTGAGGGCTACGGCTTACCACCTCTTGAGGCGCTAGCTACTGATATGCAGGTTATTACCGTTAATGCCCACGGCATATCGAGTTACTTTGACGATACGGCTTTTATTGGGGTAGATGCTGGTACTAGCAAGGCTAAATACGACAATCCAGATTTTACAGGGCAAGACTTGGGAAACTTTGCCGAAGTAGACCCAAATAAGCTAGCACAGGTTATGCGCCAGTGCTATAACGACTGGTTAAGCAATACCGCCGATGTATCGGGCAGTAGAGCTAACTACGCATTAAATCACAGTATGGCTAATTATGCCCCTATGTTCGCAGACTTGTTTATAAATGCAGCCGAATTAATGCCGAACAGTAAAACCGATATACCAAAACTATCTATTATTGTTTTAACGCATAACGCGCTCGAATACACAAAAAAATGCCTACAATCTATAAAAACCAATACAAATACCGAATATGAGCTAATTATTATTGATAATGCTAGCACTGACGATACCCCAAGTTGGTTACTTAATTTAGCAGAGGATAAAGCAGATAACGTTAAAATTATATTAAATAAAGAAAATAGAGGCGTAGCAGGTGGGCGCAATCAAGGTATTAAGTTAGCACGCGGTCATTATGTTGTATTTTTAGATAACGATACAGAAGTTAGCAGCGGGTGGGATAAGTGCATTTTAGACACACTTACGTTAAACCCCGATGTTTGGGTAGTTGGTAAAGCTGGTAGTAATGTAGCTTCTTTAAACCCGCTAACTTGGAAACATTTAGACGGTAGCATAGATAAAGTAGAGGCAGACGTAGTAGCGGGGTTTTGTTTTGCGTTCCCACGTAAGGTAATTGAATATATCGGCAATCAGTACGACGGACTAGGTAAGTTTTGGCACGAAGATTTAGAGTTTTGTTTAAGAGTTAAAAAATACGGTAAAAAGGTAATTAGAGATAGCAGCATACCAATTTTGCACCACGAACACAAAAGCGCGGGTAATAATGTTAAGGGTGACGAGATAAAAGCCGTTTTTGAGGGTTTTAATAGCAAGGCTAAAAAAGTAGAAAATAGATTGATAGATAGTAATATATTAACTATTTACCGTGAGCCAGACAATAGCCACAGTAGCTATAGCGTGATAGCTGACAATATAGACGATTATTTAAGAGATTTGGGGCTAGTTGTATTTAGAAAACCTAATTTACTTACAGAAACTAAAAGTTTTGATTTGTGTAAAGGCTTTGAGTTAAAAATAAATGGTAGGCGATTAGTTGTTTTGCATTTAGAAAATGATAGACCGCCTAAAAGCTGGTTAAAAGAGCTTGAGTTAGTTGATTATGTTTTATGCGCAAGTCCACACGTATACCATTCACTAAAAGTATCTCACCCCGAATTATTGCCAAAACTAATTAACTACTCACCCGACGGCTTTAACCATAAGCAATATTATTGGGAAGTAGAGCCATACGAAAGTAACCCGTATGGTAACCCAGAGGCATTTACATTTTTACAAGTTGGTGCAGCACAACCGCGTAAGGGTACTGATATTTTAATTAGAGCTTTTGCAGAGGAGTTTACACAAGACGAGCCAGTACAATTAATGATTAAAAATTATGACTACGGGCAGCAACATTTTGTAGACAAATATATAAATCAATATCCAGAGGCAAATATTATTAATCTTTATGAGGATTGGAGTAATGAGCATTTAGCTAGGATGTATAAAACAATTAGTAGGCACGGTGCTTACTGTAGCCCACACCGAGGCGAGGGCTTTGGTATACCACAACTTGAGGCAGTAGCTTGCGGTATGCGTATCGGTTATACCAATTGGGGCGGTTGTGTTTTTACTTTAATGGATGCAGCACTAAGCCGTATGGGTGATTTTTTTCATTACGATATGATGCCGTCCACTTTTCACAATAACGATTTAGAGCAATATTACGATGCTGACCAAAAACCACAATGGGCAGAGCCACGTATTGAGGATGTTAAAAAATGGATGCGTCAAGTTTACGAGGCGAAATATGAGCCAAAAATTGCTAAGATAGTTAGCAGACGACTAACAAATAAATACAGTTTTGAGGCACGGGCTAACGGTGTACTCGAGGTAATAAGGAAAATTAACAATAATGAAAACCTACAAGATAACCAATAAAATTAAATATAGTAATAATCACGGTGCGTTTAGTTTTATTTGTCGTGAGCCAGAATTATTAGACCAGTTAAGAGCAGATTACGGCAGGGAAAATATCGCAGCAAAAGTATTTTTTAGACCGCTTGCAAATGCAATAGACCACGATAATTTAGAGATGCTTTTAAACAACTTTATTTATGGGCATTACTTTATTGATGAGGATTATACAGACCGAGCTAGCCGACTTGTGGACGCAGTTAAAGTACAAAATATATATGCAGTTAATAATCTAGCACCTCGAGTATATGGCATTGATTTACTAGAATATGACGGCTTACTTTTTCCTATGGTTGTTACTGATGACCTCGGTATTACGTCCGAGTGGGACGTTAGGCAAGTTGCTAAATTGTGGGCTAATATGGAAAAAATAGCCGAAAAATACGGCTTTGTAATGGGTTACTTTGACGGCAACATAGATAACGTAGTAGCTGGTAAGTGGGTAGATTTTCAGGGTTTTACACACGTTGATAACTATGTGGATAAATTAAAAAGTCGTGCGCAAGATAAAATTACTTGGTCTACAAATCATTATCAGAGCATACCCCAACTTGGCGTAGACGGTTTTAGAAAAACAAATACCAGATTAAAAGAGCTTGGATTAGATAAGATTGATTTTAACGGCAAGAGTGTTTTAGATGTGGGATGTAGTGGCGGTCAATTTTGTATGTATGCAGCAGACAACGGCGCTAAACACGTAATGGGCATTGATTTACCAGAGGTAATAGAAGCTACGCAAGAGTTAGCTACATATTTAGGTTATTATAATATTGATTGGGTCGGTTTAAATCTAAATAACGGTGATAAAGTAGATTTTAAAGCTGATGTTACGCTTTACTTATCTATGTATATGCACGTAGGATTATTAGAGTGGGTAGTAAACCAGACTAACGAAACTTTGATATTTGAAACTAACGGCATATCAGAGCAAGACGCTAAAGATATTTTAGGTAAGTATTTTAAAGAGATAAAGACCGTTGGTTATGCTAGCGATTTTGACGGGCGCAGCATAATACATTGTTACGGGAAAAAATAAGTATTATACTGAATATATAAAGGATTAAATTATGGCACTAGAAACCACACCAACCCACCCAAGCGCAGACAGTTATTTAACAGTCGCAGAGGCAGACGCTATTTTAGCTAACCGCACTAACGTTAGTGATTGGACGGGTTTAACTGATGCTCAAAAAGAAGCTATTTTAAAAATGGCTACTTATCATATAGACACACTTAGATTTTTTAATGACAAAGTTTATAAAGACGCAATACACTACCGAGATAAACAGGCTTTACAGTTCCCACGAAATAATGAGAGTATGCCAGCGGGTACAGTTGATAGCGCTACCACTACTACTCTGGTAGATGACGCTTTAGCTAATAACTCACAAATGCCAGACGATTATTTTATTGGTTGGGCAGTTGTAATTACCGAGGGTACGGGTAAAGGGCAGACAGTTAAAATTACTGATTTTGTTAGTGCTACTGGCACAATTACTGTAGCTGCTTGGTCTACTACACCAGATGACACAAGCCAATACAGATTAGTACCAAAAATTATAGATAAAGTTAAAAGAGCTACCGCAGAGCAGGCGTTATACCTTGTTAAAGGTGGTGGCGACAGGGCTAGGATGCAAGCAGAGGGCGTTACCGAGTATAAAATTGGTGACTTGAGCGAAAAATACGGCGGTGCAAATATGAGCGCAGGCAAAGTAGCAATTAGTAACGAGGCACGGGGTTACTTAGTCGGTTTAATTACTAGACTAGGTAAATTAATTTAATGCCAATAGATACATATTTAAACCAGCAAGTAACTAGAAAACCTAAAAGCGGGGTCGATAAGTTTGGTAAGCCTACTACTGGTACAAATGAAACTATCGAGGCACGTTTACAGGAAAGCACCAAGCGCCTAGTAGATGAGTCGGGTAAAGAGTATCAAGCAGACGCCGAGTTATGGGTAAAACCAACTCAAACTATGATACTTGAGGATGTAATTAATGACGGTACAACTAATTTTAAGGTGGTGCGAATAGATACAAAACGTGGTTTTACGGGGTCAATAGACCATAAAAAATGCTATTTAAAACGCACTAAAGAATAATGGCAAAACAACCATTTAGCGTAACTTTTGATACTAGCGATTTAATGCGTGGTCTTAATGAGCTTGAGGGCGAAGTAGACAAATGGTTTGCAGATGCACTAGAGGAAATGGCAGACACTTTATTGCTTTTATCAAGTTATGAAGTGCCACACGACACGGGGCAAATGCAGAGTACGGGGCATAAGTTCCCAACTCACCAAGCCGTTATTAGTAGTCAAGAGATTAGCGTAGCTTACGATACAGAATACGCAGCATACCAGCACGAGGGTATGCGCAAGGACGGTACACACATAATTAAACAGTACCAAAAGGGTAGAAAATCTAAATATTTAGAAGACCCGCTAAAAATGAATATAAGCACTTGGCAGAAAATAACACAAGAAATTATTAGCGCCAAGCTAAAGGGGAGTTTATAAAATATGCCTAACTTAATTGAAAATCTAGCAGAATACTTAGAAACTAACGCAATTGGCACAGTTGCTACCGATATTTTTATTGGTGGTTTAACTGATAGCCCAGACAATCAAATTAATTTAAATCAAACGGGCGGAGTTGAGCCAAATAAAGAAAACCCAATAAAGCAGCCAACCGTACAAATTACAGTTAGAAATACAGCATACGACACAGCATTAAATAAAATTACTGCTATTTACGACCTACTACACCAAGCTAACGATAGCGTAGTACTTGAAGCAGGCGGCGTAGATATGATGACTTGCTTTGCAATGCAAGAGCCTACACACTTATTTAAAGATGAGAGCGACAGGCACGTATTTGTATGTAATTTTGTATTTATGTTAAGAGGTAGTAATTAAAGGGGGTCAATATGCTTAATTTTGCAGGCGAATTATGGAAAGAAGTACGATGTGGTAATTGCAGGCGCTTGCTTTGTTACGAACAGATTTATTTTGGTCGAGTAATGCACAAATGCAAACATTGTAAAGAGGTTACAGTAGTTAGATACAAAACTAACCCTAAAATGATTGAAAAGCTAATAAATAGCAATCAGATAGACGGTAACCCCGAAAATGAGTTAGTATTAGATGTAGACCCGCAAAAGTAATAATTATCCCGTAGTGTAGCGGGGAGCGCTACAAAGGGGGAAAGGAAAAAAACACAATGCCTGACGCAACAAATATTAAAATTGGTGCTTGTTCAGTTACCTTTAATGCCGTTAATCTCGGTCATACTAAGGGTGGCGTAGAATTATCATACTCACCAGAGTACACCGATATTACAGCCGATCAGTTTGGTAATACACCTATTGATAAATCACTTACGGGTGAAATTATGACGGTTAAAGTACCATTGACTGAAAGCCAAGTAGCTAACCTAGCCGTTGCCGTACCTTTGGGTACAGTAGTTGGCGCAACCGACGGTAGACTTACTATGGGTAAGGACGCTGGCGCAAGATTAGCAGCCGTAGCAGCTCAATTGGTATTGCATCCATTAGTTAATGGTGCAACCGATTACAGCGATGACGTAGTGCTACATAAAGTAGCCGTTCACGGTGAGGTCGTTTTACCATTTATGGTAGACGAGCAGAGAGTTATTGAGGTCGAGTTTGTAGCATTTATTGATACAACTAAGTCCAGCGGTAACTATCTCGGTCATATGGGTGATAGCACAGACTAGTAATTAGGCAATGCAAAAGAGGTACATTGATGCCCGCATTACCAATTAAATAAAGGAAAAAAATAAAATGAGTAACGAAAATAAAAAAGTGTCTACAGCACTACCAACTAAAGCAGATGTTAGCTTTATTGGTATTAGTGGGGAAGAAATTACATTTACAGTAAAAAAACTACCTTTAGGTAGAGTAATTAATTTACTCAATGCAGTACAAGAGCTGCCTAAAGAAATTGCCAATATTGATAAAATGGATGAGGGCGAGATTTTGCAAAATATCTCTACTCTAATTGCACTGGCAATACCTAAGTTTGTAGACGTAGTGGTAGAAGCCATAGACGATAAAGCTATTAAGGCAGATACAGTTTTAGAGGAGTTTGGTTTAGATAACATTATTAATACAATCTATCTAATTTTGGTGGTAAATAACGTACTTGGGATAATGCAAACTATAAAAAAAATGCAAGCCCTGACCCGTCCACCTCAAGCACCTCAACTAAAAATAGCGACTGGCTCATAGGGCTACTAGATACTCTAGCCTATCATTACAAATGGAGTAAAAAGGATATACTCGAAACCGTATATTTTGACGAGGCTTTAGAGTACCTTGATGTAATTAAGCGTCGTAATATTTTGCAAGACTTAACGCAGTTGGCAATAACGAGCAATCCGCACACTAAAAACCCTAAAGAGTTATACGAAACACTACGCCGCGAATTGAAGAAATTAGAAAAACACACTATTATAGATGTATTACCAGAAAAAGGCGCTTTTGATAAATTGCGCAATGTTCTAGGCAGTAAAGGTAAAAAATAATATGGCATTAAACGCAGGGGCAGTAGTAGCTAGCTTTAAAGGTGAAGTATCAGGCATTAAGAGTGCGATTGGTGACGTTAAAAAAGACGTTGGCAGTTTAGGCGATAACTTTAATAAATTGGGTAGCAGCCTAAAAAATATCGGTACTACCCTATCAATTGCGGTAACAGCCCCATTAGTCTTATTTGGTAAAACAGCTTTTGACACTGCCGTACAAACCGAGGCAGCTTGGAAGCGTGTACAAAAAGTGTACGACGGCACAGCAGCTAGTATTACTGGCGAGCTTATGCCAGCAGCTAAAGCGCTATCTATTGAGTTTGGAAAAAATAAACTAGAAGTCATAGAAGTTATGGAAGCGTTAGCCGCAATGGGTGAAACTGGCGTACCTTTGATTGAAAAGACCCGCCAAGCAATGCACTTTGCAGCAAATGGCGGTTTAGAATTAAATCAGGCAATAGACGCGGTTATTGCTACAAGCGCCGTTTTTAACGTACAAGGTGAGGAGTTAAGTAAAACCCTAGCGACAATGAACACAGCAGAAAACGCGGGCGCTGCTTCAATGGGTGATTTAGGTAATGCAATTAGCACAGTTGGTAACGTTGCCGCAGCTAGTGGCGTAAACGTTAAAGAGCTTAACGCAATGATGAGTATTTTACGACTACGTGCCGTTGATGCTACCGAGGGTGCAAATGCTTTAAAGACAATTTTTACACGTATCAGACGACCAAACGAGGACGCTACCGCAATTATGGATAAATACGGCGTTAGTGTTTTTGAAACTGAAAAGGTAACTAAACAGCTTACTAAAACAGTTGGTGGTAATGCAGACGAGGTAAAGAGATTACAGAAAATTATAGAGAGTAAAACCACATCATTAAAGAATTATGAGGCGGGAGTATCAGGCGCTAATTTAAGCGATGACGCCCGTACTAAAAAATTAGAGTCACTACGTAAAGAGATCAGTAATACCGAGGCAGCTATTAAATCTAATATTGGTACTACTGAAAAATATACGGGTACAGTCGATGTACAGACAGGCAAACTAAAAGATGCAGACCAGATATTAGTAGACCTTGCTAAAAATTGGGGCAAAATGACCGACGCAGAGCGCGAGGAGTTAAGTTTTAGTTTGGGTACAATGTTCCAAAAAGACAAGTTTTTAGCTATTATGGACGATTTAAACCAAGAGAATAGCGAATATAACCGTATTTTAAATGCACAGGCAGACGACACGGCTAACCTCAATAAATATAACGAGGAGCTTGGTATTTTCTTAGACCAGAGCGAAACAAAAGTACAGCAGGCTAAAATTGCTTGGGCAGAGTTAAAGGAAACTTTTGGTGAAATTATTGTCGAGGCAATATTACCATTACTTGAGAAGTTTAAAGGGTTAGTAGCTTGGATTGACCAATTAAGCCCTAAAACACAGCAATTTATTGTAGGATTTTTAGCAGTTGCAGCAATCATACCCCCTA
>Ga0100403_1003064_pt1 | contig 12689 bp, 18 predicted proteins | sample CryGeymet201501t_FD_83663 | JGI IMG/M metagenome (GOLD analysis project Ga0100403, IMG submission 83663) | Groundwater microbial communities from Crystal Geyser aquifers in Utah, USA - Crystal Geyser metaG 2015-01t | ecosystem: Environmental > Aquatic > Deep subsurface > Groundwater | place...
AGAATAAAGGCTTTTTGGGAAGAACACCCACGAGGAAAAATTGAAACAAGTCAGCAAATAGATGGTAAAACTTTAATTTTTAAAGCACTTATTGTTGGAGATAAAAAAGACGAGTTTTCAAGAGAGGCAACTGGTCATTCGTATGGTAGCATCGGAGAAACAAAAGAATTTGAAAAATTAGAAACAATTGCAGTTGGTAGAGCTTTGGCACTATTGGGCTATGCAACAGATGGAGAAATTGCAAGCAGTGAAGAAATGGAGGAATTTTACAAAGAAAAAGAACAAAAACAATTAACTTTACTTAATGAAACAAAAATAAAAATGGAAACAGTTAAAAACCTAGAAGAATTAAAAAAGGTTTGGGCTGGATTATCTCAAGAATTAAGAGATAATAAAATTTTAGAAGAATTAAAAAATAATTTAAAAAAGAAATATGAAAATTTATAAATTTGACAATGAAGAAGATTGGTTAAATGGTCGATTAACTAGAATTACCGGAACACGCAAAATAATGCCAAAGAGAGGTAAAGAAAAATTAATGGGATTTTATGAATTAATTGCGGAGAGATTAGCAAAACCAGATGATGGTCAAGATCCACTTGAAAGAGGTCATGAATTAGAAGAAGAAGCAATAAAAATATTTGAGGAAAAAACTGGTAAAAAAGTTGATACAAGTCTAGTTATTTTAACTAGAGATGATAACGATAGCATTTCAATTAGCCCAGATGGAATGATAAATGATGAATTTTCAGCAGTAGAAGTTAAATGTTTATCTTCAGCAAAGCATATTAAAGCATTTTTAGATCAAGAAATACCAGATGAATATGAACACCAAAAATTACAATACTTTGTTGTAAATGAAAAGCTTGAAAAATTATATTGGTTATTCTATGATCCACGATTTAAAAATAATAGCTTCTTTTATTTAACTTTTACTAGAGAAGAACTAAAGTTTGAGATATCAGATTATCTTGAATTTCAACGTAAAACTTTGGAAGAAGTTGAAGAAATAGTTAACAAATTAACATTTTAAAATATATGACAGAAGAAAAAAATTTAACAATAGTACAAAAAATAACTGATATTGGTTTGCCATTAACAGATGCAGAGAAAATAGTTGCTTCATTTTCAGAAATATCAGAAAGAATGTTAGAGTTAGATAAAGAATTAATTGAATTTAATAAAATTAATCCGGAAGAAATAACAGAAGCAGTTTGTAAAAAGGCTAAAGTTTTAAGATTAAAACATGTTAAAATAAGAACTAGAGGAGATGAAATTCATAGTAATTTAAAATCAGATGTTTTGTTAAGGACTAGAGCAATTGATGGTTTTAGAAATATTTATAAATTAAAACTATCAGAAAGAGAAGATAAATTGCAAAAAATTGAAAAACATTTTGAGATGATTAAAAAAGCAAAACAAGATAAAATTTTTGAAGATAGAGCAAATGAATTATCAAAGTATGTTGAAGATATATCTGTTTATAATTTGAGAGAAATGAGCAATGATGGATATAATGAAATTCTTAAAAATTCAAAAATTATTTATGATCAAAAATTAAAAGAAGAAAAAGAAGAAAAGGAAAGAGCAGAAGCAAAAGCTAAAGCAGTCGAACTTTATAATAAAAGGAAAGAAGAATTGATACCATATTGGCAATTTTTAAAAGAAGATCAAATAAGTGCAGATTTTGGAGAATTGCCACAAGAAAGTTTTGATATTATATTAAGAGAAGTAAAGCAAGCAAAAGTTGAATATGATAAAAAACAAGCAGATATACAAGCGGAGAATGCAAGGCTTAAAAAAATTGAAGATGATAGAAAAAAATCAGAACAAGAAGCAAAAGAAGCAAAAGATAAATATTTTGAGGAAAAGAAAGGTATTTTGATTGGAATGGGATTTAAATATAGTGAGGATAGCTTTGGATTTGTTTTAGATAATATTTGGTCATCTTATTACGAGAAAGTTTATAACCTAGATAAAAAAGGTTTTGATGAATTATTAGTTGATATTAAAAATGCTATCAGCAAACACGAACAACTTTTAAAAGAGAAAGCGGATAAGGCTAAATTACAAAAAGAAATTGATGATAAAAGGAAAGCAGATGAAGAAGCTCAAGAAAAAGCCAGATTAGAAGCAGACAAACAAACTAGAATTGATGCAGAACTAAAAAAACAGGCCGAATTAGCCCCAGATAAAGAAAAGTTGATATCTTATGCAGATGCGTTAAATGAAGTTAAATTACCGGCTTTAAATAGCGAAGAAGCTAAAGTTATTTTGCAAGAAGCTCAAGAGTTATTGTCAAAGGTTATAATTAAGCTTAAAATTAAATAAATATGAAATATACTATATATTATTTAATTTTATGTATAATACCAGTTTTATTATTAGCTGGTTGCTCTCACAAAAAAAATTATTTAACAAATGAAGAAATTATAATGAAAGTTAAAGAATGTACAGATGCAGGTTTAGATACTAGAGAAATAACGAACTTTTGGAATTATGAGACTGTTAAAGTAATTTGTAAAAATAAAGATAATTAACTATTAATAATTTATGCTTAAAATAGGATTTATAGCGATAGTAGAGCAAAATAAATTAGTTTTTGAGGATCCTATTGCTTTTTCTCAATGGATAAAACAATTTATAAACAAAAAGGTCGTTGTTTCTGTTGAACAAAAAAAAAATAAAAGAAGTACCGGAAAGCAAGATGAAAAAGGCAATCAAAATGGATATTATAGAGGTTTTGTCGTGCCACCATCGGCAAAACATTGTGGATATACACAAAAAGAAATGCATGAGGTTTTTCTTGGGTTATATGCTCCAAAAGTATGTAAAAACTTTGGAGATAAAAAAATAATGGTTACAATTAGAACTAGCGAAATGGATACAATACAAATGGCAGAATTTACAGAAACTTGCGTGCTAGCAATGGCACAACAAGGTGTAAATATAGCGCCACCTAAAAAATTAAGTTAAAATTATGCAAATTATAAAAACATTCACAAAAGGTACTATTGGCAATTGGCAAAGATCAAAATTTGAAGATAAAATAATTACTCAAGGATATAGGATAGCTTCAGAAGAAGAAGTTAAGGAGTGGGAATGGGGAAGCGCATGTTGTCTAGCATTAATATTTTTTCCACTTATATTTATTAAAACTAAAAAAATAAAAGTAATATATGTCAAAGAAAATAATTAAACATTCAATCGTAGAAAAACGATGGGAGAAAGCAACCGAAGAAGATAAATTAAAAGCAATAGAAAAAATGACAAAAGGTAGAAAAAAATACTGGGATAAAATGACTAAACAAGAAAAAAGTAAAAGAATGAGATGCGTGAGAATGGGATTGGGTTGGGCGGAATGTAAAAAATTAGATAATAAATAATATGCTTTTAGATATTTTATGCACATTATCAACTATAACTTGTAATACAAAAAAGGTTGAATTACCGGCAAACATTTCAGCTTATACTGCTAGTATAGATGAAACAGACAATGAGCCTTGTATAACAGCAGATGGAACAAATATTTGTGGTACAAATGAAATGATAGTTGCTAATAATTGTTTACCTTTTAATACAATTATTAATATTAATGGTATAGGATATAGAGTAGCAGATAGAATGAATAGGCGTTTTGGTTGTGAAAAGTTTGATATTTTAATGAAAACAAAAAAAGAAGCTTTAAAATGGGGAGTTAAAAAACAAATTATTACTTATTATAAATAAAATTATGCAAAATGCTCAAGAAGTTTTTAATCGTATAGAAAAAACAAAAAAAGAAATAAAATCAATAAAGAAATTTTTGACAGAAGAATATGAACAAATACCAGAATATACAAAATTATCTTTAGAAAAAATTGATTTAAATAATAAAATAAAGCAAATAAAGTTAAATGTAGATAATAAATTTTATGATGAAGTTACAAAATTAGGAGATCTAAAAATTGATTTAAAATCTGATAAAGAATTACTTGCAGATATAATATTATCAAAAATGTTTAAAGGAGAGGAAGTTGAATTGCAAAATCAATATAAACAAGGTGTATTACCAATATTTAAAGTAATTTTTAAGAAAAATTAGTAAATATAATGAGATTAATACCAAAAAAATTAAGATTAGAGTTGGAAAAAGATAAATTCATGAAAATTTGTGTTTATACTAAAGAATGTATAAATATATCTTGGGAACATTGTTGGATTTATGCTGGTAAACAAATTAATGAGAAGTGGGCAATTGTACCATTGCGTAGAGATCTAAATGTTAACATGACAAAAAAAATTAAAGAATATTGTCAGTGGGTAAGTATTAATAGAGCTACAAAAGAAGATCTAAAAAAATATCCACGTACTAATTGGAGACAATTAAAAAAATATTTAAATAAAAAATTTGACAATCATAAATAAAAATGGTATATTATAGGTCTCCTTTCTTATACATTTTTATTTTGTCATGTAGGATAAATTTGTTGAGATTTATATCGCATGAGAGGGCATGCTCGTGCGATAAATATTCTAAATAAAATCAATTTATGCTTGAATTGATAAAAATTATAAAAACACAGATATTTTTTGTGTTATTTTTTTATTAAAAACTGTATGAGTTATAAAAATCATCTTATTGAAAAATTAAAACAGTTTGATCCAAAAACTTTTGAAATTGTAAAAAAGGATAATTTTTGGCGTGGATATGTTATTGGTGCTATAATTACAGTATTGTTTATTTTATTTTACGATAAATTTTAAAATATGGTAGAAAAAAAAGAAAATTCAGATAATATTAATAAAGAATTAGTTGAAGAAGTTATTGATAATATGATCAAAGATGTTGAGGATCAAAAAAAAGATTTAGAGATAATGAAAGATTTACATGGCCACATTGTTGAGATAGATGGAGAAAAAATAAAATTATCAAGTAAACAGGAGTTATTTTGTAGATTATATGCAACTGAAAGGGAGTTTTTTTGTAATGGTACACAAAGTTATATCGAAGCATATGAGATTGATTTAACAAAAAAAGGTGCTTATCAATCAGCAAGAGCTTCAGCTTATGAAAACTTAACAAAACCTCACATTCTAAAACGTATTGATGAACTGATTGAATTAGGAGGTCTAAATGATCAAATGGTTGATAAGCAATTAAATAAATTAATTACGCAAGATGCAGATTTTAGAGCAAAGGCAATTGCTATTAAAGAATATAACCAATTAAAATCCAGAATAACAAAACATATTGATGTTAAGTCCGGAGGTAAAGAAATTGGTGGTTTTAATTATATAAAGCCAGAACAAAATGACACAGATAATAATACCGACAATCAAGCCAACGATCAAACAAGATCAAGCATGGGATAAATTATTAGATAACAAAACAGAGTTTGTTTTTTTTGGTGGTGGTAAAGGTGGTGGAAAATCTTGGTTAGGTTGTGAATGGCTTATAACAAATTGCTATAAGTACCCAGAAACAAGATGGTATTTAGGACGTAGAGAATTAAAAAGGCTTTTAGCTACTACTTTTCAAACATTCTTAAAGGTTTGTAAATATCATAAAATTCCAGCTAATGATTGGAATTATAATGGCCAGCAAAATTATATAGAATTTTTTAATGGCGCGCGTATTGATTTGCTAGATTTAGCTTTTCAACCACGTGATCCAGATTATGAAAGGTTTGGATCTTTTGAAACAACTGGTGGTTGGATAGACGAAGCTGGAGAAATAGATGAAAAAGCAAAAGAAAATTTACAGGCTTCTGTTGGTAGGCAATTAAACGAATTTTACAATTTATACCCAAAAAATTTATATACCATGAACCCAAACAAGGGCTGGATTTATAAGATTTATAGGCAGTGGAAAGAAGAAGTATTACCAGAAGATACTGCTTTCATTCAAAGTTTATACACAGATAATACTTTTAGAAGTAAAAATTATGGTAAAACTCTTGAAAAAATTAAAAATAAAGCGACAAGAGAGAGATTAATGTTTGGCAATTGGGAATATGATGATGATAGGTCGGCTTTATTTCAATATGATTGTATTTATGATTTATTTACAAACAAAGCAGTTGATAGCGAAGAAAAGTTTTTAAGTGGAGACGTTTCACGTAAAGGCAGAGATATAATGCCAATTGGATTGTGGAAAGGATTAAAACTTTATAAAGTTGTAGTTATACCACCGGATATAAGGGAAAGTACAAAAAAATCTTCAGAATTTATAATGGCTTTGGCAAAAAAAGAGGGGGTAAGATTTAGTAGGATAATACTTGATGAAGATGGAGTAGGAGGGGGAGTAGTTGATAATATAGATGGTTGTAAAGGTTTTATAAATGGATCTTCTCCAATTTTAAGTGTAGATGATAAAATTAAAAGAGATAAAGATGAATTTTTTGAAAATTATGGCAATTTAAAAACTCAATGTTATTTTAAATTAGCAGAATTAGCAGAAAAAGGAATGGTCGAAATTTGTATAAATGGAGATGAGGATTTAAAACAAAAGATTATTGATGAGCTTGGTATTATAAAGCAAAAAGATATAGATAAAGATGATAAAAAAATATATTTAATATCAAAAGAAAAAATGAAAGAAAGTTTAGGCCGGTCTCCGGATTATGCAGATATGATAATGATGAGAATGTATTTTGAAGTTAAGCAGGTATTAGATAAAGCAAGTGATTATTTAATAATTTAATAAAATATATGATCTCAAAAGAATATATTAAGCAAAACATGGTAGTGTCAATGGTACGTTTTTTTAATTTAAAGACTAAATTTCCAGTATTTTATATTGCTTCAGCAGTACCGGTTAACATTCGTTGGAAAGATAATAAAGTTGAAACAATAGATTTATTGGAAAGGATAGAAATACCAATGAATATATTGACTAGATTTAAATTTTTAATGGGTAAAGTTTTAGACAGCAAAGAAGCAGAAAAATATGTAACTTCAGAAATGCTTAATCAACTTATTAATAAAAGTTTTTATAACATTTCAGAAAGGGAAGATCTTGGTTATTTACCAGATAGGAAAACTGGAGATAATAAATATTTTAAAAAAATATATGAAGTCAAAAAAAGGAGTGGCAAAATTTAGATGTCCGGTTTGTGGTTATTTATTTATGCTTTGGCGAGGTAGAAAAAGAAACCCAAAAATTGAAGAAGTAAGTGCTTGGCTTTATCGCGCCAGATGTCCGAAATGTGGAATATTAGTAAAAGCGCATAATTGTAATGACAGGGGTGTATATAAATCTATCTGTTAAACAAGCCAAATTTTAAGTTATATTTTACTTATTTTTATCACATGATAAAATTATAATATATGAATATTAAAAAATATTTTGCAAATTTATTTTCTAAAAAGTCTTTAACCGGATCTGGTTTGGGGTCTTTAATCGCAAACAGCGAAATAGGAGATGAAAGCGATAGATTTAAACGCTGGGTTTATGCTTGTATTACAACAATAGCAAAGGGCATAGCTCAAACAGATTTTATTTTAGCTCAAAATACTAAAACAGGTGTTAAAAGAATTGAAAATCATGAACTTTTAAATTTATTGTATAATTTTAACCCAAAATCAACAAAATATAATAGTCTTTATTTGACTATTCTTTATTTTTTAAAAGATGGAGAAGTGGCTTGGATTTTAGAAATGCCAGATGGTAGAAAAAAACCAACAGCAATTTATGTTGTGCCAACAAGTACTTTAACAGTTGCAAAAAGAGATGATAATAATACACCAACTGATTATAGATTTACTGTTGGAAATAAAGTACAAAATTTACCAGCTAATTTAGTAAAAATATTAATTAATCCAGATCCAAACAATCCACAAAGAGGTATGAGTATTATATCAGCAATGCAAGATGTGGTTGATAATGACACAAGAATGGTTAAGTGGAATAAGTCATTATTGGGTAATAGTGCTATGCCTAGTGGTACAATTGAGGTTACTGGTAGTTTAGATGCTGGTCAAGTAAAAATATTAAGAGAACAATTTGATAGTTTATATTCTGGTTATAGTAATGTAGGTAGAACAGCAATTTTACCAAATGGGTCAAAGTTTAGCCCTTTTAGTATTCCTCCAAAGGATATGGAATTTGTTGAGGGTCGCAAAATGAATAGAGATGAAATACTTGCTATTTTTGGCGTGCCTAAAATTTTGCTTGGTTTAGAGAATGGATATAACAGAGCAACAGCAGAAACAGCAGAAAGAATGTTTGCTAAATATACTTTACAACCATTAATGACAATGATTATTGAGCAGTTGAATGTTTATTTAACTCCAATATATGATAATAATTTATGGCTTGATTTTGAAGATTTAGATACTGTTGATAGAGAACAACAATTGAATGAGCAAAATCTTGGTTTTAATAGATGGTTAACAACAAATGAAATAAGAGAACAAAATGGCTTATCTCCAGTACGTGGTGGAGATATGATTTATTTACCTTTTAATTTAGTGCCTAGCGTTGGGGGAGATGTACCAGCATCTAAAGCAATGAAAATTCTCAAAGTTGAATTAGAAAAGAAAAGTGATTTTGGATTAAAGAGAGAAAGAAAGATAAGAGGTAAAATATTGGCCAGAAATTATATTTTGTTAAAGAATGGAGATGATATATCAGATAGGATAATTAGTAAAATAATGAATACAAACAAACCTTTCAAGCTAAAGATAATAAAAAAGACACCTATTAAAAAAATAAGTGGTAAAAAAAAAATAGAAATTTGGGAACAAGCCGAAAATATTAGATCAGAGATTGAAAAGATGTTTGTTAAGAAGTTAAAGCAATTATTTGAAAATCAAAAAAACAAGGTATTAGAAAATTTAGATCTCCAGAAAAAAAGCTTAAATTCAGAGCCTTTTGACTTGAAAGATGAGATACAATCAACTATTAATATAATTGAGCCACAGTATTATGAAGCTTTAACCTATGGAGCAAGATTTGCAAGCCAAATTACCGGAGAAGATTATATTGATATTACCAGTTTACCGGCAGTGAGAGAATGGGCTATAAAATTAAGCGAAAAATACGCCACAGAAATAACAAATTTAACATACCAAACAACAATTGATGTTGTACAAGAAGCAGTAAAAGAGGGGTTAAGTACAGATAATTTGGCAAAAAATATTAGTGAATTATTTGATGGAATGTCAGAAAATAGAAGTCAAGTAATTGCTAGAACAGAAAGTGCCAGAGCTTTAACAGCCGGTCAAGCACATGAATGGAAAGAAGCGGGAGTTAAAAAATTTGAATGGTTGACAAGTGGAGATAGTTCGGTTAGTGCTATTTGCCAGTATAATTCAACTTTGGAATGGAGTGCTAAAGATGCAGAACAAGGTACAGTTGAGCATAGCCACCCAAATTGCAGATGTGTATTTTTACCACTTTAAAATTTAATAAAATTTAATAAATATAATAATTTAATATATGAATAGAGAGCCAGAAATATTTAATTTAGCTTTAACAACTAAAGATACAGAATATAGTCAAGTTATCCCAGATGGAATTGTAAAACTTCAAATAAGCTCACGTTTAATGGGTACTTTAAAGATTGCTTATGTAGAGGGAGAGACAGCAACAAAATATATTACTATACCAGCAGGATCGAGTGGTAAATATATGGCAGAATTTGAATTAAATGGTAAAACTTTATATATTCAATCAGATACAGATAATGATGTTGCCGAAATTGAAGTTTGGAAATAATAATTTAATTTAAATAACATATGAATAAATTTTTAAAAGGATTTTTAATTGGCGCGATATTAGCAGGTATATCAACTGCTAGTTTTACTCACGCTCAAATTGGTAGTATTAATTTTTTCAAAAAAGTTGGTAATACAATTTCTTTGATTAATGATGCTTGGACTTTAAGTGCTAATAACGCAGAATTTGGCAATGTTTCTATTGGTGGTGCTTCTGTTGGGGATATAGATATGCAAGGAAATGATATTTTAAATATTGGATATTTAACAAGTAGTTCAACAAAAGGTAGCGGAGATGTAACTCCTAAAGGATCAAATATTTTAATTGATGGTGGTCTTGAATTATGGGACGATGCAAATACATTAACAAATTGGAATAAAATTATATTTGCCAATAACCCAGTTTTAGATAGAGAGTCAAGTATAGTACATTCTGGTACTTATTCAGCTAAGACAACAAATGATGGTGGTATTCCAATGGTTATTGAACAGAAACATACAAGTTTAACAGTTGGTGCTACTTATAATATTATTTATTGGGCTAAACTAAATACAACTGGAGATGGGCGTATTATTCTTTTGAATGATAGTTTTTCTGGTAGTGCAACTCAAATTTATAAATGGTCAACTGGATCTTGGGAAAATTATACAGGAGCAGAATTTACTAATCCAAATTATCAAAATGTTCAATCACTTGATGGAACTTATACTCAATATACTACTGATAATTTTATAGTTCCAGCAAATGGAGTAGTAAATATGCTTATTTATGGGCAAGATGATAGTGGTGGTGGTACTGGTAACGAAATATTTTACTTTGATGATATAGATTTATCAACTCCGGCCACAACAACTCCTAGTGAAGCAATAAATATGTGGGATTTAAAAAATCCATCGGACTCATCGTTATTAACTTCGAGTGATAATATATTTAAAATTGGCACAACTGGAGGTACACCAGAAACAATGGTGCAATGGACTGGTACTGGATCTTATGCTTTTACTTCAAGAGATGGTAGCCAAATATCGATGGCTTTAGTTAACAAAACAAGAACAAATACTAATGATAACAGAGGATCTTCAGTAGATTTTATTGGATTTAAAACTGATGGTACTGAAAGTCCAGCTGGGGCAATTAGGGTTTCTCACGATGGAACAGGAGATGATTTTGCTAGTATGATGAGTTTTAGGGTAAATTCTGGGGCATTATCTGATCCATTTACAGCAATGATTATCAAAGCTAATGGAAGTGTTGGTATAGGAACTAGCACATTTAATTACGGAGAAAAATTAGCTGTTGGAGGTGCAATGTCTGCAGAAGATTATGTAGCTTATACTAATGGCTCTGGAGATAGTGCTGGTATAAATTTCTTTGAAGATAATGATAATAGAGCATTAATTGATTATAAACAAGGCGAACACTATCTAAAATTTGGGACTGTTAACGCAAGTGTAGAATATGAAACGATGTTTTTGTTAGATGGCAAGGTTGGTATTGGTACTTCAACTCCAAATGCAAAATTTGAGATAGTTGATAGTTCAACTTCAACATCTCACTTTACTATTAATGGGTTAGATAACAATAGGGGCGAAATAACTTTAGGCGATGACGAAACTTTATTATTACCAAATTCAACTTATGGCTGGGGTCATGTAATGGCTGGAGATAATGAAGAATTTGCAAGATTTAGTTGGACTTCTTCTGGTGTTGTTACACTAGATGAAGCTTCAACAAATGTAACTTCAACTGATACTGATGCAAATTTATGTATTTTTGATAATGGCGCAGGTGTTACTGTACGAAATAGACTTGGATCTTCAAAAACAATTAAATTTATCATAAATTATTAATATGACAATACAATATTCAAAATCAGCAGATCAAGAAAAAATAGTTTGGACTCAACCTATAACTCAAGAACGTAGCAGAGATGAAATACTTGCTAGAAAAAATACTTTATTACAACAAAGAGTATTATTAGTTGAAGAACTTAATATGACAGATCTTGAAATTAATGAAATAGAAAATTTATTAGTAAAATGTGAGGAATTAGGTGTTAAATTATCTAAAGATATCAAAGCAGACAAGAAAAATAAATAAATATGGATAAAAAAATATACAATGGAGCAATAGTTATAAGTGATCAGAAAAGAATAACAACTACTGGCATGCATTTATATTTTGGTATTGGAGATGAAAGTGCTGGAGAAGTATTGCCAGATTTAGGAGCTGGATATCGAATGATTTGGTACCCTAGAAAAGCATCTTTTAGAGCTGGCGGTGTTAGTCAAACTTATTATGATAGATGGGACGATATAAATACAGGTAGATATTCAACCGCGCTTGGATATGACACTTTATCAAGTGGAAATGGGTCATTTTCTGGTGGTACTTCAGTTAGATCAGCTGGTTATTGGGCTTTTGGATTTGGAAATTCAATATCAGCTTTAGGTCAGCAGTGTTTTGCTTGCGGAACTAATGTTGCAGTTAACCCATCATATTCTTTTGGATTAGGTGTAAATTTGCTTATTGCCCCAGATTGTGATAACTCAATTTTAATAGCTAAAGATGCAAGAGTATATGCTCAAAATGCAATATTAATAGGATCTGGGATTGATAATGTTTTAGGATCAAGATTACAAAATCTTGATGCAAATTCTTTAATAATTGGGGTAAAAACAACTAGGCCACATATAAGATTAGTTGCTCCTAGTGGAATTGATAAATATGGAGATGCATATTTTGGTGGAAAACAGTTTTTTTATAATAATGATGACTCTGATTTTGATACTGATGAAGTTTTAACAACAGAAATTTCGGATACAGAATATGGTCAAGTTATAGTTAGAGAAAGTACCGGTACTTTGATTTGTATGTTTTTAATAGCTGGTGGAAATATAGAAAAGTTAAGTGCAGATGCCAATTTTACAGTAACGAAAGATAATGCGAGTACATACAATATTTATTTTGAAAGTAATGTTTTAAA
>Ga0100403_1003067_pt1 | contig 12680 bp, 13 predicted proteins | sample CryGeymet201501t_FD_83663 | JGI IMG/M metagenome (GOLD analysis project Ga0100403, IMG submission 83663) | Groundwater microbial communities from Crystal Geyser aquifers in Utah, USA - Crystal Geyser metaG 2015-01t | ecosystem: Environmental > Aquatic > Deep subsurface > Groundwater | place...
CGGGCCCGCGGCGGCGATCTGCTCTGGGCGACGGAGGAATCGCTGCGCGCGGCGCCCGTCGGCTTCGTCGTCGCCGAGCCGGAAAAGCCCCTGACGCTGACCGCCGGCCGGCGGCTGCAACTCGCCGCGGCGGCGGGCGGCGCGACGGGTCTGCTGCTGATCGGGGAGGGCGCGGGCTGCAACGCCGCCGAAACCCGCTGGCGCTGCGCGCCCGAGGCTGTCCTTCACGAAGGCGCGCCGCCCGACTCGACTCTGCACCGCTGGTCTCTTATAAAGAACAAAAAAGGAACACCCGGAGATTGGACGCTGCACTGGGATGGGACGTCGGCTGCTTTCCATCTGGTTTCCGCGGCTGGCGAGCGACGCCATCCTGCGGCGGCGCCCCTGTGAAGGGGCCTTCGCCCTCACCCTGCGGTCGGGGGGCGCCGATCATGTTCACTGCCTGAACGTCGCCGCCGAGGCGCACGGTCTGCGGCGCGGCATGGCGCTCGCCGACGCCCGCGCGATCCACCCCGATCTCGCCACCTGCCCCGCCGATCTCGTGCGCGAGGCGGGCGCTCTCGCCGCGCTGCGCCGCTGGGCCGGACGTTATGCGCCGATGGTCGGGCGCGACGGCGCCGACGGGCTGATGGCCGACATCAGCGGCGTGGCGCATCTCTTTGGCGGCGAGGCGGCGCTGCGCGCCGATCTGCACGCGCGGCTGGAGCGCGCCGGGTTCACCGCGCACAGCGCCATTGCGGGCGCCTATGGCGGCGCTCATGCGCTGGCGCGCCATGGCGGGGGGATCATCGCCGAGGGCGCTCTGGCCGAGGGGCTTGGGGGCCTGCCGGTTTCGGCGCTCAGGATCGGCCACGACGCCGCCGGTGCGCTTGACCGGCTGGGGCTGCGCCGGATCGCCGACCTGATCCCGCTGCCGCGGGCGTCGCTTGCGCGCCGTTTCGGGCCGGGTCTGGCGCTGCGGCTCGACCAGGCCCTCGGGCTTCAGCCCGAGCCGGTCGCGCCTGACCCGGAGCGCCCGAATTTCGCGGTGCGGATAACGCTGCCCGAGCCGGTCGGCCTGCACGCCGATGTCATGGCGGCGCTGTCGCGGCTGCTTGACCGGCTTTGCGCCACGCTTGGCCAGCGCCAGATGGGCGCGCGCCGCCTGCGGCTGGATCTGGTCCGCGTGGACCGCGCGACGGCGCAGGTCGAGATCGGCCTCGCCCGGCCGATGCGCGACCCCGGCCGGATCGCGGCGTTGTTCGCCAGGGGCGTGGAGGCGGTGGATGCGGGTTTCGGCATCGAGGCCATGCGGCTCTGCGCATTCGTCGCCGAGCCGCTGGCGCCGGTCCAGATCGCGGCCGGGCGCGCCGCGCCGCAGGATGGCGTGGCCGATCTGATCTCGCGCCTCGGCGCCCGGCTGGGCTTCGAAAATGTTCTGCGGCTGGCGCCCGCCGAGAGCCTGATCCCGGAGCGCAGCTTTGTCACCCTTGCGGCGGCCTATGCGCCCGATTTGCCCTCCGATTCGGCGTCCGATCCGGCGTTCGGGCGCCGTGACGGCCCGCCGCGCCCGATCACGATCTTTCCGCCTGAACCCGTCGCCGTCGCCGCAGAGAGCCCTGCAGGCCATCCGCCCGCGTGGTTTCGCTGGCGGCGGATGCGCTTCACCACGCTGCGCGCCGCCGGGCCGGAGCGGATCGCGCCCGAGTGGTGGCTGGACGATCCGGCGTGGCGGACGGGCCTGCGCGACTACTGGCGGATCGAGACGCATCAGGGGCCGCGGCTGTGGCTTTTTCACACGCCGCAATCGCCGGGGGCGCAAGGCTGGCGGATGCAGGGGGTGTTCGCATGAGCGCCTACGCCGAACTTTGCGTCACGTCGAATTTCACCTTCCTGCGCGGCGCCTCGCACCCCGAGGAACTGGTGACGCGCGCCGCCGAGCTTGGCCTTGCGGCCATCGCCATCACCGACCGCAACTCGCTGGCCGGGGTGGTGCGCGCCTACAGCGCGCTGAAGGAGCTCGCGCGGCAGCGGGAGGAGGCGCGGGTCAGCGCCCCGGAGGCGCAGTCGGACGCGCAGTCGGCGGCGCCCGCCATCCGTTCGCAGACCGTCCATGACCCATCCAGCCGTCGAAGCGCGTCACCTTCCGGCGGCGGTCTCGCCCCGACCATAGCGCCGGGCGCGCCGCTGCCGAAGCTGATCGTCGGCGCGCGGCTGGCGCTGAGCGACAGCGCGGTGGAATGGGTGGCGCTGCCTGCCGACCTCGCCGCCTATTCCCGCCTGTCGCGTCTGCTGTCGATTGGCAAGCGCCGGGCCGCGAAAGGCGACTGCCGCCTTGACCGCGCCGATCTGGCCGAATGGGGCGCCGGGCTTGTCCTCATCGCCTTGCCGCCCGATGTTCTGGCGCCCGACGCCCTGGCGCCCGCTCCGGGATCCGGCGAGCCGGCCCTGGCCGACATCGCCGCCATGGCCCGCCGGTTTCCCGGCTGCGTCTTTCTGGGCGCCGCGCCGCGTTACGACGGGCGCGACCAGCGGCGCTTCGACCGGCTCGCGGCCCTGGCGCAGCGCGCCGGTCTCGCCATGGTCGCGGTTGGCGACGTGCTGATGCACCGCGCCGCGCGCCGCCCGCTCGCCGACGTGCTGACCTGCCTGCGCGAGGGCTGCACCATCGACACGATCGGGTTGCGGCGGCTGGCCAACGGCGAGCGCCGCCTGAAATCCGGCGCCGAGATGGCGCGGCTGTTTCACCGCTATCCCGCCGCGCTGCGCCGCAGCGTCGAGATCGCCGACAGATGCGCCTTCCGGCTCGACGACCTGCGCCACCAGTATCCGCACGAGGACCGCGACGGCGAACCCGCCCAGGCCCGCCTGGAGAGGCTGAGCCGCGAGGGGATGGTCTGGCGCTATCCCGACGGCCCATCGCCAAAGATCGCCGCACGGATGGAGAAGGAGCTGACGCTGATCGCCGAGTTGGGCTATGCGCCGTATTTCCTGACCGTGCATGACATCGTGGCCTTCGCCCGGTCGCGCGGCATCCTCGCCCAGGGGCGCGGCTCGGCGGCGAATTCGGTGGTCTGCTACCTGCTCGGCGTCACCGAGGCGCCGCCCGAGTCGATCACGCTGATCTTCGAGCGCTTCATCTCGAAAGCGCGCGGCGAGCCGCCCGACATCGACGTGGATTTCGAGCATGAGCGCCGCGAGGAGGTGATCCAGCACATCTATGAACGCTATGGCCGCGACCACGCCGGGCTGACCGCCGCCGTGATCCATTTCCGCGCCCGCGCCGCGATCCGCGAGGTGGGCAAGGTGATGGGGCTGAGCGGCGACGTGATCGCGCGGCTTTCGGGGCAGATCTGGGGCTGGTCCGCCGCAGCGCCGTCGCAGGACCGCATCCGCGACGCAGGCCTCGACCCCGCCGACCGGCGGGTGAGCCTTGCGATGCGGCTGACCGCCGAGATCATCGGCTTTCCCCGCCACCTCAGCCAGCATGTCGGCGGCTTCGTCATCACCCAAGGCCGACTCGACGAGATCTGCCCGATCGAGAACGCCGCGATGGCGAACCGGACCGTCATCGAATGGGACAAGGACGACATCGACGCCCTGGGGCTGCTGAAGGTCGATGTGCTGGCCCTGGGCATGCTCACCTGCATCCGCAAGGCGTTCGACCTGCTCAAGGCGCATCGCGGCCGCGCCCTCACCATCGCCGCCGTGCCGCCCGAGGATCCGGCGGTGTACGACATGCTGTGCCGCGCCGACGCGGTGGGGGTGTTTCAGGTCGAGAGCCGGGCGCAGCTCAACTTCCTGCCGCGGATGAAGCCGCGCGTGTTCTACGATCTGGTCTGCGAGGTCGCCATCGTCCGTCCGGGGCCGATTCAGGGCGGCATGGTGCATCCCTTCATCAACCGCCGTCAGGGCAGGGAGAAGGTCGAGGATCTCGGCCCCGCGCTGATGGAGGTTCTGGGCCGCACCTATGGCGTGCCGCTGTTTCAGGAACAGGCGATGCAGATCGCCGTGGTCGCGGCCGGCTTCACCGCCACCGAGGCCGACCAGCTGCGCCGCAGCCTCGCCACCTTCAAGCGCATGGGCGCGCTCGCGGCGTTTCGCGACCGCTTCATCTCCGGGATGCTGGCGCGCGGCCATGACGCGGGCTTCGCCGCGCGCTGCTTCGCCCAGATCGAGGGCTTCGGCGCCTACGGCTTTCCCGAGAGCCATGCGGCCAGCTTTGCGCGGCTGGTCTATGTCTCCGCCTGGCTCAAGCGCCATCATCAGGCGATCTTCACCTGCGCGCTGCTGAACAGTCAGCCGATGGGCTTTTATGCGCCCGCCCAGCTGGTGCGCGACGCGCGCGAGCACGGCGTCGAGGTGCGGCCCGTCTCGGTGAACCACTCCGCATGGGATTGCACGCTGGAGCCGCGCGCCGACGGCGGGCTGGCGCTGAGGCTGGGGTTTCGCCAGATCAAGGGCTTGCGCGCGGAGGACGCCGGCTGGATCGCGGCGGCGCGCGGCAACGGCTATCCCGACGTCGAAAGCCTCTGGCGCCGCGCCGGGGTGGGGCGCGACGCGCTGGAGCGGCTGGCCGAGGCGGACGCCTTCACCGCGCTCGGCCTCACCCGCCGCGACGCGCTCTGGCAGGCCCGCGCGCTGCGCGGCCCCGCGCCGCTGCCGCTGTTTGACGCCGGTGGCGAGGGCGGGGCCGAGCCGGTCGTGACGCTGACGCCGATGACCCTTGGCGAGGAGATGGTCGAGGATTACCGCGCCCTGCGGCTCTCCTTGCGGGCGCATCCGATGGAGCTGCTGCGCCCCGGCCTGCCCGGCGTCACCGCCCATGACCGGCTGGCGCACGCGCAGGGCCGCGTCGCTGTCGCGGGGCTGGTCATCACCCGCCAGCGACCGGGCGCCGCCTCGGGCGTCGTGTTCCTGACGCTGGAGGACGAGACCGGCGTCGCCAATATCGTGGTCTGGGCGCGGGTCTATGAACGCTTTCGCAAGGCGGTGATCGCCGGGCGGCTGCTGCGCGTGTCGGGGCGGATCGAGCGCGACGGCCCGGTGCTGCACATCGTCGCCGAGGGGATCGAGGACGCCTCGCCGCTGCTCCTGACGCTTGGCGGCGAGACCCTCGCCGCGCCCGGCGCCCCGCGCCCCGCCGCCCGCCATCCCCGCGATCAGGCCGGGCGGCTGTTTCCAAGCCGCGATTTCCACTGAGCGCCGGGCGCGACCGCTTTGATCGTGAGCGCCGGGCGCGACCGCTTTGATCGTGAGCGCCGGGCGCGACCGCCTTACTCGAACTCCATCTGGATGAAGGCGGCCTCGGCGTTCTTGCGCGCCAGGCTGTCAAACTGTTCCAGATGCGCGAAGGCCGATTGGTCCACATCCACCGCGCCCGCCAGATCGCCGCCCGAGTCGATATGGTCGGCGATGCGCGCGCGCAGGTTCATCAGATAATCCCAGGTGTCGGCGCGGGCGCGGGCGATGTCGGCGGCGTGGCCGTGGCCGGGGACCAGGTGGGCGGCGCCGGTGGCGGCGACGGCTTCGAAGGCGGCGGGCCACTCGGTGATCGAGGATTGTCCGCCAACGCCCAGGATGCGCTCCAGATAGACGATGTCGCCGCTGAACACGGTGTCCTTCTGCGGGACAAGCACAAAGCTGTCGCCGGGGGTGTGGGCGGCGCCGACATGGGTGATCTCGAACGTCACCCCGCCCAGATCGAAGCGGTGTTCGCTCTCGAAGGTCTCGTCGGCGTAGGCGGGTTCGGTGCCGGCTAGGGCGTCGCCGAGATATTGCGCCAGCCCCTGCATCTGCGCGTCGGCGCGCGCGTGATGATCGGCGACCGCCGCCGCCGAGGCGATGATCCGCGCGCCCTGCGCCCGCCAATAGCTGTTGCCGAGCCAGCGGTGATCCTGCCCGCCGGTGTCGATCACCACGCGCACCGGCTGACCGGTCAGCGTCGCGATCGCGGCGTCGATTTCAGCCGCGCCGCGCCAGCTGCCGCCGGGGTCGATCAGCACCACGCCGTCGCCGGTCGCGACCACGCCGAAGGTGGCGTTGTTGGCGCGGTTGTCGGCGCTGCGTTGCTGCTTTTCGCCGACCAGCGCCCAGACGCCGTCGGTCACCGGCTGGATCTCCAGCCCGCCCGCCAGCGCCGCCACGGGCGCGGCGAGCGCCAGCGCCAGTCCGAACGTCATATGCTTCACCAAGACCCGTCCCCTTCCTCTCGCCGCGTCGCCCCGCGCTGGCGTCAGCAACAGCCCGAACCGGCGCCGTCTCCGCCGCAGCACGATCCGCTCGCGGCGGGCTCGGGCGCCGCCGCGCCGCATCCGCAGGCCGAACCCTCCGTCGCGCGCGCCGCCGCCGCCGCGTCGCCGGTCACCGGAAAGCCGCGCCCGGCCCAGCGGGCGATGCCGGGGCGCATGTTCATCACCCGGTCATAGCCCTGATACATCAGAAAATACGCGGCCTTCAGGCTGCGCGCGCCCGACACGCAGGCGACGATCACATCGCGGTCGCGCGGCGTCTCGGCCCAGCGCGCCTCGAACTGCGACAGCGGGATGTTGAGCATCTCGCAGCCGCCATAGCCGACCGCCGCCACCTCGTCGGCCTCGCGCACGTCGAGCAGCAGCGCGCCTTCGCCGAGCAGGCGGCGCGCGGTGGTGGGGCAGACTTCCCGCGCCTCGGCGAGGTCTTTCTTCACGGTCTGGGTCATGGCGTCCGGTCCTTTTACGGCTGGAGTCGCGTCAGCGCGGCTGCGCGGGCGTGTTGGGCTGGCCCAGCAGCGCCGCCGTCATGCGGCGGGCCACGGGGGCGAGAAAGAAAATCGTCGGCGCCGCGAACACATAGGCGACCACGAAGGCCCAGGCCCAGCGCCCCAGAAAGCCGGGCGCAAAGCCGGTGTTCACGGCGGTGATGACGCAGGTCATCAGGCAGACCATGATCGCCGCCATGATCAGCGAAAAGACCAGGTGGAACTTTTTTTGCGGGTTCATTTCAGCCAGGCCCCGGCCTGCTCGCGGGTGGGGACGGAGCCGACGTGGACCACCTTGCCGTCGATCACCACGCCGGGGGTGGACATCACGCCATAGCCGACGATCTCGCGCATGTCCTCGATCTTGGTGATGCTCACCGCCGCGCCGGTGTCGGCGGCGGCGCGGGTCAGCACGTCAACGGTGGCCTTGCACTTGGCGCAGCCCGGCCCCAGAACCTTGATTTCCATGATTTTTCCTTTTCAGAACAGGAAGTTGAACAAGAATCCCACCGCCAATATGCCGCCGCCGACCACGCCGATGAACACCGCGATCAGCTTCAGCGTCAGCACCTGGCGCAGGATGATCATCTCGGGCAGGCTCAGCGCGATCACCGCCATCATGAAGGCGAGCACCGTGCCCAGCGCCGCGCCCTTGCCGAGCAGCGCCTCGACGATCGGGATCACCCCGGCGGCGTTGGTGTACATCGGAATGCCCATCGCCACCGCGACCGGCACCGACCACCACGCCTCCGCGCCCATGATCCGCACCATCAGGTCCTGCGGCACATAGCCGTGGATCAGCGCGCCCAGCCCGATGCCGAGGATGATCCACATCCAGACCCGGCCGAAGATCTCGCGCACCGCCTCCAGCCCCAGCTTGTAGCGCGCGACCCAGGTCAGCCGCGCGCTCTCGATGTCGGACGGCGCCGAGGCCCCGGCGTGGATGTCGCGCACCCAGGGCTGCAGCCAGCCTTCGAGGTTGAGCTTGCCGATCACGAACCCCGCGACGATGGCGATGCTCAGGCCGAACACCAGATAGGTGGCCGCCACCTGCCAGCCGACCAGCCCGACCAGCAGCACCAGCGCCACCTCGTTGACCATCGGCGCCGCGATCAGGAACGAGAACGTCACCCCCAGCGGCACGCCCGCCGAGACGAAGCCGATGAACAGCGGCACCGCCGAGCACGAGCAGAACGGCGTCAGGATGCCAAGGCTCGCCGACAGCACGTTGCCCACGCCCTCGCGCTTGCCCGACAGCAGCGCGCGGGTCTTTTCCGGCGAAAAGAAGCTGCGCACCACGCCCATCGCGAACACGATCAGCGTCAGCAGCATCATCACCTTGGGCACGTCATAGAAGAAGAACGCCAGCGCGTCGCCGGTGTGGCTTGCGCGATCGACCGGCAGCTGAGCCACCACCCATTCGGAGGCCGGGATCAACTGGCCATAGACCAGCCACCAGACCACCACGAAGGCGGCGACGCCCGCGCTCCATAGCCACGCGGGCGTCGGGGCCTTTTGCATTTCCTGCGCCTGCATGGTCATGCGGCGTTCCTTTCGTGAATGTCGATCTCCGACTCGGGCGCCGACAACACGGCGTCGAGAATCGCGCGGGTCGCGGGCGGCATTGCGGGGTCGAGGCGATAGCGCACCCACTGCGCGTCGCGCCGGTCGCTCACGAGGCCTGCGGCGCGCAGCACCTGCATATGCCGCGACATCCGGCTCTGCGTCGCGCCAAGCCGTTGCATGAGCTGGCAGACACAGTGCTCCGAGCCGTCGGACAGGATGCGCACGGCGGCGATCCGCGTGGGTTCGGCGAGGGCGGACAGGATGGCGAGCGGCATGGATCACTTCTCCCGCATATGCGTTCAGCCGCATTTATGCGCGCCCATCATATATTTCAATATGAATGAGCATATGTCACGGGCGACTTTGGCGGGGCGCAGGCGCGCGGACATGGGTCCGGCGGCGCGGCGCCGTCGCCGCTGGCCCCGGGCGGGTGCGCCGTGCTAGCCATGCGCGGCATGAAGGAGACGGCGCGGCGCATGTGGACCATCCCCAACATCCTGACCGTGGCGCGGCTGGTCGCGGCGCCCTGCGTCGCGCTGGCGTTCACCGCGTTCGAGCGCCCGCTGGCCGACGCGCTGGCCTGCGCGCTGTTCGTCGCCGCCGCGCTGACCGACTGGCTCGACGGCAAGCTGGCGCGCGCCTGGGGGCAGGTGAGCGCGGTGGGCCGCCTGCTCGACCCGATCGCCGACAAGGCGATCGTGCTGATCGCGCTCGCCACGCTGACTGGGCTGCACGGGCTGCACTGGCTGCTGCTGGCGCCGGTGGCGCTGATCATCCTGCGCGAAACCGCCGTGGCGGGCTTGCGCGAATACCTCGCCGGGGCCGCCGCGCTGCCGGTAACCGCGCTGGCGAAGTGGAAGACGACGGCGCAGCTTGCGGCGATCTCGGTGCTACTGGGCGCGGGCGCGGCGGGCGCCGCCGCCGAGGGTCTGCACGCCCTCGGGCTGGCGCTGCTGTGGGTGGCGGCGGCTTTGACGGCGATCACCGGATGGGACTATTTTCAACGCGGCCTTGCGTTCGTGAGGCGGGGAGAGGGCTGAGATGCAGGTGCTCTATTTCGCCTGGCTGCGTGAGCGCATCGGCGCCGCGCGCGAGGAGGTTCAGACCGACGCCGCCACGGTGGCCGATCTGGTGGGCGAGCTGCGCGCGCGTGAGCCGCGCTATGCGGCGGCGTTCAGCGACATGAGCGCGGTGCGCGTGGCGGTCGATCAGACCATGGCCGACATGGCGGCGCCGCTGAAGGGCGCGCGCGAAGTGGCGTTCTTTCCCCCCGTGACCGGCGGCTGACATGGCCGTGCGGGTGCAGGAGGCCGATTTCGACATCGCCGCCGAGATCGCGGCGCTGACCGCGACCGACCGCGACATCGGCGCCGTGGTCAGCTTCACCGGTCTGGTGCGCGAGATCGCGGGCGGCGGCGCGGACCAGCGCATGACGCTGGAGCACTATCCCGCGATGACCGAACGCGCGCTGGCCGAGATCGAGGCGCAGGCGCGCGCGCGCTGGCCGCTGAGCGGCGTCGCCATCATCCACCGCGTCGGGCCGCTGGCGCCGGGCGACAACATCGTGCTGGTGCTGGCCGCCAGCCGCCACCGCCACGCGGCCTTCGAGGCGGCGGCGTTCCTGATGGACTATCTCAAGACCCGCGCGCCGTTCTGGAAGAAGGAGGCCGGCGCCTCGGGCGAGGCTTGGGTGGATGCGCGCGAAAGCGACGAGGCCGCCGTCGCGCGCTGGGGTTGACGACCGACGGGCGCCTCAGCCCTTCTTCAGCACCCGGCGGCCCAGCAACTCGGCGATCTGCACCGCGTTCAGCGCGGCGCCCTTGCGCAGGTTGTCGCTGACGCACCACAGGTTGATGCCGTTGTCGATGGTGCTGTCGTCGCGGATGCGGCTGACGTAGGTGGCGAACTCGCCGACGCATTCGACCGGCGTGATGTAGCCGGCGTCCTCACGCTTGTCGAAAACCATCACGCCGGGCGCCTCGCGCAGGATGTCGCGCGCCTCCTCGGCGCTCAGCGGCTCCTCGAACTCGATGTTGACCGCTTCGGAATGGCCGACGAACACCGGCACCCGCACGCAGGTCGCGGTGAGCTTGATCTTCGGATCGAGGATCTTCTTGGTCTCCGCGACCATCTTCCATTCTTCCTTGGTCTGGCCGTCGTCAAGAAATACGTCGATGTGCGGGATCACGTTGAAGGCGATCTGCTTGGTGAATTTCGATGGCGCGCGCTCCTGCCCCGGCACATAGATGCCCTTGGTCTGGAGCCACAACTCGTCCATCCCCTCCTTGCCCGCGCCGGAGACCGACTGATAGGTAGCCACCACCACGCGCTTGATGCGGGCGCGGTCGTGCAGCGGCTTCAGCGTCACCACCAGCTGCGCGGTCGAGCAGTTGGGGTTGGCGATGATGTTCTTCTTCGCGTAGTCCATGATCGCGTCGGGGTTCACCTCCGGCACGATCAGCGGCACGTCGCGGTCCATGCGATACAGCGACGAGTTGTCGATCACCACGCAGCCCGCCGCCGCCGCGCGCGGCGCATAGGTCCGGGTCGCCTCGGCGCCGATCGAGAACAGCGCGATGTCCCAGCCCGCGAAGTCGAACGTGTCGAGGTCGGTGGTCTTGAGGGTGCGGTCGCCAAAACTGACCTGCGTGCCCAGCGACTTGCGTGAGGCGAGCACGGCGATCTCATCGACGGGAAACTCCCGCTCGGCGAGAATGTTCAGCATCTCGCGCCCCACGTTGCCCGTGGCGCCGACGACCGCGACCCGATAACCCATGGCTGAAACTCCTGACCAGACCAAGCGCGCTCCTTACCCGAAGCGCGACGGCGGGGGAAGCGGGCGCGGCGCAGGGGCCGCGTCGGCGGGCGATTTCTTGCGCTCCGTCGCGCCTCTAGGTGTTTTGAAATATCGCGTTGTATTCATTATTATCCTTGTGTGCCTCTGACTACCATCAATACATCACTCCGAAATACAACAATACAATGAAGCGTTAATGATAAGTAATTAGCCTTATTCCATTTGACATACTTGCATTGTGCGGTGCAGCGTGTATGCTGACTGGCGTCAAACACATCTGCATTGCTCTTGTCAGTGAAGGAGGCACGATGCCGATCATCGACCTCGCACGCCATCAGGCGTCGGACCGCAACACCCCCTATCGCCGCATCGCGGTGATCGGCGGCGGCGCCTGGGGCGCGGCGCTGGCCGCCGTCGCGGTGCGCGCCGGGCGCGAGACCGTGCTGTGGACGCGCGACGCGGACCACGCCGACACCATCACCCGCACCCGGCGCAACCCCGCCTATCTGGGCGACGTGGCGCTGCCGCAGGGGCTGAGGGCGACCGCCGATCTGGCGGAAGCGGTCTCAGACGCCGATCTGGCGCTGGTGGTGGTGCCGTCGCATGCGCTGCGCGAGACGATGATGCGGCTTGCGGCGCATCTCGCGCCCGGCGTGCCGGTGGCGCTGGCCGCCAAGGGCATCGAGCGCGAGACCGGCCTGCTGATGAGCGCGGTGGCCGAACAGGCGGCGCCGGGCCACGCGGTGGCGGCGCTGTCCGGCCCCAGCTTCGCCGACGAGGTGGCGCGCGACCTGCCGACGGCGGTGGTGATCGCCTCGGCCTGCGCGGGCGGCCCGGACCCGGAGAGCAGCGTGGCGGCAAGGCTGGCGCTGTCGCTCGGCACCGTCACCTTCCGTCCCTACATCTCCGACGACATCACCGGCGTCGAGGTCGGCGGCGCGGTCAAGAACGTGATCGCCATCGCCTGCGGCATGGCCGAGGGCGCAGGCTTTGGCCACAACGCCCGCGCCGCGCTGATCACGCGCGGCCTCGATGAGATCAAGCGCCTCGCCGACGCGCTGGGCGGGCGGTTCGAGACGGTGAGCGGGCTGTCGGGGATGGGCGATCTCAGCCTCACCGCGTCGGACCCCAAGTCGCGCAACTACGCCTATGGCGTGACGCGCGGGCGCGGCGACGCGCCGTCGGGAAAGGTGCTGGTGGAGGGCGTCGCCAACGCGCTGTCCGTCACCGATCTGGCCCGCGCGCGCGGCGTTGACATGCCGATCTGTGAGGCGGTGCGCTCGGTGGTGCATGAGGGCGAGCCGTTCGCGCGCGCCTTCACCCGGCTCTGGACCAGCCCGCTTGAGGCCGAGCCGCGCGCGATGGACGTGGCGCTCGACCATCCGGCGGCGTCATGAGCGCGGTGCGCCCCGGCCCCGATCAGCGGCCCTCCGGTGGAGGGACGCCGGGGGCGGTCGGCCGGAGGCGAAAGCCGCAAGCCGAGGGGGTCGCCGCATGGACGGCGGTTTCGGATCGATCCGGGGCCGCCCGGCGGACGCTTCTCGCGGCCGCCCCCCGCAGGGCGGCCGCCGGTCGATCTGTCGACGGACAGATCGACCG
>Ga0100403_1003069_pt1 | contig 12664 bp, 15 predicted proteins | sample CryGeymet201501t_FD_83663 | JGI IMG/M metagenome (GOLD analysis project Ga0100403, IMG submission 83663) | Groundwater microbial communities from Crystal Geyser aquifers in Utah, USA - Crystal Geyser metaG 2015-01t | ecosystem: Environmental > Aquatic > Deep subsurface > Groundwater | place...
AGACCAAGTCAAATTTTGAATCAGTATTATTATATACAAATCCAACATACATTGTTTTACTCAATATTGTCGTTGTTGGTAAAGCCAAATCACTACTTGCTCTGTAAATAGCGTTCCACCCTAAAACCCGAGCTGTTCCATTATCCTTAATTCTAATCATCAATTTCTGTCCTTCGGTTGGTGTTCCAGTTGGCGCGCCAAAAGTAGCAGCTTCCGCAAGGGCAGTAATAGTATATAAATCAGTTGTGTCTCCTGCCGGTGTCGGCGTAGCTGAACTAGCTACTGTTGCAACTCGTTGGGTTATTCTTTTATTAGTTAAAGTTTCTATTCCTGCCAAACTGGCTAAAGTAGCATCAGCACTCGGGAAAGTGTAAGTCTGTGCGGCTGTCCCCGATAAAGTATATCCAGCATACGCGGGAGCGGCCAAAACTCCACCCGATAATAACGGTTGACCTGCGGCAACATCAACCAGTCTCGCTAAAGTTGTTGCTAACGAAGCGTAAATCAAATCACCTGTCGTATACGCAGACAAATTAGTTCCGCCGTCAGCCACCACCACATTGGGTCCGCCCGGACTATAATAATCTGTTCCAGCAATCGCTTCAGCAAAACCACCGGTTCCATCGCCTTTCAATATGACTGTTCCAGCTGTAGCAACCGCATAATCTGTTCCGGCAACCGCATTGGTCATAACACCAGCCACCGCTTTTTGCATACCACTTAATTGCCCGGCTGATACATCCAATATCATTATATTAGTAGCAACTCCACCGTCATTACCTCTAAAATAAATATCTAGGTCGCTGGTAATGTTTTCAATATATAAATTATCAGAAGAAGCATAAATCTGTCCATCCAATCCTGTGCCAACTCTTAGCTTTTTACCATCTGGTATAGTTACATCAGCATTAAAAGTCAACAAATCATTATCAAATTCACCATAAATAAGTGGCGCACCCGAGCTGCTATTCTCTATATATAATCTGTTTGATTCTGTCGTTAAATTGTAACCAGCGTTATATCCAATAAACACATTGGAAGCACCAGTTGTAAGATTAAAGCCAACACCATGGCCTATTAATACATTGTTCGCTCCGGTCGTTAAACTATAACCAGCTTGAAAACCTATTATTACTCCATTGGTAATTGAAGAAGCCCCGTTAGCTACAGCACTAGCACCTATAATAACACATTCAGCAACACCTACCTTTAACTGAGCCGCAGCATTACCAATAACGACAGCCGTATTTGTTGAAGCTATTGTTTTTGCGCAATTAGCACCGATAAACACATTAGCAGCACCTTCCGCCAATAAGCCACCGGCATTATATCCCATTATGGTATTATTTGATCCCGATGTTATTGAATCACCGGCGGTATACCCAAAAATTGAATTACTATCACCATTAATAATGGCCACCCCAGCACCAATACCAACACATAAGTTATATTGAGCTCCCGATAAAAAAGCCGGACTGGTTTCAACACCTATAAATTGATTATTAGTATCGGCTCTTTCCAGCCATACAGAAGAATTTACCAATAATTTACCACTACCGATATTAATACTATCGCCAGTATTTAATGGTGACAAAATAGTTTCAGTTCTACTCCAATAAGTGACAAGGTCTTTCCAAGCCGGCAATGAACCACCCATGGTCAAAATCTGATCCGGCTTACCGGATAAAACAACGGTCGGCGCTCCACCAACCGCCCAAGTGATTAGTTGCCCTGCTATACCGTCTGCTAATTGTGATACTAAAACATCATCAGTTACAACCTCTAAATTAGAAAACGTATTTGCGCCGGTTTTAATAATGGGTTTAGTAAGCGAAACCTCTAAATTATATAAACCTGTAATCATCGCAACTTCAGAAACCGATGAAGCCTCGCCTCGACAACTTATATGTGACATATTGTTTTAAAATTATTGACCAATTATTCTGTAGGTAATCATACCGCTAACTTGAACGGCTGCGTCTAAATTTATAATAAAAGCTTCTTTATTGCCACAAAAAATACATCCTTTATCGCTATTCATGGCATTTTCTTTAACAAATCCCTGTTGTTGAGCCAAAGAATAAACACCGGATAAATCAGTTGTTCCACTGATAAATTTAAGCCCAACTGCCGAATCGGGAATAAAGTCTATCTGATCTATGGCTATTGTTCCGGTTGTTGGCGCAGAAATAATAGTGTTATTACCGGATGATGATATAGTTATGGCTTTTTGTAATTGATTTTCATGAAATTCCATATTTATAAATTATTTGTTAAAAGTGGAAAGGGGGAGTTTTAAGTCTCCCCCACCCACATTATCTAGCTAGGGTTACTACTTCCCAATTGGTTGCATCATAGGCAACACATAAGAAAGTAGCATTTACCCCTAAAGATTTAGCAGAATCTGCAGCGGCTTCATTAATAGCATCACTAGCAGCCGGAAATACATCACAAGCAGCAACACCGTGGTTAGTGATAATAACCATTCTACCAGCAGCGGCTGTTGGCAATGTAACAGCATCACCGGCGTTAGCGCAAACAGCAACTTCCACAACAGAAGAAGTGATTGGGCTACCACCCTGAACAGAACCGACATCGGCAGTCACAGTAGCAGTTACGGCGTAAGTTAATACACCGGCACTCATCACCAAATCGCCAGCTGTAATTGTTAAAGCGGAGGTCAATGAAGCGCCGGAACTAGGTGTAATAACAACCGCGCCAGTACCGTTTGGCGCCAAGGTAATAGCACCACTAGCACCATCCGTGATAGTAATAGAACCGGAAGTAGTCCCCTGATTGGTGTCCAGAATCAAATTATAGGCACCATTAGTGGTGACATAGGTATGACCAGCACCAGAACCCACTACCAATTCGGCTAAGGCGCCGCCAACGCGAGGATTAATAGCAACCATTTGAGTTAAAGTCGCATTATCAGCGGCACAAGAAAGAACCAATCGGCCGTCTTCTTGTCCAGCAGTAGCGTTTTGGATTTCAACCTCAATTCTTGCATATTCGGTTACAGCATCGCCGGCATCCAAACCCTCGGCCTTAATGGTTAACACCGCATCATTAGCAGCAGCACTGCCAGTTGAAGTATGTTGTGTATGAATAACCACACCAGTAGCACCAGTGTTAGAGTTAAACAAACTAATCATACCCTTACTTGCAGCACTAGCGCCAGAGGTATTAATTTCAAGACAAGAATTGGTGGAATCCTTAGCGTTTACATAAATAGTAGTCGGATTATTGGTCATTGTTGCACCACTATAATCAAAATCTACCAAATATGAAGTAGCAGCAGCCGGTGTGCCAGTATTAATAACTCTCAATACCGAACCGCCAGCGGCAGTTGCGCCACTATTGGTTACTTGTAAAGAAGCTTTGTTATCGGCTTTTGCTCCGCTACCAGCAATCAATACATCATCAACAGTAGTCGCAGCGCTAATCACACTCATAGCGATCCCACCAGTTGCAGCGTGAGTTAATTTAATACCTGCCCCAGTACCACCGGAATCCATTACTAATTCAATACCATTAGATGTCTCGGTTACTGTTCCAGTGGTTTGCACTTCAATATATAAAGCAGAACCGGCAGTTGCCGCTGTTCCAGCTGTTCTCGTAGTAGCTTTAATAATTGACAAACAGTCAAAATCATCAGAGGTTGTGCCACCAGTGTTTACTGTTCTATCAGAAGTAATAGATACCACAGCACCAATTTTATTTACAGCAGTCGCAACAGCAGTCGCAACGTGAGCAAAAGTGGCCACTGTTCCTGATGTCAAAGCAGCACTTGCGCCTGTATTCTCCACATAAAGCACAGAACCAGTTGTTTGGGTTGCATCTCCAACCAAATGTACGCCTTTACCGGTAGTCATACCGGCAAATACGCCATATACACCAGTCCCCGAAGTCAATCCCGATGGAGTGATAGTCATCCAAGAAGTGGTAGTTGTTCCAGTGAATACACCAGAACCGGCTAAAACGACCACACTAGCGCTTGTCGCAGTGTTATTAGTAACAGAAAAAGTGGCGGCGTCATCAGCATCAGTAATCGCCAAAGAACCATCACTCATTGTCATATCACCAGCAGTATAAGTGAATGCGCCGGCGGTAATAACCAAAGCACCGTCAGAAAGTTTCAAATCCCCCTTAGTAAGAGTTAAAGAATCAGTCCCCTCGGCGTTTCCAGCGATAGTCAAAGCGCCATATCTTTGCACCTTGAATACTGATATTCCATTATTAGTTAAATTAAGATACCCGCCATCACCCGAGAAACTGACTTCGTTATCAGAATCAACATAAATAGCAGCACCAGAGGTTAATCCATCAGCGGTAACCTTAATACCAAAAGATGAACTAACACCAGCACAAGTAACCTCAATAGAAGCTTCATTATCCGGCTGAACCATAGTCAAATGACCGTCTGATACCAAGATATCACCAGCAGTGATAATCAAAGCATCAGCATCAGCGCCACCGGCAATAGTCAAGGTTGAACCCAATTCTAAAGCGGGAGTAATTGTAACTGTTCCGGTTGAAGTACCACCCAAAGTAATAGTTCCTGTTGCGGTAGCATCTAAAGCCAAATTGGCAGCAGCCACGATTGTATCACAACCGGTAATTCCGGTGAATACAGCCGCGCCAGTCGCACTAACTGACCAAGTTGAGCTAGTACCATCAATATCAGCTCCGGAACCGGTATTGGTAATATCAATTAAATTACCAGAACCCGAACCGGATATTGCAACAACATTATTAGTAGCGTGTGTTCCTGTAAAGGTTACAGCAGCGCCATCTACTGTTAATTCCGTTCCGTCATCATAAGCATCGTTTAAGCTAAAATTGGCCACCGAACCAGCAGTACCCAAAATAGAGCTTGCACCTTGCGCCCGATAAACCAACTGGTTGGAACTATTTACATATAAATAGTTATCACTTGAACCAACCAAGGGAAGGGATGAATGCGTTTTACCAAATCTTAAAATACCATACTGTAAGTTGATATTCTTTGGGTTGGAAAACGGTTTTCCATGTATTGTCATATAAGTAAGGAGGGATGCTTGAATAGATTGATGTTATCTCACCCACTGTAACATCCCCCAAAGTTTAATTGTTAATGTTCCACGTGGAACTATTTAGGTTGTGGCGCTATCTCCGGCAGAAGCGACCCAGCATCTAGCCACATCGTTAAAACCCTGACGGAAAATAGTGTGTCCAGCAAATTGCATTTCCAATTTTGTTACTATCCTTTCGGATGGATGAGTCATTTCTGCCCATCTCACTATGTCGCCATAGTGTTCAGACTATCCCTTTATCTTCGGCTTAACCCGGTAAGATACTTGATTATAGTCGTTGCACGTTTTCTTTAAAATAATTTGAATAATAATCTCGATCGTAATTAACTTTAGCGTTACAACTACGGCAGAGAGTAATAAGATTTTTTTCATCACAATTTTCTTTATTATAATCAATGTGATGTATCGAAAGTTTTTGGAAGTAATTTTTTTCTTTAACCCTACATAATTGGCAAGTATATTTATCCATTACTTTTATTTTTACTTTCAGTTGTTTCGTAAATTTGCAAGAATATGGTTCAAAACTTTTTCCACCCTTCCAGTTATAGTGATTCTCGGGATTTTCATATCTCTTTAAAGCAGATATTCTCATCTTTTCTCTTGATTTTTTTGAAAAATGTCCACCTCTATTCCAAGGTGTTCTACCAATTTGAGATTGGCTTATTTTTCTTCTTGTTTCAAGAGTATTAAGAAATCCTTGCTCTATAAACTTTCTTTTTCTGGTTTCACTAATTTTTCTTTTAGTTTCATCACTTCTTGTTTTTTCTTGATTCTTATTACCTTTTAACGCAATAGAGATTTTTTTGTTTTTTCCTATATTCATATATGAGTAATTAAATAATCTTATATTATACCGTATCTCTCTTGTGTTGTTAAATTATTTTTAAAGAACTTCGCTCAGGATTGTCTCATTAGGCATTTGCAAAACCGAGTGAGAGTTTCCCTGAATTTACAAGATTTTCACTTAACATTTCTGCTAAGTCCCGCAAAAATCTACGGGTTTTATATACGACATTAACCGGATCCAAATTATTAGCTTCTGATTCAATATGTTGAAATCCCTCTTCCTGCGTTAACGCGCGAGAAGAATCAAACCAATTTTGTTACTCCACATTTTGTGGGGGGAAAACTTCTTCTTTAAAGTGTCTTTACACTTGAGTTTTCCTCTACCGTTTCTTTTTAAGATTATAGCGGTAGTTCAGACTGTTACATCCCTTTCGGGTCTTTTCGTTCAGTCGTTGTAGGTGATATGTTGTATTTTACAAATTTATGTTGTATTATTAACTTATATGAAATATTGTCCAATATGTAATAATATTGTAATGAACATATCTTCCTAGGCGTTGTCCATCTCTGGGGTTTCGCCGTATATTAGAAAAGATTTATATTAGACTGGTACACTGTTCGAAATTTAATCCAAATAACATTTGGATTTTTTCTTTTAAGTTAATGAACCAGTACGCGTCTTGGGTTAAATAATCCAAAGCAATAATCTTGAACGGTGGTAAAGCACTACCGTCATTATCGTTGCTTTCAGCGATTTTACCGCTTTTGATAGCACCCAAGATTTCCATAGCCTTGTGATGAACACTAGACCCATATTTACAAACCAAGGTATCTAATTTACCGGGTCGTGGGTTACCACGAGGATCAACCCATAAGGAAGCTGTTCTATCAGCCGCTTTATAACCAGCGTAATCAAACGGAAGACTGTATGTAGTCAGTTGTTACTATCTTTATAAATAAAGATGCATAAGTCATTTCTGCTTATGTCTCAAAGTTTCCTAAGAGGTCGGACTATCGCTTCACCTATCTGATTTGGTGTTGCTTCGTTTAGTCTCTGCGGCTGCGATTATTAACTTTTGTGTTGAAGTATTCTTTCCAATATTCTCTATTAAAGTTTGCCTTAGAATTGCAACCCCTGCATAGAGTTATTAGATTAGAGATTTGACAATTTGACTTGTCATAATCTATATGATGTATAGAAAGTTTTTCGTAATGGTATTTTTCTTTTTTATTACACATTTGGCAGGTATGATTATCTATTCCTTTTATTATTCTTTTAAGAGTATTGTTGAATACTTTTGGGTATGGCTCAAAACTTTTTCCGCCTTTCCAATTGTAGTGTTTTTCCATTTTTCCCTTAGTTCTAAGTAAGTGAATTTCAACCATTCGTTCTCTGTATTTTCTATCTTGCCATAATTTCTTAACAGCTATACTTACTTTTTCTTTAGTTTCTTTACTACATTTTTTACCTTTATTCCAAGACGCCTTACCTTTCTTAAAACCATTAGAATTACCCACCATATCTGGTCGTTTTTTGCCAAGCCAATATTTAGTAGGATTTTTCTTTTTAGACAATCCTATTTTTAGTTTAGTTTCAAGAGTATGTTTTTTACCCTTAAATCCATATGTAATATATTTTGACTGTTTTGTAGTATTCATACTACGATTATACATCAACTTATACATTCCGTAAATAGTTAATAAGCTTGCCTCTGATTCCCTTAGCTCTTGCCTTAGGGTTCCAGATTTTATTAGAAGCAATTTATTAAGTCTTCCATTTAGTTTTCAAAGAACTTATATCAGATTGTTACCTAGACGGCACTACAAAATGCGAAAGACCGACCGTCATAGACCACATTGTTCATAGAAGTACCACCATCTTCACGAGTATGAGCGGTATTCCAAGGTTCTAAGGCATCTCCACCAGTCAAAGTAATGGTGGTATTTTTCCCGATGCCAACATGAGAATAACTTGTGGCAAAACCGTTAGTCAACCGTTCTGCTCCCAACCGTTCTTTTTTCCGGTTTAAGGCGTTATTGATTTGTGTAGCGATATTAGTTAAATCGCGTTTCTTGATACCGAATTTCCCATAATTGTTACTACTCAAAATATTTGAGATGAGCGAACTGGTCATTTCTGCCAGTTTCCATATGTCACCATATGGGTCAGACTATCCCTTTACCCATCTTTCGATTAGGGTATCTTATTATAGTCGTTGAACGTCCCCTTGTCGGGTTTCGCTGCGGATTATCTTTATATTGTATCAAAATATAAAGGTGTTCCCGCAATTTAAAGAATTTCACTAGTAAAGTTACCTAAACTAGGGTGCCGAAATTTAACACCATGTAACTATAAGGAACAACGATATCAACAGCTTGTTGCTCATATGTTTGATCAACGTATTGTTGCCTTTCATTATATTAACATTGACTTTTATTATCGTAAGTCTTATCATTAAGGTATTAACACTAATACCTCTTTATGGAAACTTACAAAAATCGTGATTATCTTATTAAACAATACATCACAAATGATTTATCAATCAGCAAGATTGCTAAAGATTGTGGAGTTTGTCTTAATACTATTCATCGTTATCTTATAAGGTTTGATATTCCCAGAAGACCAGCGTGTTGTCCACCCGGCGAAAAATCAAGTCGCTGGAAGGGTGGTAGGATTAAACAAAATGGGTATATTTATATTTATAATCCGGGTCATTTACGAGCTACTGGTAATTATGTTCCTGAACAAATTATTGTTATTGAAAAGTTTCTTAAAAGGAAATTAACCAAACCGGAAGCCGTACATCATATAAACTTCAATAAGTTAGATAATAGTATTGAAAATTTATATTTATTTAAATCTGAATCAAATCACCAGAAATACCATCAAAAGTTGCGGAAAGGTACTTGTAATAAGATAATTAGGTCAAATGTTTTATAATGAACGCCCAGGACATTTCTGCCTAGGTCACTAGTTTCTTTTTTAAAGTTATTGCTAGTGTTCAGACTATCGCTTCTCCTTTCGGAGTCTCTTCACTTAGTCGTTGCAGCTGCAGGGCTTTTTTAAGCTTGCTTGCTGAGGGTTATCCTCTTCAGGACTTTCCCCATTGATAAGAAGAGATTTTACAAGAGCTTAATCTAGTAAACAAAACTAAATTGTGTTAACCCTTGGACTTGTACATCTTCTTGAATTTCAGCGTTTTCTGCTGTAAACTCAGCTTCGTATAACCCAGACATCGAGCTATCTTTTTCATATAAATCAGTGGTCGTGCGGAAATTATAGTATTTTTTTAACTGCATTTCAGCATTTTCACTTTCCTTTTTGAATATTTTTTGAATTGCCTTGTTGGTTAGGTCAACAACTGAGCCTAACTGTAAAGGACTTGCTTGAACTACTCCAGCCATATTTTTATTGTTTAAGTTTAGTTAAATTAATCAGCGTGTGATACTCTCACAAATTCCACTCTGACCAATCTGTCAGTTGTAGCACCAACAATACCAAGTTGTCTAACAACACCAGTATCATCAGCAACAGTTGTACCACTGTTATTGACAGTGGTGGAATTAGTTAAAGCCATTGTATTGTAATTATCATCAGTACTAGTATCATAACTAGTAGCAACAATATATTCATCACCCTCCATAATCGTTTGAACCAATACCTGTGTATCAGTATTAGTTGCGGCCTTAACAACAATACCTGCACTTAAATCAATTTCGGCAGAAGAAGTTGCGGCAGTCACCTTATCGCTACCGGGAACATACACTAACGCTTCCCCCACGGCCAAGGCTTCGGTGGTGATATTTAGTTCACGATTACCACGATCCGCCCCCTTTACTCTCTTAAAAGACATATTTTTTTTAGTTAAATAAAAAAACCACGAAAACGTGATTTTCTTTTACGTTTGGGTTTTTTAATTTGAACCACTAACTCAAATCATCTTCATCAAACCCGCTAAATTTAACACCGTTAACATCTACACTTTTAGATGCAGTTTGTGGTTTAGTGGTATGTTTAGATGACTGAGTGCCTCCAGAATTTGAAACACTTGATATTTTGTTTTGTTGGGCGTTTCTTTTTTTTACCGAATCAGATACTTCGCCCAATTCTTCACAAACATCACGGTGTACCCTATAATAAATAGATTCCAATTGTTTAGATGTTTTATTGTTCAAATTATAGTCATTCTTAATAATATCCACGAATCGATTCCAACGTATATCGTCTTTATCGTTCTCTGGTTTATATTCTTTATGACCATCAATAAAATTCTCTAAAACAGTATTAGCGGTTTCCTGATAAGTTTGTGTTTTACTAACAAGTCCTAGCTTCGGAGCTAAAACCTTGATAATTTTTTCAGAATTAGATATATCCTCTCTGGTAAACCCTTGATCAAGAAGCTCTTTAATATCAACATCATCATTTTTATGATTATCAATATTGCTAAACACCTTTTCTTGTGATTTCTCACGACGTTCACGTTTTAAACGTTCCACTTCTTTACGCAAGGCACGCTCTTTGGATGTTTCACCATCAACAGGCTTAGGTTCTAATTTTAAAGGTTCATCCCCTACGGCTTCGTCCTTAGTTTCTTCGGTATTATCCTCGGATTCCTTGGTTTCTACCGCATCTTTATTGTCCGGAGAAGATTCAGACTTATTGTCATCAAGACTTTGCGCCTGTTCTGCCGATATAACCACATCATCTGGATTATCTTGATTATCAACATTTACTTCTCTTTTGTTGTCGTCAATCATATTTTTTACTTCTTTCTTTTACTCCTTTGAAGAAAAGGAGAAATTAATAATAATTCACTCAATCCTGCCAGCCAATATGACTGGCAATATTTCAATAAACTATTCCTTAATTAACCACTCCAATTGCGCCAAATATTTTGGTTCAACAACCAATTCTTTACCAGCCTCAGTCTTTAAATCATCAATCTTAATATTAGGTATCTTCAATTCTATTTCTTGATCACCCAATTCTTCCAACACCTTGGTAAACTCAGCCACTTTTTCCGGTGTTTCAAATTTATAATTACCCGTGGGTTTACCGTCTTTTTCTTCCGCAGTGCCGATTTCTTTAGCTTTTTCAATTCTAACCTTATTATAAATAGCCACTTCAACATCTATGTGTTTAAGCAACAATGCCAATTTATAACTTAAAATAGCAGGCAACTTAACAGAAGCCAGATTAGTAAGTCCATCCATGGAATCAATAATAGTTTTTAATTTCATAGTTTTTTTAATTAAATTATTATTTATTAATTTCTTAAAATTGTTAAATATTTTATTATATCTCATTGTTTTATTTTTATATCTCCATTTACAACAGTTACCCTTATTTCATTATACCTTTTTTCTATCTCGGTAAAGTTTTTAGCAATATGTTCATCAAACATATCAGCAATAGCCTCAAAAAACGCTTTAGCCGAATCTTTAACTGGCATATCACCCCCATACTCCCATTTACCATCAACCAAATCCATATATGCACTATGCCTGCCCTTTGTAAACTCCAATAAATGTAAGTCAGCCATATTATTTTTTTACATCATTTTTATTATAATGTATATTTTTGCACACCTTGTCGCACCAATCTTGAATACCACCAGAGATATTGCCTTGCGGTAACGCCACCATCCGTTTATCGCTTTTATAAAAATCCCAGTGCGCAGAAGTAGCATTAGAAAACTTTTGTGGCACCATTACAGTAAACGTAATTTTATCACTAAAATCCATTTCAGCTTCAAATCCGTCATTAATATCAAAATATTCTTCAAAAATACGTTGATATTCCTGCTGTAACATCTGTTTGGGCTGGTATTCTAGTGTTTCGGTGTGATGAATTTGTTTGCTCGTAGTAACCGTAGGAGTAACCGTAGGAGTAACCGTAACAGTTCCTTTATTGGTATCAACACTAATATCACCATCTGTAACAGATAAAACTGAAGGCTCACTTTGCGCTTTTAATAATTCCAGCACCTGCCGATTGGTCTCACGAGTTTCATCAATAAACTCTTCAACTTTTTTGTTTAGCCCCCTTAAAGAGAGGTTTTTTTCTTTTTTTTCATTTTCCATATTTTTACTTCCTTCTTTTTACTCCCTAGAAGAAAGGGAGAAATTAATAATGAATTATTTTATTTTAAAAGTTTGCACCTTGTCATATACCTCCTCGGTAACCGGAAAATCTATGTACACCACTATATCCTCGCCCTCTTTAATATCCTTTTTAGCCTTAATTTTTAACTCACGTCTTACGGTTTTAACTTTAACGTTTTTCACATCAACCAATAATTCCTGTTCTTCTTCTTTGCCAAAAAGTATCAATAACTGGTATAAAAACTCCCTGCTAATATCAACATACTTATCATCTATTCTAAACCGGAACGATTTACTCTTAATGGAATCCTTACTATAATTAGCTTCTATTGTTAACCCGTTTTCTGTAATTTTAAATTTTTTATCCCACATATGATAACGCTATTTTATCCAACAAATTTATAAAATCATTAAGATAATATTTACCACCCTCATTATACGCCAAATGCCAAATAGTATCAAACTCTGTATCTTTTTTGATTGATCCCTTGTTATCCATGTCAGCAATATATTTCTGAAACACAACCATAACCTCTTCCCATTCTTTAGTTTTCATTAACGATTGTATAGATTTAGCTGTTTTTATTTCCATACTATCTTTGTTTATTTATCTGCCCTTGTGAAGCGCGCATTTGATTGGATATCTGATTACGGGGCACAACCACATTGGCTTGCGGCGCTTTAGTTTCAGGACTTAA
>Ga0100403_1003073_pt1 | contig 12660 bp, 12 predicted proteins | sample CryGeymet201501t_FD_83663 | JGI IMG/M metagenome (GOLD analysis project Ga0100403, IMG submission 83663) | Groundwater microbial communities from Crystal Geyser aquifers in Utah, USA - Crystal Geyser metaG 2015-01t | ecosystem: Environmental > Aquatic > Deep subsurface > Groundwater | place...
AATTACACTATAGGCATTAGACAAGTTAAACAAGATAATCTTCGTAAGATGGGAAATGCTTTATCTCGAGTTTCTAATAATAAAATATACTATTATGATACAAAAGTGATTGTTAGGGATAAAGGACTTCATCGATATTTATTGCAATTTGGATACTCACACGAGAAGTTTGTGCCGAAATGGATTAAGGATTTAAGTCCAAGATTGTTGGAAATATTCTTAAATGCTTTCCAATTAGGAGACGGTCATAAAAAGACTAGAACTTACTATACGTCTTCAGTTCAGTTAAGAGATGATTTACAGGAAATGATAATAAAAACTGGGAAAGCATCTAATTATTCTATAGGTAGTGAAAAAGGTAGAAAAGGCAACTTTGGAATCTCTAATTATATTAATTGGAGAATTAAAAATAGTGATAGCCGTAAGACAACAGTAGTTAATAAAAGAATATCAGATGGAATAGAAACATATAAAGGAAAAGTTTATTCCCTTTCAGTTCCGAATCATACACTACTTGTAAGGAGAAATGGAAAAGCAGTCTTTAGTGGAAATAGCGGATACGGCGTAACTACTAGAAACATCACTTCAAGATTAGTTCAACATGGATATGATGTAGTAGTAAGTGCGTATTATGGGCTAGAGCCTGGAGGTGTTTTAAGGATAGCTGGAGTTCCTCATTTACCTAGTAAAATAGGTAAGTTCGGTAGTACATCATGTCAAATGCATGCTAGATCTTTAAATCCTGACATTGTCCTGTTGAATTGTTTTAGTGAGGACACAGAAATACTTACAGAAGACGGATGGAAGAAAGGAATATTCTTAGAATTAGATGATAAGATATTAACACTAGATAAAGATGAGAACATAGTTTATAGGAAACCAGAAAGTATCTTTATTTCAATGTATAATGGTCCTATGTATCATCTGGAAAATAAATTCATTTCTTTAGCTGTTACACCAAATCATGAACTATATGTCAAAAGAAGAGGACAGAAGAAATTTAGTTCTCTTAAGCCAAGGGAAATTTATAGGAAAAGAGTAGAATTCCAGAAAGGAGGAAAATGGAAGGGAACTGATAGAAAATATGTAGAAATTTATGATAAGAAATACAAGACAAATGACTTTCTTAAGATTTTAGGATTATACATTTCTGAAGGAAATTGTCGGGAAGGAAGGACTTTCGTAATTCATCAAATTAAAGAAGATGGAAAGGAAATCATAAGAAATATTCTGAATTCTCTGCCTTTCAAGTTTAAAGAATTCAAGACCTATTTTAGTGTCACAGAGAGAAATTTAAAGAACTTCTTTGAGACTTTAGGAAAGAATGCTTTGGAGAAACATCTACCAGACTTTGTACTTGGTTTTCCACCTAAGAAATTAGAGATTATATGGAGAAGTTTGTTGATAGGTGATGGGTGGACCACTAAGACTGGAACAGAAATCTATTGCTCGTCATCAAAGAAATTAATAGATCAATTACAAGAGCTATTATTAAAAATGGGATATGCTGGAGACATTAGGATAAATGCTCCTGAGAGAGATATGAATGTCACAGGTAAAACCTATCATGCTCAAATCAACTGGAGCATTTCTAAACTTAGAAAGACCACTCCAAGAACTATTCCATATATGAAATCTAAGAAGAGATGGACATATTATGAAGAATGGGAACCATATGAAGGTTTAGTATGGTGCCCTGTAATGGAGAAAGTACCAGTCTATGTTAGAAGGAATGGAAAAGCATCTTTCCAATATCGAACGGATTGGTGGGCATTCCCTTGGTTTCCTAAAATGCCTTTCACCTCAATTCTTCACAGCCCTATGGACCATTCAAATTACCCTGAAGAACTTATCAACTTAACTAAAGAGTATGATTATGTATGTGCATATTGCCATTGGCAACAAGATGAACTGTTAAAGAATGGAATTAAATCATATTACACTCCTCATGGAATTAATACTAAAGAATACTTTCCAATTCCTACAGAAGAAGCTAGAAAAACTACTAAGTTTCCACAGGACAAGTTCATTATAGGACGAGTAGCAGCGAACTGTTTTGATCAGGAAACTGAAGTATTAACTAAAGAAGGCTGGAAGAAGTATAATGAATTGAATTTAGAGGATGAATATTTAGTATTGGACAAAGATGACGTAATGAGATATTACAAGGCTGATGAATTGTTAATACAGCCCTATGATGGTTTAATGTATAAATTAAAGACTAAATATCTGGACATGCTAGTGACTCCTACTCATAAACTTTATACTAAAAAAAGAAAAGAATTTCGTAACTGGAAAAAGAGAGGATTAAAGAAATCTTATACGTTCACTGGATTTCAAGAAGAACTAGCTAAAGACATAATTGGTAAGCGAAGATGGTATAAGAAGAATGGAGAATCATGGCTTGGAGAATATCAAGAATATTTTATACTGCCTGAATATAACTCTATATGGGAAAATTCTAAAAGGAAATGTCATCAAGATTCTGTTAAAATTAGAATGGAGATATTTCTTAAACTGCTTGGCTATTACATAGCAGAAGGAAACAGTAATGGAGCAACTGTCTTCATATCACAAATTAAACATCAGAAGTTAATGAAGGATAATTTAGAATTACTTCCTTTTAAAGTAAAAGTATACAAGGATAAATTAGCAATTAACAACACTCCATTAGCTAAATGGTTTAAAGAAAACTGTGGTACAAATGCATTTAATAAAAGAATACCTAGAGAATTTATGAATCTTCATAAAGACCAACTTGAAATATTATGGAAAGCCTTGTACCTAGGCGATGGAAACAGGACTCAGTCCTCCTATGCTTACTCAACTTCATCATGGCAGTTAGCTGGAGATATACAGGAAATTCTATTGAAGATGGGTGATTATGGAGATATTTACGTTAAGAAACCTCCTGAAGGAAATCATTATGCAGGAACACAATTAGTAATAGATAAAAACTGTAAAGACAATTACATAATCCATAGAAACATGAAAGTACATGAAGTCCAAAATAGAACTTCAACTAAATCTGCAAAGAACAAGAAGCTCTTTTCAGAAGGCTGGGTAGAATACAAAGGAATAATATGGGATGTAATTATGCCTCATTCTCCCATTATGGTTAGAAGACATGGAAAAATAGTATGGTCTTCACGGAGTGACAAAGAAGATCGTAAAAGTTGGGCTAAATCTTTTGTAGCATTAAGATTATTCCTTGAAGACCATCCTGAAGCTAAAAAGGATATTCTCATGTATTGCCATGCTAATCCTCATGACCCAAGAGGGTTACCATTAGATAAGTTTGCTCATAAACAAAACCTAGATGACATTGTAAAGTTTACTGACCCACAGAAATCCCATGTAAGATTAAGCACTGAAGAAATGAATTACCTATATAATTCATTTGATATTCTTATGAATCCCAGCAAACGTGAAGGATTTGGTTTGCCCATCATTGAATCATTAGCATGTGGAAAACCAGTAATAGCAACAAGATTCAGTAGCATGACGGAATTGGTTGAAGGACGAGGATGGCTAGTAGAAAATGCTCTAAAAGGTGATAATATAATTATTACTCCAATTAATGCTAACACTGCCATTCCAGATGTTTACGGAATTAAAGATGCTATAGAAGATGCATTCTATCATCCTAAGAAAATCATCAAATTCAAAAGAAAGTGTAGAGATTTCGCATTAGATTTTGACTGGGACAGAATCATAGAGAAACAATGGATACCTCTATTAGAAGAAATACCAGAACTAGAAGAACAAAAGAAAGAACAGAAAGATAAAGAAATTAAAGAACAGTTCAGGTTAATCTATAAGAAGATTAAGGCGAAGAAGAAATGATAAAGATTAGTGGTATAGTTTTAACTTACAATAATATTCATACTATTAAACAATGCATTAAGAGCTTTAAGAAATTTAATGAAGTGCTTGTTTTAGATTCTAATTCGACTGATGGCACTAAAGAATTCTTGAAGAACCATCCTAAAGTAACTCTTTATTCTGGTCCTCCCATAGAAAACAAATGGATACCTATACATAACGCTATGATTCTTGAATGTAACAATCCATATTGTTTTTACTTAGACTCTGATGAAATGATCAATGTAAATGCATATGATGAAATGCAGGAGCTATGGAGAAAATATCCTAAAGCTTTTCCTGTTCATGGCAGAGCAACAATAGTTCATTCAAATCAAATCCGACAAGAACGCTTTCCAGATCCTCAATTTAGAGGAGGACCCACTAAGACTTTGAGATATTATAATCCTAGGAACACAGTACATGAATTATTAGACCCGAAACATGTAGGACATAAACCTCTACTTTCAAGAATGAACTATATTATAATTCATAATCGAAATATAGAACAAGAATGGTGTAGAAAACAACTAGAATGGAACCAACAAAAGATAAGAGAAACTTCTAACACTAGAAGTTTATATGATGAATATAACGTAAAGACATTCGATGAATTAATAGAGTTTATGAAGAAGATGCCTACATTTCCTATCAGCGACTTAGAGAAAAGTAAATTTATTTTACCAAGTAAGAAAAGATTAGGAGAATGGATAAAGTGAAAAAACTTAAAGTTTTAAATGAAGAATGGGATGTTCTCATAGTGCTTGATGCATGTAGATTTGATGTATTTCAAGTATGCAATACTATTCCTGGTGAATTAGAAGTGAGAAGATCATTAGGTTCATGCACTGAACAATGGTTCCGTAATAACTTTAAAGATACTCATAATGATAATATTGTCTATATTTCTGGAAATCCATATGTGTCTGAATGGAAGATTGTAGAAGGCACATTAGGACTTGGATACTTACCTTTCTATAAAATAATAGAAGTATGGGATTGGGCATGGGATTCTGAAAGAAAATGTGTGCCTCCTGAACCAGTTACTAGAGCAGGAATAGAAGCTATAAAAGAATACAAGAATAAGAAATTTATAATTCATTATTTACAACCTCATTTCCCTTTCTTAAGAATGAATAGAACAATTGGTAGAGGATTATTACTAGATTATTTACAAGATAAAGAAAAGAGGTTCTTAACAAGAGATGAAATGTCTAAGATAGAAGGAGTTATTTGGCATTATATAGGAGACAGGGTTTCAGTAGAAGAAGCAAGAGAAGGCTACGTTAACAATGTTCTATATGTTTTAGAAGAAGTAGAGAAACTAATTAAAGAAATTCCTAAGGACATGACTATAAGGATCACAGCAGATCATGGAGAAATGCTAGGATACAACAAAGAATCATTTGGTCACGGTTTTATAGATACTCCATCATTAAGAGAAGTACCCTGGTTTAAGGTGAGAAGAGAATGATAACAGTAGTTACTTCTGTAACAGATCAGAAGATATTTGAAGACAACCTAAAGAAATCATTAGATGAACAGACTAGTAAATTTAAATTAATATTAGCAGATTCTTCACTAAGTCTATCAGCATCATATAATTCTATAGGAGAAATAGATACAGAATACATTCTTTTCATACATCAAGATATTTATCTATGTATTGAAGACTGGTTAGAAGTTGCTGAAGTAATATGTAATCAATTAAAAGACTTAGGAGCAGGTGGAGTAGCAGGATGGAATGAGAAAGGAGGCAAAACAGTCGGATGCTGGGCTAGATATATTCCTAACAGGGATAAATCAACAAAAATAAAGTTCTTTGATAAGGAATTTATTGGACAAATACATGGAGGTTCCTTTACTGAACCACAAGAAGTTCAAGTTTTAGATGACATGGTATTCTTAGTTCCTAGTAAAATATGGAAGAAACAAAAGTATGACGCTGAGAACTTTCCTTTCCATTGCAGAGCATATGATTTCTGTTTATCTCTAAAAGCTAATCACAACAAGAAAAGCTATGTTCTTCCCCTACCAGTTTATGAATATTCAATTACGTCTTGGACTCCAGAGTACTTTAAGAAGCATGGCAGAGAAGTAGATTACTTCCCTAAATTAGCAGAGAAATGGAAACACAAGTTTAAGAGAGTAAGAGGTTATCCACTCGAAAGATGACAAAAAGGAAGCATGCTTCCTTTTCTACAAAAGAAAGTGTAAGAGGAATTTACATGAAAGACAATGAAAGAATTAGATTCATGGGAAGAGATAGTAGAGGTGCAGTATGGGCATTCACAATCAATGAAGACCCATTTGAAGAAGTTATGTTGTTCTTCACTAAGAAAGGAGAAGCAAGAGGAGGAGACTACCACAGTTATAGACAATATAACACTATTCTAAAAGGAAATGTGAAGTTTATAGAAAAGTATGGAGACAACATTGAATTACCTATAAAAGAAAAGGTATCTGGAGAAAAAGTAACATTAATGAAACCAGGAGACTCTAAAGCATTTGGACCTAATATTCCTCATATATGCATTTCATTAACAGATTCTTGGATGATAGAATTCCATGAGTTACCTAAAACCAGAGACATATACACACCATACCGTAAGATTATTGAGGAGATGAAGAAGAAATGATTAAGTTATTCTATCCTTTTATTCCAAAAGAAGCAGGAGAAGAAATAAAGAAAGTTATGGACTCTGGATGGGTAAACACAGGAAATAAAGAAAAGAAGTTTAGAGAAGAATTATGTAAGAAGTTTAATTGGAGTTATTGCGTAGCTACTAATTCAGGTACTTCAGCATTAAGACTAGCTTTATCAACTGCTGGAGTAGAACATGGAGACGAAGTTATTACTACTCCTTGGACTATGATAGCTACTAACACAGCCATTTTAGAACAAGGAGCTAAACCAGTATTCTCTGATATTAAATATGATACTTTAAACATTAACCCAGAAGATATAGAACATAGAATTACAAATAAGACTAAAGCCATCATGGCAGTTCATTATGCAGGTTATCCAGTTGACCATACAGAAATATGTGAAATAGCTAACAAATATAATTTACACATCATAGAAGATGCTGCTCAAGCATTAGGTTCCAAGTATAGAGGAAAATACATTGGAAGACTTGGAGAATATTGTTGTTTTTCTTTTCAAGCAACTAAAATAATTAATACAGTAGATGGAGGAGCAGTAACCACTCCTATTCTAGACAATTATGAAAGGTTATTAGCTAAATCATGGTTTGGCATCAACAAGAAGAAAAGAAAGAAAAGTCTGTTAGGAAACTTCCAAGAAGACATTGTAGAATTAGGATTCAAGTATAACATGAATGATGTAACAGCAACATTAGGATTAGCATCGTTAAAGTACTTTGACGAATTACTTGACAACAGAAAACTTATAGGCTCCATATATAGAAAAGAATTAGCAGACTTAGAGAATATTCAGTTATTAAATTATGAATACGGAAAAGATTCTAATTACTGGATGTTTCCTATACATGTGAAAAATAGAGGTAGCTTTACACAATACATGTACTCAAATGGAATAGAAGTAGGAATACACAATCATAGAAATGATATGTGGAGCATATTTGGTCCCATAAAGAATCTTCCTAACACAGAAAGAGTAGAAAATGATATTATTCATATTCCAATACATTCAAACTTGAAGTTACAAGATGTTTATTACATTACTGAAAAGATAAAAGAATGGAGCTTAATCAAATGATAAGAGAATACAAGTGCAACAACATAGAAAGTTGTGTAGATTTAGCTTTTAATATTTATAATGCGTTCCCATTCAAGTGCTGGAGTATAAAACCAGAACAGAAGAAGAAAGAGATTACTGAACTTCTGAAGCTTTTAGCACACTATAAACCAAAGTTTACCTTGGAAATAGGCACTGCTGAAGGTGGAACACTATTTTTATTTACGAAGATTTCAAGTCCAGAAGCAATGATAATTAGTATAGACCTTCCAAATGGTTATCCTGAATGGAAAATCCCCATCTACGAATCATTTGCAACACATAACCAAAAGATACATCTTATTCGTCAAGACTCTCATGCGTCTTCCACCCTCAACAACGTTAAGAAGATTCTAGGGGAACATCAACTAGACTTCCTCTTTATAGATGGAGACCACACATACGAAAGCGTTAAGAAAGACTTTAAAATGTACTCACCACTCGTTAGAACAGATGGAATAATAGCTTTTCACGACATTGTTTGGGGACATCCTGTGAACGTAGGTAGAGTACCAATATTCTGGAATGAAATTAAATCTAACTTCAACTTCATCGAAATTGTTCAAGATTGGAATCAAGGTGGCTTCGGAATAGGTGTTATTCATGTGTGAGGTATTTATATGAATAGAATTTGTATTACAGGTGGAACAGGATTCTTAGGAAACAACCTCATTAGATATTTCTTAGAGAAATATCCTAAGTCGCTAGTTGTAAATTACTCTAGACACACATATGCAGTTAATCCTTTAACACATAAAGATCTTAATGATGTATCTAACTTTAAAAGTATTGCTGGAGACATAAATAATGTTCTCTTATTCAAAGAAACACTAGAAAAATATAAGATAGATACTTTGTACCATACCGCTGCTTCGACGCATGTCGACCGAAGCTTTCTATATCCAGAAGAGTTCTTATCATCAAATCTTGTTGGAACATTCTCTATACTTGAAGTTCTACGAAGAATAAAGAAACCTCCAACTATGATTTACATGAGTACTGATGAAGTGTTCGGAGATGTGGCAACAGGATATTGTAAAGAACAAGACCAGAGAAACCCTCATAATCCCTACAGTGCTTCAAAAGCAGCAGCTGAACTATACTGTAATGCTTACTATCATAGTTATGGAATACCTATAATTCTCGTGAGGTCAATGAACATGTTCGGGGAATATCAACATCCAGAGAAGCTAATAGCTAAAATAATTACTAGATGCTTAACAAATCAACATTTCACTTTATATAAAGGAGGTTCAGTTAGAGGATGGATTTATGTAAAAGACTCTTGCTCCGCCTTAGATTTAATAGCTCAGAAAGGAAAGATAGGAGAAACATATCATATTCCTCCAGATGCTTATTTAGCTGTACCACAAGTAGCAGAAACAATACTGAAAGCAACTGGCAAAGAAGAACTGTTTGATGGATACAAAGGAAGACGATTAAAAGATGATGAAAGATATGCGTTAGACGGATCAAAAGTTCTATATGAATTACAATGGAGACCACCTACTGGATTCAAAGAGGGAATCCATAAATCTATTAAATGGTATAATGAGAACAGATGGTTCTGGAGTCAAGGAGGATAATATAAACATGGGTGGCAAAGATCCTTATGACATAAAGGAAATAGAAGATAAATGTCAATCTATAAGTGATTTATTTAAGGTTGTAAATAAAAGAAGAGATGAGAGTAGAAATGAGTTATTGGCTTAGAAATATAGATGATTTACTCAGTAAAACAGAATATGTCTTAAAAGAAGTTAAAGCTAGATTCAAAAATCCATGTATGCTCTGGTCAACAGGGAAAGACTCAACTGCTCTTTTACACATGATTAAAGATGTTTTCTATGAAATACCATTTGACATAGTTCATATAGATACTCAGAAGCTCTTTCCTGAAATGTATGAGTTTAGAGACGACTTAGTAAAGAAATGGAATATTCCTTTAAAGATAGCTAAAAAGGAAGACTGTAAAGAATTGTTATCTCTTGATGAAGATGAAATATTCAAGTGTTGCATGTGTAGAAAGACATTAAACTTTAAAGAGTTATTTCTTAAAGAACATTATGATGCAGCAATATTAGGAATAAGATGGGATGAATTAGGAGTAAGAGGTAAAGAACATTATTTTAGTCCTCGAACTCACAAGTGGGAATGGAGAGTAGTTAGAACCAAAACTCCTGAAGAAATGAAAGAAGGAGATGCCCCAGTAGTGTCTTTAACTGAACCTGAAGTATGGAATCTATACCAATGTGACTTTGGAGAAGGATATGAGCATGTTCGTGTACATCCTATTCTTCACTGGAGTGAATTAGAAATATGGGAATATATTAAAAGAAATAATATTCCTTGGAACAAGTTATACAAATCTAAGAATGGATTTAGATACCGCTCATTAGGGTGCATGAAATGTACTTCTCCAATTAAGAGTGACGCTAAAACAATAGAAGAATTTGAAGAAGAAATATACAATACTAAAACAAGAGAAAGAGAAGGAAGAAGACAGAAAGATTCTATAATGGAAAAATTACGATATTTAGGCTACATGTAATCCATATTTTATTTATTAATTACTAAATATCTTCCAGACTTCTCTCTAAACTACACAGGGAATATCTCTTACTACCTAAAAGATAAAGAGATATCCCTAGTGAACCAGCTTTACTAATGTTCCCAGTCCTACCTTAAACCAGTCAGCAAGGTTCCTTAGAAACATGCTCAAGCTGGATTTGTTTCCTCGCCAGCAACAGCAAAAGCAACAGTATTTAGTGATACTAATATTTATTACGACTACAATATATAGATGCTGTGTAAGTAATAGTTGAATATTAATGATTACGTTAATGGTATTCTTTCTTTTAGGTTTATGTTGTGAATTTATAGATTCTCATTTAGGAGGAGGATACGGAACTATTCTGACTCCAGTGTTTTTAATAATGGGATATTCTCCATTACAAATAATTCCTTGTATTTTAATAACAGAGATATTTACAGGGTTTATATCAGGTGGTATTTATCATAAATTCGGTTATGTAGCATCCAAATCTACTATAGTTATTTTTATTACTGCAAGTGTTGGTGCTATATTAGGTTCTTCTCTATTAATTTCTATATCTAAGTTTTATGTTTCTTTATACATTGGAATATTAGTAATCATATTAGGAATTATGATGTTAATGAATTATAAAATAAAGTATTCTATCAAAAGTGCTGGTTTGTTGGGAGTGTTACTTGGATTTAATAAAGCGTTAACTGGAGGAGGATTTGGACCAGTAGCAATAGCAGGATTGAGTATATTTGGTTTAGATTCCAAGAAAGCAATAGGAACTACTTTATTAGCAGAAGGTTTAGTTTGTTCTACTGCTCTTATTCTTCTTCTTTTTAGAAACGTTCAGATTCTATTGGATATTCTTCTACCATTGTTGTTAGGTGCTATAATAGGTGGAGTAATAGGAAGTATAAGAACCGTTAAGTATGAAAGCAAAGCGAAACTGCAGATGTTAGTATCTATTTTTATAATCATACTGGGATGTTTTATTCTATTTAAATTATTGTAAATAAGATTTATATACTCTGGTAATATAATTACTTAAAGAGGTTGATATAAAATGCCATTATCAAGTACCGATTTAGTCTGGTATTATACAGATGCTGCAAGTGGACCTGCTAATAATACTCTTTCATTAGGAGGAAGCATTTCTCCTAGTACAATAACAAGTGGTTTAGATGAAAATGTGTTTGACGATGTTACAGGAGCAGAATCTGAATCAGGAGAAAGTCATTATAGAGCAATAGCATTACGAGATACTCACGCAACACATGATTATTTGAATTATGAAGCATGGATTCAAGGATACACACGAAGTGGAGCTACTGCTGATACAATATACTTCTCTTTGGAAATACCTCATAGTACACCAGGGTCAATTGCTATAGCAGCAGATGAGTTTACTAGTCCAAGTACTGTTGATTTCGTACAAGGATGGGAAGTTGAAGGAATACCTTCTAATACAATTACTCCAAGTGGGAATACCTTGGATGCTTCTGAAACTTCTAAAAACTGGGTAGGTATATGGCTATGGAGAACTATTCCTGCTGGAGCATCAGCTTATTCAGGAAGAGCTTGTACAATCAAATTTAGAGGAGAAACAACTGGTAGTCCAAGAATGGTAATAGAGAAGACTTGGAGTATTAACTGGAGTAAAGACGGACAAATTAGTGTTCAGTCAATTTGAGAGTGACCAATTGGTTTTTAGGTCACTTACTAACTTTTTCAGTAAACACTTAGGACCAGGTTCATATACTTATGGGGTGCTTCGATTCTGTTCAAAATGTGTATTTGCAGGTAAACATGAGACTTTTATGCATTACAGCTTAAGTAGAGATCAAGTAGTTGTAATTCATAATTACAAAGGGAAGCATTATATTAGAAAAGGAGAATGTATTGGATTTAAGAAATGTGGAAGATGTTTAGAGTCGATTGATAAGAATGGAGAAGGATTCCCTTGTGAATGGTTCCAAGTGAGATAGTTGACGTAATGTTTATTACTCTTATTATAATTATTCTCTATAAAGGAGAATGTTAAAAGATGGAAACGATAAGAAAGTTTAAGAAACAAATCTTTGTTGTTATAATAGCTATCATTCTTTTATTAGCGAGCATATTTATTATTCCAATTATTTTTCCACCAATACCCTCGATTACTGCCGTTACAACATTACGTCCTAATGCTGCTGGAACATATCAACAATGGACTTTATATGACAGTACCCATTGGGGCGCTACAAGCGACCAAATCGATTCTACTTGTGTGTATACAGCAGATACTACGGCGAAAGAAACGGAGAATTTAGCGGATAGCTCGGAAACAGGTTCGATTGACTCTGTAGCTGCTTACGTCAGGGCTAAAGTGGATTACGGAACTGGTACTGCAGAATCGCTGAAGATTCGTTGGCGAACACATGATACAGATTATGAAAGCGGATCAAAATCGATTAGCAGAACAACTATTACTAACTATTATGAAACTAGAACT
>Ga0100403_1003075_pt1 | contig 12657 bp, 23 predicted proteins | sample CryGeymet201501t_FD_83663 | JGI IMG/M metagenome (GOLD analysis project Ga0100403, IMG submission 83663) | Groundwater microbial communities from Crystal Geyser aquifers in Utah, USA - Crystal Geyser metaG 2015-01t | ecosystem: Environmental > Aquatic > Deep subsurface > Groundwater | place...
TAAATGGTTTATTAGATTAAAAGGAATGGAATTAGAACTGTATGATAGTATTAATCTTACTGGTTGTACAGTTCTATATTCTACTCCTGCTAATGATAAACATAAAGATTATTGGAAGAAAGTTAAGTTTGATACACCTGTAACAGCAGAGAGATCTAAAATGTTACATCCATATTGGTCTAAATATAGACCTGGTTTAGAAGTTACATTAGATAAACTTAAAGTAGTTATAGATGGCTAATACACTAATAACAGAGATATTTAAAAATAAAAGAATTGCATTAGAATTAGTTACATACATAAGAACTAATATTAAAACGATTGATGTAAAAACTATAATTAATGCTGAATTGGTAATTCAATTAGGAGCGATACTATCTTTTTTAGAAGATGAATATAATATAGGAATTCATGCAACTATACATAGTTATGTGATATATTATGTAAATATACTTAAACCTGATGCAGTTTCTTTTATTAGAACTAATAAAGATTATTACATATTTGAACAATACGATGATATATCTGAAATTAAAAATAGTTTATTCGATAATTATGAAGAAGCTATTATACGAATATTCAAACATTTAGAAACACCTTTTTAAACATAATAATATGTGCTTTGAGATAAAAACAAATAGAAAACTAACAGCTAAAAAAGATATAGTTTGCTATAAAATGTTAAATAGAGATATGACTTCTTTTTACAGGATAATATTTATGAAGGATAATAGTTTTACTGGAAAATATATTATAGATAAACTATATTGTGAAAAAGATAGAACCGATATATTTACATGTAATAGTAGTATATATCATATAACTATAGGATTTAATTCTTGTAGAACTAAAAAAAGAGCTAATCTTATGTTATATAATCGTTTGGCAAGAAGCGAAGGGATTATAGTAAAAGGTATCATACCAAAAGGTGCTTGTTACTATGTTAATGATGAAGAATATGTATCTGATTAAATAATAATTAAAGAAATCTTAAAATAAATAGCTATGTGTTTAGTAACAATACCTAATGCAAGAAAACAAATTGCAAATAAAGATATAATAGTTTATAAAGTAATTGATAAGATTGAAAATAATATTGTAATATCTTTTAGTGAATATTTTAAATATTCATGGAATAAGTTATATATTGCTATACTTACACCTAAGATAAAAGAGTTAGGAAGTTTTGTATATTGGGATAATACAGTTGAACAATGGATACGCAATAGCAAATTAACTATTTTTCTAACAGTAGATGAAGGATTTCATTCAATGAAAACATTAGATAGAATGCCATATACTAGAGGACATTTAGTAGTAAAATGTACAATTCCAAAAGGTTCTGAATATTATAAAGATCAAACAGGACTAATTGTGTCAAATCAAATAGTTATAAATGAAGTTATACAATAACAATGAGTGATGATGTAGTAGAAAGATTAAGAAAAGCTGCAAACGGAGGATTTACATTTACTCCATCTCAACAAGAAGCTGTAGATAAAATTAGAACTTGGTTTAAGTCTGATGATTTGATATGTGTACTTAGTGGAGAAGCAGGTACAGGTAAAACATATATACTTAGATATTTGATAAAACATGTATTTAAATATAGTGTTTGTATCACAGCACCTACTCATAAAGCAGTACGAGTTGCTGAAAATATGACAGGTGTTAAAGGTAGAACACTTCAAAGTTTACATGGACTTAGACCAAATTTTAATTTAGAATCTTTTAATATTGATAATGTAAGATTTGAAAGTCTTGGTAACATTTATATGAGAAATTATCATATTGTTATTGTAGATGAGTGTAGTCAAATTGGAAGTGTGTTAGGAGAACTTAATGAGATACGTTCTAGACAATATAATGTTAAGATATTATATGTAGGTGATCCATATCAAATACCACCAGTTAATGAGAAGATAAGTAAAACATTTCTTCATCCTAATAAAATTGAACTTACTGAAATAGTAAGACAAGAAGAAGGAAATCCATTACTTGAACTATTTAAATTTATACGTTATGATATACGAAACAATTCATCTACTTTATTAAATCATTTACATACTAATAAGTATTCTGTAAATGATAAAGGAGAAGGATATGAAGTATTAAATAACGATGGATTCACAAGTCACGTTAAAGATTACTTTGGAAGTAAGAATTTTGAGAATGATGTATCTTATTGTAGATATACTGCTTTCACTAATGATAGTATTAATGTATGGAATCAATTTATACGTCATGCTATTATACCAGATACTTCTAAACTATTATCAATAGATGATTTATTAACTGGATATATAACTATTGTTAATGAATTTAATGAAATATCTGTAATTAACTCTGAAGATTATATTGTAGGAAAAATTGACCATAGAATAGGAGATCATGGATTTGCTACATTTAAAGTAAAATTATTAAAACTAAACAAAACAACTAGAGATAATGAAACTAGTGTAAGTATAGTAGATCATAAACATGAAACATTTAAAAACTTCTATAAGATACTTAATAAGTTACATTATAATGCAGTATATTCTACAGCAGAGAATAGAGGTAAAGCATGGAGTCAAATGTACTATCCATTTAAAAATAATAATCTAGTATTAAGATCATTTAAATTATTAGATTATGATAAATCTGAAAGAGGAAGTGTTCCTAAAGATTTAGATTATGGTTATGGGTTAACAATTCACAAACTTCAAGGTTCTACAATAGAGAACATATTTGTAAATTTATTAGATTTATGTTATTCTAATGGGGATAGACGATACCCTAGAAAAGATATAGATATAAGAAATAAACTTATATATACAGCATTAAGTAGAGCAAGTAAAAAAGCAATAATATTATTTTAAAATATGAAAATATGAAACATTTTGATTATTTAAGAACATATATTTCACCATTTAAACCACTAAGTTTAAAGTTATATGTTGGAAGATTAGCAATAGGAACTCCTATATTCTTTCCTAGAAGATTAGTAAAAAGTAAAACTAATAAAGGATATATGACAACGGTTCCTAAACATATAGGATTTGATTTTGTATCACTTGGGTGGAAGATTAAATGGGATGATACTGATTATAGATTTGAATGGAATCCTCTAATATCTTTTGTGTTCTTTAAATGGCAAATTGTATTATTCTTTATTGCACCAGAAACTGATAATTATTGGGAATGTTGGTTATATTATAGATTATCAACAGATAAAAATAAATCTACAAAAGATAGACTCATACAAGCTAGAAAAGAATTTCCTTGTATATGGAGTACATATAAAGATGATGTAAAAGTATATACTTGCTATTGGGATAAAATATTAAAAGATAAATGGATAAATACATGAAATATGAAAAATAGAAAAGATAATTTAATTGAAGCACAAAGAGAATATATTGAATTTCTATCAGCATATATAGATAGTATTAAAGTCTATTTACATATACACAATATGAATCCTAATAAAGAAGCTATAGATATTGGTATTCAACTAAGAGAAAAAATTAAACAATTTGAATTATGAAAACAATAGCTGAATTAGCAAAAGAGCTAGATAAAAATGAATCTGAATTTATAGTTAGAACAACAGGTATTATAGAATGGATATGTAAACATGGAGTAGGACACCCAGTAGAAATACCAGAACAACATAAAAGTTGGGGAGGAATACATGGATGTGATGGATGCTGTAGTACACTATGGATAACTAAAAAGATAAACGAATTAGAAAAAGATAAGATATGAAAGAAGAGTTTGTAGATTATGAAACTGCTAAATTAGCATATGAAAAAGGATTTACTGTATTTACAGAATATGAATATAGAGAAGATACTCTTAATAATATAGAACTTTGTCATAAATCTAATTGTATACATGATCATATTATAAATAGATGTTCTGTACCAACTCAATCATTATTACAAAAATGGTTAAGAGATGTACATAATTTTAATATTACCATATTGTGTGTTAATAAACAACGTAAATATATATATGTTATTCCTGAAATAACAAATAAAGAAGTAAATCATGGAATAGAGTATATTAATTATGAAGAAGCATTAAAAGAAGGTTTAAGTAAAGCACTAGAACTAATAAAACAATAAATATGAAAACATACTATAAAAAATACAATTATAAAGTAGCTGGTAAACTAGAACGAGAAGTCTTAATTTGTGCTCAAGTTACTAGAGTTAAAAAAGATATTCCAAATAAATTTTATGTATGGCATACTATAGGTAGAGTTAGTCATGTAAATATTATACCTACAAAAGATACAATAAAAGTAGATAGTGTGGATATAGATTTTGGATTTTCTATTAGAAGATTAGAAGGACCTGATCAAGAAACTTATTTAGAAGAAATAGGTAAATCTATTGCTAAAGGTAGAGCTGAATCTGGAAAGTATCAAAATACTATATTAATTGATGAAAACTATTATTCTAAAGAAGTTCTATTTGGAATGATGAATCGAATATACAGAAATGTAATAAGAGATGTTATAAATAAACTAAAAGATTAACTATGAAAAATAATACTACTAACATACAACCTTTTACATATCCAGTTAGCAGAATTGGATATAAGATAGCACTAAAAGAAAATGATAAATATTATAGTATTTTTAGTGGTATGAGATATACACTTGGTAATATACGAGCAGTTAAATCTCGAAATGTAATTCAAAATAGTTTTATTAGATTATTTAATAAACCTATTGTTAAATGGACTTCTTTTGGAGCTATTGATAATGATAAATTTCAACATTTTGTACCAGAATTAGTAAGTAATACTATGGTATTTGCAAATTCATTAGATGCATTAAAATTTAGAAATTCTTATAAGAAGTTTAAAGATCTTAGAAATAGAGATTTAGTAATACTTATTGTAGAATTAGGAAATATTAAATATATAGCTACTTCATTCAAATATCCTGTATATATAGGAGATAATATAATTAGTATAACTGAAACTAAAGTATAGCATGATAACTAATTGTATTAAATGTGACATTTGTGTAAAAAGAAAAAATATAGTAATGGGTAAAGGTAATCCTAGTTCTAAATTAATATTTATTGGAGAAGCTCCAGGTAACACAGAAGATAGAACTGGAATACCTTTTACTGGTAAATCAGGTAACCTATTACAAGTATATTTTAATATATTTAATTATACATTAGAAAATAGTTATGTTACAAATATAATTAAATGTAGACCTTATGGCTATGATTTTAAGAATAGACAACCAACAGAAACTGAAATATTAAATTGTTCTGAATATCTATTAGATGAAGTACGTGTAAGTAAACCTAAAATTATTGTTACATTAGGTGCAGTTGCATTAAACACTTTACTACCTAGAAGAGAAAGATTTATATCTCATGTTCATGGAGTTCCTATTAAATTTGGAAAGAATATTATATTTCCAATGTATCATCCTAGTTATATACTTAGAAATAAAGAAAAAAGAGTAGATATGTTTTATGATTTTCAGAAACTTACTACAGAATATAGATATAGAATTGATATGTTTCATGAAACTAATTATTGAGATATGAATTACGAAGAAATTAAAAATAGAATAGGCTATTTATTAATAGCATTAGCTCAACCAGTAACTACTGGAATACATGATTATATTCATCAAATGGAAAATCAATATATAAAACAAGATTTGATAGAAGTAAGAGATGCATTAAATGAATTAATAAATGATATATGAAAAGTGCAGTATATGATCTAGAGATATATAGAAATTATTTCAATGGTATATTTATAGATGTTAAAACAGATAGAAAATTAATACAACAGTATATTGATGCTGATATAGATGGTGATAAAGAATTAATGAAAGAAGTTCTATCTAAAGTTAATCATAGATCATTTATTGTTAAAGATGGTAATTTAGAACAACTTGCAGAGTTTGTTGATTTTGTAGATACATTAGGAACTATATTTGGATTTAATAATTACAATTATGATGATCTAATGTTAGATTTTATAGTTAGAAGTTATAAGAAAGATTTTGAATTAGAACATCTTAATTATAATTTGTTTGATATTAGTCAACAAATAATAGAAGATCATATACCTGCTTATCATATACGTAAAGAGAAAGAAGTTCTTAAATTTTACAAAGCACCTTATCGTAGTATTGATTTAATGAAACTAAACTATCTAGATAAAAGAGAAAATAGAGTATCTTTAAAACAAGTTGGTATAATTTTAAAATGGTATAAGATACAAGACTTACCGATAGACCCACATAGTGTAATTTCAGATGAACAAGTACCAAAGTTAGTATATTATTGTATAAATGATGTACTGATAACATTAGAACTATTAATGTATAGTTTAGATGAACTTAGAATACGAAATGAAGTTGTAAAAGAATATGATGTCATGGTGTTAAGTGATAGTCGTAGTGGAACAGGTGATAAATTAATGAGTAAATTCTATAGTGAATCAACAGGACTTCAATTTAGAGATTATAAAGATCGTAAAACATATAGATCAATAATACATTTTGGATCATTTCTTAGTACACGAATTCACTTTGATACTATAGAAATGAATACATTACTTGATAAGATTAAATCTACTAAATATAGACCAGGATTTGATAAACTAAGATTTTCAGTAATTTTCAGAGAAGCTGAATATATATTTGCAACAGGAGGATTACATTCAAAAGATAGAGCTGGAATATTAAAATCTACAGATAAGTATAATTTTACAGATGCTGATGTAGATAGTTTTTATCCTAGAATTATGATCAATGAAAGAATTTGTCCAGAACATTTAAGTATGGATGCTTTTCTAATTATACTAGAAAGTATTGTAACTAAAAGACTTAAGTATAAAAGTGAAGGTAATCATAATGGTGCAGATATATTAAAAATTGTTATTAATAGTATATACGGTGAACATCCAACTTGCCGTATTAAAATTGGGTTAATTGCTGGAATATCTTGAAGGTAGTAATACTACAACATAACTTGAAAAAGTAGATGTGATAGTTAGAAAAATTACTATTATAAGACAATCAGCAGCCAAGCATCTAAATATGAGAATATAAGATGAAGGTTCAACGACTATCCGAAAGGAGTAGCAATAGGAAGTAATTAACTTGTTGCGAAACGCCCAACACTAAGTATTAGTGAAGATATAGTCTAATCTACATAGAGATATGTAGTATTCATTACAAGTAGTGATTATACTTGAATATATTTAATTTTATTATTTTTGGTTTATCCTTGACTTTGGGTTAATTATTTTGTATCTTGCGTATGTAAGTAAATATTAATTAATTAAAAAGAAGAGATATGTATAAAGTTTATGCGTTAATTAATCCAATAGATGAAAATGTAATCTATATAGGAGCAACCAAAGGAGCATTATCTAGTAGACTAGGTAGACATATGTTTGAAAGTAGAAGAGAAAATTTTACTAGAAAACACAAAGCTATAAATGAAATATTAAAAGCAGGACATCGAGTAATTATTGAAGAATTAGATCGTTGTGAAGATTATGAGGAAGCTTTAAAGTTAGAAGAAAAGTATATAGAAATATATACTTCCGAATATCTTACAAATATAATACTAGGAGGAAGAGGAACTAATAATTTAGTAGTTCCCGAATCAACTAGATTATTAATAAGTAAGGGATTAAAAGGAAATACTAATTGGTTAGGTAAAACTCACACAGATGAATCTAGAGAAAAAATAAGTAATACCCGAAAAGCAAATTTTGCTAATATGACAAATGAAGAAAGAAAGTCATATAGAGATAATAACAAAGGATTTAGTGGACATACTCATACACCAGAAGCAAGATTACGAATAAGTATTGCTAATACAGGTAGAACTCCATCAGAAGAAACAAGAGAAAAGTTAAGAAATTCTAAATTAGGATTAGTGTTATCAGATAATACTAAAAATAAAATAGGAGAAGCGAATAGTAAAAAAGTATATCAATATGAATTAATACGAACAGATAATGAATTTAGTATTAATTTAGTAAAAGAATGGGATAGTGTAAGACAAGCAGCTAAAAGCAATAGAATATTTAGAGAAGATTCTATTAGTAATGTATGTAGAGGAAAAACACTTACTCATGGAGGATATTATTGGTCTTATTTTTTATTAACTGATGAAGAAAGAGAATATGTATTTACTAAAGTTTTTAAACCAAATGTATTATATGTATATAGGTTAGAATATCATACAATTAAACCTCATATATTAATATTAATTGGAGCATTTAAAAATGTAGAAGAATTTGTTAATATTTATCCTAAATATAATATTAAAAGTCTTAGAGCAGCAATACGTCGTAATCCACCAAAAGGATTTGATAGATATTGGTCTAGAGGTAAAAAATTAAAAATAAAAGATAATGAATAAGTGAAAAGAAGTTAGGATTCGAGTATGGATGGATGTTCGACTTAAAGAGTATGTACCAGACAACCATAAATGGACAGTTATTTCTATTGATGTTAATAGAAGATTTAGAACTTGCTGGATTCAAAGTTTATTCTGCTAATACAGATGGAGTAGTAGCTAAAGTTCATATAGGAAGAGAAGAAGAATATAAAGCTATATGTACAGCGTGGGAAGAAGAAACAGGATTTACTTTATCTTACACTAATTATGCTAAATATGTTAGACTTGGAGTGAACTCGTATATGGCTCTTAAAGATGATGGTAAAGTTAAAACTAAAAATGATTTTACTGAAGACTTAGGATTAAGTAAAGGATACTTTGCACCAGTAATAGCTAGAGCAATAAATAACTATTTCTTATTTGATAAAGATATAGATGAAACATTAAAAGAAGAAACTAATATATATGATTTTTGTATTTCTCAAAAGACAGGAAAGCAATTTTATAATATATATCAATATATTAAAGATGGACAAATTGTTAGAGAAAGATTACAGAAAAATATTAGATATTATGTTACTACAGATTCTTCATCTATTGTTAAACAATATAAAGAAACAGAAGGAAAAAATGCTAATAGAATTATTAGTTTAGTAGCTAAATATAATACTAAATTATTTAATGATTTTGTTAGAAAAGATAGTATTCTAGATTATCATATAAACTATAACTATTATAAGATGTTGTGTTATGAAAAGATACATTTGATTAGTGGAGTAGTTTATAATAAGATGCGTAAGGAAACAGGAAAATTGTTTGATGATATTTAAAATACAATAATATGAGAAATAAAATAGCAAAGTTTACAGCATTACCTAATGATATAGTATGGGTAATATGTGAATGTACTCCTAATTCAAAACTAGGACATGGTACAAAATATATTAGAATAACAAAAGCTAAAGTAGATACTACATATTTAAATTCTAATGGAGAAGAAGAATTTATGTTACAAACATTAAAAGGTATAGATTGGGGAGATAGTGTAACTAATGAAGAAGATAATCCATTAGTATTTAATTCTGAATTAGAAGTATATGCTCATCTACCAACATATTTTAAATTAAATCCAGATGTAGATGAAGATTTTGAATGAGATAAAAGTAAACACAGTCTGCACTCACCTCTCTATCGTCTACTGGGAGTTAAAGAAAGTTTAAATTAAATACATAGAAATTATGATAATAAAACAATTAGATTTAAATGAAAAAGAAGCATTAGAATATATAGTAGGAAAATTAAGAATTAAACCTATTGAAATGGATAGTAATTCTTTTTATGTAAGAAAATATAGTACATTAGATAGAATTAAAAGTTTAATACGTAAATCTAATTTGGTTGCTATACATTCTAATAAATATTTAAAAATAAATGATGCAGGTATGTACTATTGGATAGATATATTTGTTAATGATGGTATGATTACTATACGATGTAATAAAAAAGGAAATTTATGAGTTTAATAAATAAACGTAGTGAAATTGAATGGACACCATATTTAGCTACAGCCTTTTGTGAAGGTTTTGGTGAAGGTACAAATGCAACACCCGAAGAGCAAATAGAAGCATGGGCATATCTTATTAAAACAGGTACTTGTTGGAGTTTACAAGGATGGTTTGGTAGAGCTGCTAGTAATTTAATGGAACGAAATTTAATATCTACAGAAGGTATTATAAATTGGGAACTATTAGATGAACTTAATAATGAACCTAGTGATGAATAATTTAAACTTATAAATATGTTATGTTATAGATGTGAATATAGAGCACAATTCTTAGAAAAAGATCATGCTCCTAGATTAGAATGTAAAGGTACATCTGCTGTTATAGGATGTTATATGTATAAACCTGTAGCACCATTAGTATTGAAACCTAGAGAAGGAGATAATAGACCTAAATTTGGAGAGATTGGAAGTATGCTTTCAGGTAGAGCAGAAGGAGTTAGAAAATCTGAACCTATTATACAAATAGTGGAACTAGGTAATGATAAATATACTTTTAATTTAATAAATAAATTAGATGGGTAAAAAGAAACTATATAGTCCTACATTCTTTTATTCTGTTGGGGATACTGTAATTAGAAGAAATACATTAAATGAAGTAGAAGCTGAATTAACAGGTATTGATTACAGTAAACCTCAACATATAGTAGCAGAAGAAAAGATAGATACTATTCAACTTATATATTTTGAAAATAATCCTAAAACTTTTCATAATGCTTATGAATATCTACCTTATGGAGAAACATTAGTTCAATATAATGCTTTGATGGAAGAATTAAAGTTACAGCCAAAAGAAGGAAAGAAAAAAGGAAAAAAAGAAAAAGAGATTAAAGAAATACCTAAACAAGAAAATAAAGTATTTACTCAATTTATAAAAACAACTAAAAATGAAAGTATCAACACGTAATATAATAGTTGTATTAGCAGTAATAATATTTGCTATTATACTTATATATGATAATAGAACAACTAAAACTAAATTAAGAGATTATAGTAATATAATAGCTAGTTTAAATGATTCTCTTATTAAAACTACAAATGCTAAAAATCAAGAAACTACTAGAGCTAATGTATTAGAAATTAGTAATATTAAAATTTTGAAAGAATTAGTATCTAAAGATAGTAATATTGTAAAAATGCAAAAATTACTTAAACAATATGAAACTGTTAATAGAAATCTTCAACAACTTATAATTATAAAGAATTCTACTATTGCTTCATATCAAGATTCATTAGTTAATATAATTAGTTCGTCTGATACTGTAATTAAAGATAGTGTTACATATATATATCCAACATATTATAAAGATATAAATATGTTTAGTCATTGGATTACTGGAGATATTAAATTAGGTAGATCAACATCAGAAATTAATATAAAAGTAGATAATGAATATCAAGTAGCTGTATTTCAAGAACGAAAGAATATATTTAGTAAATATAATACATTTGCTGAAGTTACTAATCTAAATCCATATAGTAAGACAAGAACACTTAAAGTTTATTCAGAACGCCCAGTAGAAAAGAGGAAGTATGCAGTAGGAGTGTTTGCTGGTCAAGCTATTATAGGAAGTACTAAACAAGTTATAGGTATAGGAGTAATGTATAATATAATAACATTTTAAAATAATATTATGAAGAAGTTAATATCAATATTACTGTTTTATAGTTATTCAATTATAGTAGGAAGTTCAAATAATACTAATATTACAATTATACCTAAAGAACCAGATAATACAAAAATTGAAACTTCTCCTATAATTAGAAATTATACTGAAACAGAAATACTAAATGCTATAATAATACAAGAAAGTGGAGGTAGTGTAAATCTAAATGATACCACAAATTGGGAAAATGCAGTAGGTATATTACAAATACGTCCAATAATGGTAAAGCATATAAATGAAAATATATTAAAATATGATGCTTTTACATTGGAAGATAGATTAGACTCATTAAAAAGTATAAAGATGTTTCTAATATATCAACAAGAATACAATCCTGATATGGATTTTGAAGTAGCTGCTAGAATATGGAATGGTGGACAAAGAGGTATGAATAAAGTAAGTACTATTAAGTATTTTAAAGCAGTAGAACAAATTATACAAAAATAAAAATACAATATATGGAAAAAATAGCAATTACTGAAAAACAAGGAATACATAAAGAATGGTACACAGAAGCTAAAACTCAAACACTAGATACTCTACCAGAATTTATGAATAGATTAGCAAATAATTATTCACATGATTATGGAACAATTTGTCATGCTATTAGTGCATCAGCTATTGGAGCAGCTTGGGCAATAGAACACAGTGAATCTGGTGGAATAACAGGATTTCAAGCTGGTTGTATAATGTGGGGATTTATTACATATTGGAATAGAGAAAGTAATAAATTAGGAATGAAATTATTAGATTATGATAATATATTATATCCTCAATATGAAGATCATTTTATTAATAGTATTACACCAGATACATGGAATAAAATACAAGAAGAAGCTAAGTTAAAACTTAGTGAATCTGATAGTGTACATCCTGATGTAAAAAAACATTGGGAAAGTATAGTAGCTGGAAATATACCATTTAATTTTATAATAAATGAAAATGATTAATAGATAAAAATATGATAATAAATAAAAGTAAATATGTAAGACAAATAGAATCTATTAATAAATGGATAGCTAATGGTTATAATGGAGCA
>Ga0100403_1003080_pt1 | contig 12638 bp, 12 predicted proteins | sample CryGeymet201501t_FD_83663 | JGI IMG/M metagenome (GOLD analysis project Ga0100403, IMG submission 83663) | Groundwater microbial communities from Crystal Geyser aquifers in Utah, USA - Crystal Geyser metaG 2015-01t | ecosystem: Environmental > Aquatic > Deep subsurface > Groundwater | place...
ATTAACACTTTTTTCTCAATCCTGCTAAAATACCTTTGTCTACCTGGTGGTATTAGCTCAGTTGGTTAGAGCGCCGCTCTGTGAAAGCGGAGGTCGACGGTTCGAGTCCGTTATACCACCCCACACAACTCAATACAAATAACACCCTTTAATTGGATTATTTCATCCAGTTTGTAATATTATCTACACAGATTACTCATACAAAGTATGAAAGCATTCTGATGGCAATAATATTTGAAAAGTAATATACTAGATAAACCTATAAATCATCTTAAAGAAAATATGAGAGAACATTCAAAAAGAAGTACACCAGAGAAAGCAATTATTCCATTATCGGCAGAACAAAGAGCAAATTACAAAACAATAATTTATCAACATGAAAGCGCCCTCTCTTCAGATAAAGTGCTCGTTGCAGCAACAACCACAGCCATGCAAGAAGCCGGTTTCAAGATAATCGTTGATGTTGATTCAAACAAACCTCAGTCTGATCACGTTGCAGTCATTCGGTCTGCAACCGAAGAAAGAATGGCAAAGTCAGCCGAAAGTGCTCTTTTTCTTGGTGTTGCCGAAGCCACCCGCAAAAAACTTTTAAAAAATCAACATGCAGAAACCCCGGGATATCAAGAAACTGCTCTAAAAATTGCAAGGGAGATGGTGCAATCTGTGGTTAGTAAACCACAGTTACTTGATTCCTTTGCCAAATATTACGGTGGTTTGCGTTGGAGCAGTGACCAAGAGCAGTTTACAAGAGAACTATTTATACATGGAACCGATTTCAATCCTTCCTTCATCGAAGAAAATGTTCGTGGTAGAGATCTAGAATTATTGATGCACACCCTTGAAATAAATACCTCTTACCAACAAACAAGAGAATGGAAATTTATTCCCACAGAAAAAATACTCGAAAAACATCCAGAAATTGATTATAAACGCTTGCAAAACGAATCCTTTAGACAAAGCAATGAGGGACAATCTCTGCTACAAGCATATACGCACTTACAAGGAGAAATACTAGCTCGTAGATACAAAAGCAGTGAAACAGTAATTACCCCCAGCGGAAAAGTTCTCGCGGAACCAATTATTCCATTGAGCAAACATCCCGTAATAGAAGCCCTCATCATCGATGAAATGTCTCTCGATAAACCCAAACCTAAATATTCCTTCGGCCCAAGTGAACTTACAAATATAATCTTAGACTCTGACAGCCAATTAGCGCACCAAGCTCTTGTGGACTCAATCATCACCCGCCTACCTATAGATCAAAGAAGAGTTTTTGATGGCCCAGATGAATTCCAATTTAAACACGGTCAAGTTATTAAATTAATTCGTGAATACAGATCAGCAAAAAACCCAGAAAGGAAATATTTATTAAAAGAGAGTTTGCTTAAAGTTGCGGAGGCTTATACCGGAAATGGCACTATCGCAACTAGCGTCCGCGAAGAGTATCAACAACGACTCGCACAAGGAGACAAGGAAACATATGCAAGGTCCGAAATCAATCAGGTTAACAATATCTTAACCGACATCCTTACAGCAGCATTTGCAGCCCCAGATCCAGAAGTTACAGGGCTGGCTCAAAATATTGTTCTGGAATTTTTACCTGACCGCAAAGGCATGGTTACTGTCAACAACGACCCTCTCACTCTTAATAAGGAACAATTAGGATTAGCTCTAATCGATTCGTTGGAACATATTAACAAAGATTCTATTCTACAACTTTTCAAGACTTTAGGAACACACATTTTTAATAATGAAGCGGTTGGCACACAACTCAAAGAATTTGCTCAAACTAAAATTAGGATTAATACAGAAATGAATAATCCTGATGTACTTAGAGCATTTAACGAAAGAAAAGAACATTCTTTGTTTAGCTTTGGTAACGAAAAATCAGATGAATACATTGCCGCCGAACAACGATACGAAAACCTAACCCTTACTGCAAATGAACTTTCAGAATCACTAAAACGATCAAAGCTCGATTTCCTACTATCCAAAGCGGAAGAACTGGTAGATATACAAAGGCATCGAAAACTTACCGATAGCGAAAACATTATGTTTACGGGGTTAATCAACAGAACCAAATTAGGTAACTATCAAATGCGCACACTACCATCTGAATACTACCGCATGATGGAAATGGCTAAATCAGGAAACTTGACCGAGAGACAACAAAGTACAATTACATGGCAAGTATACGAATCATTTAAGTATCTCGATGAAGAAGCCGCACATCTTATGGTATCCGTAGTACTTGATATTTATGAAGCAGCCTTAGGACCAGCTCACAATGTTGGTTTTCCAAACAACGGCACCAGTCACACACTATCAGCAGCATCACATATTGTAGGAGAACACGGCAAAAAGATATTTGAAACTGCAAACCAAAAAGATCTACAAACCTTGGTGAATTATGCCAACCAAATCCGAGAATATGCAGAAATCATATCTAACCAGCAGTCACTACCAGACAATATATTTACAACAGATGAACAGAAAGAAACTACTAGAAACAACGAATGGAGAGAAGATGCACTGCACAACCTTACTAGCATTGCCCGTGAACTCCAGATAATAGATAAATATTACGGTGAGTTCCTACTAATTGAAGCCGTCAAAGTTCAACCAAGCGAATATTATCCATGGCTATTAAGCAAACTAACTCCATTCTGGCAAAAAATGCAATGGGAGGTAGGACCAGGAAATAGACCAAGTAAAAAGATTATGGAACTTTATCAGACCATTGAAAATTATGTAGAAAACCACTTCATTATTCAAGAAAAGTACCCTGAAAATTTTGATGTAACTAAAGACGGTAACTTAGATACCTTCTTAAATGAAATGTACCAACAAATGATTGTTCCCAACGACATCAAATACAATGGAACTGTTTGGAAAGAAGGGCTTACATTTATGCACTACGCAGTAGCTTTTATGCCTGAAATAGTAATGAAACAGATTCAAGAGAAATATCCAAATAGCAACTTTTCAAAATACATTAAGGATGAAAGAGATCGCTGGAATAATCCAAAAGCAGACGGCATAGTCTAGTATTGGCCTAACAGACACTAACAATTACTTTCTTATTAAAAAAGCGATACTTGTGATAAAATATCCTCAATGAATTTTATTTTAAATAATTTACATCACACCCATACCGTGGTCAAAAACCAGCGGGGTGTTGCTTTGACCTAAAATCCTTTTTATTAAAATTCCAAATCCCCGTCACTGGGGATTTTTTAATGTCCCCAAACATTTACAAAATAATTATGAAAGAAAAAATTACATTAACAAAATTTTTAGCCTCAACCTTGGTGGGGGCAACTTTGGCAACCTCTTGCGCCCCTATTAGTGAGTCCAGGCAAACGTCAATTAATGAGAGCAATAGAATTACCTGTTCATCTCCCGATTTCTATTTAACAGAAGCTCCGGGTCCAGGCGAGTCTAATCAAAAAACACAAAGCATAGATTTTCCTTTTGTTCGAGTTAATGAAACTCTTTCCTGGAACCCAGAAAATGGTCGCTGGCTCATTGAGACTCGATCTTTTGAAGAATTAAAATCAAGGGGTATCTATTATCGCCTTGTTGATAAATTTGATGGTGAAGAGCCAAGAGATAAGGTGAAAGAAATGGAAGAGTTCTTTTCGCCCCCTCAAAACGAAAATGATTTCATCAGAAAGAAAACTGATTCTTACTTAGATAATATCTATACCTATTGCTGGGACGGTAAGAATTGGCAAGAAGTAAGCAAAGAAGCAGCTTCAATACCCACGCGTTAACACTATGAATATAAAAATTAACACTAATAATCAAGGCCTGGTGATCTCATCAGGCCAAGAGGATAAAGACACTCCTTATACTTATCCCAAAAAGCTAAAAATTGGTGACGAAGTTAGAATTATAGCCCCCTCTATTTCTATGGCTAAATGGCCTCAAGATGTTATCAGCTTAGCTACCAGCCGATTAGAAGAGATGGGCTTAGTCGTCTCCTTTGGAAAAAATGTTAGAGAAATCGATGATTTTGACTCTTCTCCCATTGAGTCAAGACTCGAGGATCTCTATTCAGCTTTTAAAGATTCCAATGTCAAGGGCATTCTTTGCTCCTCTGGTGGCTACAATGCCAATTATTTATTAGACAAAATCGACTGGCAAGTCATAAAAGATAACCCTAAATTCTTTTGTGGCTTCTCCGATATCACTGTTCTTTCAAACGCCATCTTAAAGAAAACTGGGCTCATTACTTATTCCGGCCCTAACTTTAGAAACTTCGGTCAGAAAAAGTATGTTGACTATACTCTAAGTTATTTTGAGAAAATGGCCTTTAGAGATTCACCTCTAATTATTCGCCCCTCCCCATCCTGGAGCGACGATAACTGGATCAAGAATCAGGACAAAAGAGAACTTATTAAAAACGAGGGTTTTTGGCTTATTAATCCTGGCAAAGCTTCTGGACAAATCATTGGTGGCAATCTATGTAGTCTCAACTTACTTCAAGGTACAAGCTATATGCCTTCTCTTAAAAATTCAGTTCTTTTAATTGAAGATGATTCTATGTCCACAGCTGGAGAGTTTAGCCGTAATCTACAATCTCTTGCCCAGTTACCAGATTTTTCAGGGATAAAAGCCATCCTCTTTGGTCGTTTTCAGAAGAAAACCAAAATGACTCGTAAACTTCTAACCGCTCTTGTTAAATCCTTACCGCAGTTAGATCAACTACCTGTCCTCGCCAACCTTGATTTTGGTCACACAGATCCCAAGTTTACCTTTCCTATCGGAGCTACTATTAGCATAGATCTCCAAAAATTAAAACTTTAATACTATGAAAAACATAACCAAACTAACTCAAAAATTAGTCTCTATCCCCTCCTGGGTAGGTGAAACTAATAATGAAAATGCAGTTAACAATTTTATTTTCGGTTATTTGAAAAAATATTCGAACTTAAAAGTAGAAAAACAACTCTTAAAGGGAGGCCGTTTTAATGTGCTTGCCAGTCCATCCAAAAAGGTTGACTGTCTTGTCATCGGCCACACCGATACTGTTCCAATCTCCAATAAGTGGACAGTTGACCCTTTTAAAGGCACCATTAAAGACGGACGTCTATATGGTCGCGGCACCACTGATATGAAAGGAGGTGTTGCCGCCATGCTTTTGGCAGCTACCAGAAAAGATCTACCTAAAAACACTGCCTTTCTCTTCTATGTCGACGAGGAATATAACTTTGCTGGCATGAAAGAATTTATAGCTTGTTATAAAAACAAGATGGCACCCAAGACCATCATCTCTCTTGATGGCTCTGAGTTAGAAGTAGCCAATGGCTGTCGTGGTCTTATCGAGATAGAGCTTATTATCGGCGGAATTTCAGCACACGCTGCCACTCCTCAAAATGGCCGCAACGCCCTTCTAATTGCCTATCAGGTATATCAGGGTTTAGAAGAGTTCGTCTCTCAATTCAAAGATCCAGAACTCGGAAACTCAATTATTAATTTAGGTATGATTTCAGGTGGCATTGCCCCTAATGTCGTCCCCGATTCTTGTTCTCTTACCCTCGACATCCGCCCGGCTTCCTCAAAGCTTAATGCTAAAAAGGTAGAAGCAGAGATTAAAAGATTAGTTAAATTAAACCTGGGCACCATCCAGGAAATTAAGACTAACTTTGATTTCCCTTTTTGGTTAACTCCCAAAAGTAAAATCAGAACCTCACTGCCTTTTAAAAACCTGTCCAAGTCAGGCTATATCGACATTGCCCTTCTCTTTCAGGCCTTTAATAGACCTACTTGTCTTACCTTTGGGGCTGGGACTCAATCTATGGCCCACAAAGCCGATGAATATATCGAAATTGCTAAGCTTGAAAAATCAGGAGCTCTGCTCTTCGATCTTATTCAATCTCTTTAAGTCACAGGGGCGCCTAGTAAGCGCCCCAGACTATTACAATGTTAAAATCAATCTATGAATAATAAACCACAAACTCTTAAGGGTTTCCGAGACTTTTTACCTTCTTCCATGAGGGTTAGGAATCATGTCAAAGACGTCCTTGTCTCTGTCTTTCAAAACTACGGTTTCCAGCCCTTAGAGACACCTACTTTAGAATATGCTTCTACTCTTACTGGTAAGTATGGAGAGGACGCCGATAAACTCGTCTACACCTTTAAAGATAAAGGTGACCGTGAGGTCGGTCTTAGGTATGACCTAACTGTCCCTGCCGCTAAAGTTTTAGCCATTTATCAAAACGATATCTCTCTTCCTTTTAAGCGTTACCAAATCCAGTCTGTCTGGAGAGCCGATAAGCCCCAAAAAGGTCGTTACCGAGAATTCACTCAGTGTGATATCGATATCTATGGTACCTCCTCCCCTCTGGCCGAGGCCGAGCTAGTTGCTATCATCTATCAAGTCCTTAATAAACTTAACTTTAAAAAGTTCCAAATTAAGTTAAATTCCCGTACTGTCCTTTATCAAATTTTAGAGCTTTCTGGTATCAAAGATGGTCAATCTTCAGTTCTTCAATCTCTCGATAAGTTCGATAAAATAGGCAAAGAAGGAGTAACAAAAGAACTCATTTCCAAGGGGCTAGAGGCCTCCACTATTGATACCCTTTTTAAATACATCAAAGAGGCTCAACCAGATGAAACTCTAAAAGCTGTTTTAGACGCCGTTTCTCTTCTCGGAGTCCCCAAAGAATTTTATTCTTTCTCCCCCACCCTCGTCCGTGGTCTCGACTATTACACCGGCCCTATTATCGAAACCTCTGTCGAAGAACCCAAAATTGGTTCCATTGGTGGTGGTGGTCGTTACGACACTTTAGTCAAAACTCTTGGCGGTCCAGATCTTCCTGCCACTGGCTATGCCTTTGGTTTCGATCGTCTCGTCGATGTCATCGAAGAGCTTAATCTTCTCCCCCAACTCAAAGAGAATAATACTAAGGTCATGTTTGCTAATTTTGACCCCAACACCCTTAATGACTCTCTTAAGTTACTTCAAGAACTCAGAGATAACTCTATTGCCTCTATTATCTATCCAGATAACGATAAGCTTGGTAAACAGTTCAAGTATGCAGATGCCAACTCTATTAAATATGTTGCCCTTATTGGTTCTGATGAAGCCAAGAATAATCTTGTTACTGTTAAGAATATGTCCACTGGTAATCAAGAGACTTTCAAGCAGTCCGAGCTTATTAATTACCTAAGCCAAAATTAACTTTCTTCCCCTTCTTCCTTATTTTCTGCTATAATAACTAGCTATGAAAGCTGCAATACATCCAAAATACAACGACCACTGTAAGGTCTCCTGTGCTTGTGGTAACACTTTTACCACTGGTTCCACAATTGACAACATTGAAGTCGAAATTTGCTCTGCTTGCCATCCCTTCTTCACTGGTCAACAAAAATTCGTTGACATCAAGGGTAGAATCGACAAGTTCAAAGAGAAAGTCGCTCAAGGTCAAGCTTATAAAACCGCTAAGACTGATAAAAAGTCCAAGGGTAAAAAAGCTAAAAAAGATACTAAAAAAATTAATTAGTTACTCAAAAACCGTCTCAGTCAATTCTGCGGCGGTTTTTTTAATATAATCACTTATGCCAACAATTAATAAAAACATCGCTATTCTCGAGTTTAGACCCGGTCCTGGCGGAGATGAATCCGTCATTTGGATGGATGATCTCATGAAAATGTACGTTCGTTATGCCAATAAAGTTGGCTGGAAAGTGAATCAAGTTGATGACTCTGTTATTAGAATCAGCGGTCTTGATGCCTACAACCAACTTAAGTGGGAAACCGGTACTCATCGTGTTCAAAGAGTCCCCATCACTGAAAAAAGAGGTCGTATTCAAACTTCTACTGCTGCCATCGTTGTCCGTCCCGAAATCATTGCTCACGAAATCGAAGTTAAGCCTGACGACGTTGAAATCACTGCTTCAAGAGCTGGAGGCTCTGGTGGTCAAAATGTTAACAAGGTTTCCACTGCCGTCAGACTACTCCATAAACCTACTGGTCTCACCTTCTCTGTTAGACAAGAGCGTTCTCAACAACAGAATCGAGAAATCGCTATGCAACAGTTAAAAGCCAGACTTTGGGAAATTGAAGAAGAAAAGAAAAACAGCAATATTAATAATGCTAGATCCACCATTGGCCTTGCTCAAAGAGCCGATAAAATCCGCACTTACAACTATCCTAGAAACCAAATCAAAGACCACCGCATCAATGAAAACTACAACCTCGACAAAGTCCTCGCCGGTGACCTTTTCGATCTCCTCCTTGATCTAACTGCCCTTGATGAAAAGGAAGATAATAAATAATATGCCAAAGTTAGAACTCCCTCCCATCTTTTGTCCCCAAACCAACAACTACTGTTTTAGAGCTATTGTCCTTGAAAACTCTCATACACCTTGTGCAGCAGACGCTTCTTTCTCAGAAAATTGCAAAACCGCCGAAGAAGCCCTCAATGATTGGAAGATAGAAGAAGGCATAACCCAGGAAACTAGCCTTAGGCAAATTAATCCCCAAAGCATCGGCTTAGTCAACGAAGAAGATAAAAAAAAGAGGTACCTGGCAATATTAAAAAATGGGCAGACAATAGATCAACGTCGACAATTAAAAAGAAAGAACATTCCTACCTCTTCTCCAGTCTTATCCTAAACTCTTGGTACTCACTGCCTCTCCAGACTTTCATTCTTATTTCATCCCCTATCTTCTTCTTGTTTATCATCGAGGCTAAGGTCTCTTCCTTTTCGTCCACTAGCTTCTTTCCATCTATTTCCGTAATAATATCTCCCGCCTTTACTCCTGCCTTGTCAGCTGGACTATCTTTAACAATTTCTGACACATAAGCTCCTGCTGGTACCTCATTTAACAAAGCCGCTTGTTTTGAGATCATCTTGTAAGCTACTCCAATGTAAGGTCTTTCGAATTCTCCTGTTTCCGAGAAATTGTCTATTGATTCCTTAACTGTATTAATTGGAATTGCAAAGCCAATGTTTTGTCCTTGCTGTGACACTGCCACGTTTACCCCTATCACTTCACCAGACGAGTTTAAAAGAGGTCCACCTGAGTTTCCTGGGTTGATTGCCGCATCCGTCTGTATCACATCTTCTATCTTCTCTGAGCCTTCAAAAGGACTTCCTGCCGTTATCCCTCTTCCCAATCCCGATATCACTCCCTTAGTCACTGTTGATCTAAACTCTCCTAAAGCTGTTCCAATCGCAATTACTGTTTGTCCCACCTTTAGTTCATCTGAATCACCCAAGTGAATTGGTGTTAAATTATCTCTGTTGATTTTTAATATTGCCAAATCATTGATCGGATCCCTATAAATATTAACCACCTCTTCTACCTCATCCTTGCCAATTACCACCTTGTAGCCTGCTTCTGTATCCGAAACCACATGCTTATTAGTCACAATTAAGCCATCCTTACTGATAATAAAGCCTGTTCCAATATCCTGCTCTATCTTCTCTTCTTGGGTCTCTCCATTAGGTATCGAAAAACCAAAGAGACCTAAAAATGGATCTCGAGAAATCACCCTTGTCTTACTAATCGAAACAGTCACCACGCTTGGACCTGCCTCATCTACCACCCGAGTTACTACGTTCTCTTCATCCAATACCTCTCTTCTTACCCCCACATCCAAACCCGTCTTTCTTTCAATTTTAGAAAAAGCCTTATCAATTATTCCTATCGAAAATAATCTATCTGCTACTCCCCCACTCAAAAATAAGCCCAAAGCTAATACTCCAACTACTATTCCTGTTAGTAAAGATTTTATGTTTTTATCAGCCATTTTTATGCTCCTTTAAAAACAATTAATACTTAATTATAGCTCTTTTCTATTTCAGTAAAACTTCGATGGCCTTATCCAATTGGTTATCTTTTTCCAGATTATTTTCATCTCTTTCAAAGACTACTTTGACTTCAGGCTCCACTCCTTCCTTATGGATATTCTTACCTGAAGGTAATAACCATCTAGCTATTGTGATATGTATTCCTGAACCATCGCTGAAATTGTCAGGTTGTTGCACCGTTCCCTTACCGAAACTCTTTTCACCCACCAATGTCGCTCTTTGATGATCTCTTAGAGCACCAGCCAAGATTTCAGAAGCCGAAGCCGAACCCCCATTAATTAATACCACCAACTTGTCGTTTAATAGTTTTCCCCTGCTCTTCTCTACTTTATAAACTTCCTTACTTCCATCCGATGACTCTTGTGTCACCACTGTTCCCTCTTTAATAAAGTCAGAAGCTACTAATACTGAAGCCTGTAAATAACCTCCCGGATTATTTCTTAAGTCCAAAACAATTCCACCAAAATCACTACCTTTTTTAGCATTAATTTCATCCACCATTTCTGGCCATTCTTCAAAAAGTCTGTCTGTGAATTTATATAACTTCACCCAAGCTACCTGCTTTCCTTCACTTTCCTTCCACTCCAGTTCTATACTTGGCACCACGATATTATCTCTCACCAAGTTCACTTCAAAAGGCTCCGATTTACTTTCTCGATACATTTTTAAAGTCACTGTTGTGCCTACCTTTCCCCGAATTAGTTTCACTGCCTCATCAAGAGAAATTCCATTAGTATCTTTATCAATATTATTTTCTTTATCAATTATCTTTAAGATCAAATCCCCTGCCATCACTCCCGCCTCTTCTGCTGGAGTTTTTGCCAAAGGTGACATCACTGCTAAAGTCTCATCCTTGTAACCCAAACTGATTCCCACCCCTCCAAATTCTCCAGCTAAATCTTCATTAGCTGCCTTGTTATCAGAGGGAGGCAAAAAGACAGTGTAGGGGTCACCCAGAGAAGCTACCATCCCTTCTATCGCCCCATAACTCATCTTCTCTTCATCAATATCTTTCTTGTCCAAATACATCGTTGCCAACTTGTCTTTTACCTTCCACATTAAAGACAAATCTAGTTTTCCCGATTTCGAAATCTCTGCCTTCACTGAAGACTGACCCATCTTAAAACTAAAAAGGCCTACTAGCGAAAGTAAAGCTAAGCTTAAAAATAAATTGCGTACTCTCTTGTCCATAACTTCTATTCTAGCACCAACAACAGACGCCCTGCCTTTGAATTTAATAATGCCCTCATTTCATCCTTATTTTCCAGCTCCCCCTCCAAAGCTAACCACTCAAAGTCAGATAAACTCATCACCGGCAAGCTAGTTTCAAACACAAGCTCTTCTTCCTTTTTAACCACTACACCCTCAACTCCAATCGCTTCCGCCTTCTTCCAAAAATACTCATCCACCTTTTCCACCATTATTATTGACCCTTCACAGTTATTATCCAAATCCACTAGTCTTCTGATAACCCTAGGTAACATTCTTCCCCAAGTTTTTCCCATTACTATTGCCTCCCCCTTATACTCTCTTGCCTTAAATTCAAGCTCTAACTTTCCCTCTTTCTCACCCAAACAAGTCGCCTTCACTGGTGACATTATCTTTCTTTCTTCTCCAAAAACTCCAAACCTCATATCTCCAAATTCATCCAAACCCAGGACTCTCCCCTTTTCCGGAGCTATCAATTTCTTTTTCTTCAAAAAGGATCCCAAGAAAAACATTACCTCTCCCTTTTCCCAAATCCTATCCTTCAATTTTTCCACTATCTCCTTTCTTTCTTCTCTGTCCTTATCCTTAAAAATCTTATCCAGATCAACGCTTAAAATATGACCCAAACTACTTTTAATCAAAGTCTCTCCCTCAGCTAACTCTTGTCCCTTCTTCACCAGCACTTTTGACTCTACTGGAATCTTTACTACCCATTTAGCTTTAATCACCTTCCTCATCTTTAAATTATAGCAATAAATTAAGTCCACAAAAAAGACGGCCAAAGGACCGTCTCTTTTTTATTTACTTTTTAAAGCTGAGTTGTAAAAGGTAGCAAAGACAAATGCCTTGCTCTTTTAATAGCTCTAGCCAAAACTCTTTGATGCTTTACACAAACACCAGAGAATTGTGAAGGGATTATTCTACCTCTAGGACTTAAATAGTCCTTAAGGTTTTCGTGATCTTCCCATCTAGGCTCACTTTTAGCTTTACAGAAAGGACAAACTTTTGGTTTATTCCTTTTCTTGTTTGCAATTATAGTTGCGCTTCTGCTTTTTTTTAACATATTTTTATACCTTTATTTTTCGCTAGCTTCCTCGTCACTAGTCTCAAAACCTTTATCGTCTGGAATAACTACGTCTTCGATTTCACCAGAATCTTTTTCGACTTGCTCAGGAGCAGCTTCTTCTTTAGGAGCAACTACTTCATCTTTAGTCTCTTCAAATTCTTCAATGGAACCATCGTCAACATAAACATCGTTATCATCAGCAAGATCCATAGAAACTGAATCATCACGAGTACCCTTGTTATCAAGAATAATCATGTCATCAATCACGATCTCAGAAACTTGCTTTCTAACACCAGCTTGATCAGTCATCTCTCTGTATTGAATTCTACCTTCAACAAAGACTCTTCGACCTTTTTGTAATAATTGTGAGCAAAGTTCTGCTAATTTGTTCCAAGCAACTATTCTGTGAAACTGAGCATCCTCTTTTCTTTCACCTTGCTTAGTAACCCAACTACGGTTGGTGGCCATTCCAAAAGAAACCACTGCCATACCGGCTGGTGTGTATCTTAACTCAGGATCTCTGGTTAAGTTACCG
>Ga0100403_1003081_pt1 | contig 12635 bp, 11 predicted proteins | sample CryGeymet201501t_FD_83663 | JGI IMG/M metagenome (GOLD analysis project Ga0100403, IMG submission 83663) | Groundwater microbial communities from Crystal Geyser aquifers in Utah, USA - Crystal Geyser metaG 2015-01t | ecosystem: Environmental > Aquatic > Deep subsurface > Groundwater | place...
CGAGAATTTGAGCTTCTACGAAATGGCCAATGCGGCATTTTGCCATTACAGGTATTTGCACAGATGCCATGATTTCTTCTACTAGCTCGATGCGCGACATTCTTGCCACACCTCCGTCTTTACGAATGTCTGATGGAACTCGTTCCAAGGCCATCACGGCCACGGCCCCAGAATCTTCAGCAATTTTAGCCTGTTGTGCGTCAACCACGTCCATGATTACGCCACCTTTGAGCATTTCCGCGAGTCCGGTCTTTAGATTAAGCATGCCTCATCTAATAGGTCTGCTTTCGCCCTTTGGCAAGTGGGTTTTAGGTGCTAGATAGAGCCTCCTTATGTTGGGACTTTTGGCTGGCGCACTCTGTATTGGATTTGCGCCTGTTCTAGTAAAATTGATCGAACTTGGACCGACTCAAATCGCGGTTTTCAGAACGGGCTTGTCAGCCGTAATTCTTCTGCCTTGGCTTTTGAGATACACTCTAAAGGCTCGAAAACAAGGAATTTCTATTTTTGAACTCCGTGTTATAGGTTGGCTTGGGCTGGCCGCATTGGCCTTTGCCGCGGACCTTTATTGCTGGCACAGAACGGTGGTCTATTTGGGGGCAGGTCTTGGAACGATTTTAGCCAACACTCAGAGCCTCTATCTTTCCATTTTTGGAGCTCTTTTCTTTAGAGAAAAGCTAAGTGGGATTTTTCTTTTTGCACTGCTTTTGGCGGCTGCGGGAATATACGGCCTGGTGGGCGAAATTCCAACTTGGGTTTCACCAGAAAATTACGCCCCCGGACTGCTTTACGGAATACTAACGGGTCTATTCTACAGTGTATTCATCTTAAGCCTCCGACAAGCCGAAAAAATCAAGCTTGGTTGGAAGACTTTAGAGAAGTTAGCTCTAGTGTGCGCTCTCACAACCTTGCTCTTGATCCCTGTATCAATTTCGACTGGTGAGTGGGCTCTGCCTCAAGGTGTTTCCTGGCTATGGGTTATTCTCTTGGCTTTAGGGCCTCAAATCTTGGGCTGGTATCTGATAAGCTCCAACTTACCAAAGCTTGAAGTTTCAAGAAGTGGTCTAATCTTACTGGCCCAACCCCTCTTTGCGACAATTTTAGGCGCGCTCATTTTTCAAGAAAACTTAAGCCCAATTCAGTTCATAGGAGCCGGAGCAACGCTGATTGCGATTTGGCTTTCTCAAGTGAAAAAGAGTAAAAAACTTCGTTAAGAAGAGAGAGTCTTCTGGAGACTTGACCCTGTCGCTGCCTTTAGCGTAGTTTTGGAAATTGTGAATCAGCTCGTTTCATTTTTTGGAGTTGCCGCCGCTAAATCAGGCACAACGTGGCTGCATTCTTGTCTAGCAGAACACCCTCAGATTTTTATGCCCATCACCAAGGAGTTGGATTTTTTCTCAGAGAATTTCACTACAGGCCTAGATAGTTACAAAAGGAATTTTCAGGCCGCTCAAGAGTCTCAGCTTAAGGGCGAGTTTTCTCCATCCTACGGCCCCCACCCCTTAGCAGCGCAGCGACTTCATGGATACAACTCAAATGCTAAACTCATTTGGATGTTTCGAGAGCCTGTTGATCGAGCTTATTCACATTATTGCATGGCTTGTAGAACTCAACAGCAAGTTCTGCCCTTACGTGATATATTAGACAAGAATTCTGATTTTGTTCGATACGGGGAATACTCCTCACAGGTTAAGCGATTTTTAGAATTCTTTCCCATGGAGCAACATCTATTCATTGATTACCAGTCGTTAAAAAGTCCCGAAACAGCCCAGCGATTGCTCCGAACTGTCTTCAATTTTCTTGGTGTAGACTCTCGCTTTAAACCGTCGCTCTTGAATAGAAAGCTCAATACACGAAAACCTTTGAGTCGTTTCCCTAGAGCTTTCGATTTCGCAAAATCACTGGCGCTTAAGGCAGCTACGAAGTCTAAGTCGTTCGAAAAGGCTCTTCAAATGTTTAGGACAAGTTCGGCTATGGCCGCTATTCACAAGGTCAATTCAGCGCCTGTGGAGTTTGAGGCAATAGATAGTGAGTTTCGATTGCTTCTTGAAAAACACTATAAGCCCTTTAATGACGAGCTTAGAGAATTATCAAACGGCGCGATTAACTTTTAAATTTATAGCACAGAAATAGCTTCTTCGCGAACTTTTGCCTTCTCGGCGATAAGGTCGTGATAGCAGATAACGTCTTTCGCAAAGTAATGACAAACAAAAGCTCTTCGAGTTTTGCTTTCATCGACTACCGGAGTTCCGCCGTGAATTAAATTGTGGTGCCAAAAAAGGACATCGCCTTTTTTCGGGAGGTATTGCTTGGCTTGGAGTTTGTGTTCTTTGATCAAGTTCTCAATATAGGGCTCGTATTTTTTTGAATACACTTCTCGGCCACCTAAGACATATTCCGTATCAGAAATTCCCACGTCTTTAGAGAAGACGTATGGAAGTTTGTGACTTCCTGGGTAATACTCAAGTGGGCCCGAGTCTGGATGGATGTCTTCTAAAGCAATCCATGCGGCACTCATAAATCCCAACGGGTAGCTCGACATGTGGATGGCGTCCGAATGAGGCTCTTGTTCGGAGCTGTAGAAAAAGTTCAAACTTTGAAAAGGAATCACAGGGCGTTCGAAGACCAGGTTAAGAAAGCGAATGATCGCGGGGTTTTTAAATAGTTTGTTCAAGGCAGGAATTCTCTCTTGAAAATCCATCACTCGACTTTTACGCAGCTGTTCATTTTTCCATTCTAAGCCGTGAATGTCTCCCCGCTTGATGGCTCCATCTAGAGTCTCTACCATTTCGTCAATCAAAGCTGGGTCAATCATTTGCTTGCATATGGCTAGACCTTCGGTAGAGAACTGTTCAAGCTGACGGGCATCCTCGTTGCTAATGGTTCCGCTGCTTAGCTTTTTTTGAATGCTTTCGATGGCATTGTCACGGTCCAACCAAGCTTGAGTTTTTTGTTTGGGGAAATCTTCGGCTCTAAAGCGGCAGAATAGTAGATCATTAGACTTCAAAAGTTCGCGTTCTTTAAAGTTGAAGGCAATGGTTTTGGCCTGTTTTCGTAGTTTTAGACCTATCTTCTTTTTGAAAGTTTCAAGACTCATCGTGACCTTATAATAGGTGGCCCTTCTTGCTCTCGTCAACTTCTCTGAGAGTGACTTGTGTCAGGCCCCGGGCTCGATTAAAGTTTCGATATTCATGAGTAAAATTAGGCAATGGTTGGACAGCAATGAGTTTTTCATCACGTGGGGCTTCTGGATCGCCTTTGTTGCCTTATTTCTGATTCATTGGTTTTACGTTGGTTATTACGCCGTTAACGCCCCTTTGGCTGATGAGTGGCCAGTTATGTTTAGTCCCGACCGCGTTGCAAAGCCCTTTACCTGGTCTTGGGTCTTTGAATTCAATAACGAACATCAGACAGTTCCAACAAAGCTAGAGGTGTGGCTCAATTATATTTTGTTTGATGTGAACCTTCGTTATCAGATTATATTCAATTTCTCCCTTTACGGAATCACTTTGTGGGGAGCCTTCAAGGTGTTCAAGACCAGTGGCCTACCCCGCTTGATACCCGTGTCTTTCTTAATTTTTGCGCTAGCCGACAACGATTTTAACAACTTTCACTGGGCCATTCAAAGCCAATGGCACTGCTTCTTTTTTGCTTTCATTTGGGGTGTTTATTTCCTTTTCAGAAACCCCATTGTGCAGACAAAAGACCTCTTGATCGCGAGCTTATTCTTTATTCTCTCTTCTTGGTCTTTTGCCTCGGGCGTAGTTTTATCGGGAGTCGGGATTGCTAGTTTCATCGTCCATCGCGTTTTGATGCGAGTCTTGGATCAAAAGAGAATTGCTTGGAAGCAGATTCTTTTGTTCTTAATTCTTCCCTTTGTGTTGAGCACTTGGTTGTGGGCGTCTGGTTATCATAGTCCCGAGCTTCACCCTCAATATGTTTGGCCATGGCAATCACGTTTCTGGTCGTTTTTAAGCGCTCTGTTGAGTTGGATTTTTGGAGTCGAGGCACGCAGTGACTTGTGGAGCACTCTTGGCCTGGGCTTCACTACGCTGGGATTTGTGATGGTCATTCGCGAGTATGTCCAAAAAAGAAATTGGCAGTTGGGTATGTTGCTCGCCTTTAGTTTTGGCTTTCTCGCTTGTTTGGCGAGCATTGCAATGGGTCGCGGCGGGTTTGGAACCTCCATGGCAAAAGTATCTAGATATTATTCAATCGCGATTTTACTTCTACCTTTGATTGCCTATGGAGTTCGAAGAATTCCAAGATATGGCTTTAAACTAAGTCTTTTGCTTTGGCTTTTGTGCCTTTGGGGGCATCGAGATAACTTTAATTACAAAAAAACTTACAAAGATATCGCAGTCAGAATGACCAAAGGTTTGAACTGCACCGTGAGAGATCTTTCGCAGGCTTCTTGCGAAGGTTCTATTTTTGGTGGAGACACCTCTAAATACTGGAACTTTGCCAAAGAGAAGGGACTGAGTTTCACAAAGGGGCCCTTCCCGCTTCCTTTGCCTGAATAATTAGAGAAGATCGTCGTGTTGGAGCGGACTTCCAAAGCCGATGCCTAGCTCCATCAAGTCTTCTTTTGAGAGGCTGAATTCTGAACCAACCGGACAGCTTTCATTGGTATGGCCATTAAGGCCGGCGTGAGTGACCTGTAGCTTGTAAATTGGCTCGGGCTGTCCGATAAGCAGAGTTGCTAACACTTTGATTCGACTTTCGACTAAAACAATGCAGTTGTCGCCGGCCTGGTAGCTTAAGCCATCCATTCTTTTGACAGAGTTTCTTAGCGTGATCATCATTCCCTTTCGAACGAAGAACAAGCTTCCTATTTTCATTTTGTAGAAGTTTTTCTTTTGATATTCAAAATAGTGAGGGTGATTGACGACCATATAAAGGGCACTGGTGGCGAGATCTCCAGATAAATCTCGAACAGACGCTCTGTCTCCATCAATGATTACGTTTCGCTGATTGGGAATGGAATAGAGTGCATGATCTAAGTCTAGCGCAGATTCGATGTTGAAAAGAATTTCTGGGCCCAGAAGAGTGTGATGCCTTGAAAAAACATCTGCGTAGGCCTTAAATGTGACGTCTTGAAAGCCTTGCCAAAGGGGAGCTCCCTCCGAATGGTAGGAAAAGAGTTGCCCGAGCTTGATTAAAACCGAAGACAAGCTTTCCGTCTCGAAATTCACCCGAGAAAGCATAGAGCGTAAGTAGTGAGCTAGAATTAAAAAATTGAGTTCAGGATTGCTTGAAACGGTGAGTTCATCTTTAGCTAGGGATTGAAGAACACTTCTCAACCGTGGAGATAGCTTGTAACTTTTGTCTAGTTTTATTGAGCTCTGATCAAGTTCATTGCGGAGACTTCGAGCTCGCTTTTCTTCGGTGGATACAAGGTCGATCAACTCAGTGGCAAAGCCCTGCTTTTCGCTATCTTGAAACTCTTTGTTAAAGAAATCGATTCGAGAGTTGATCGCCGGCAACCAAGCTTCGACAAAATGGCTCTGGCAGGAAGCGGCTTGAAGCCCTGGCACAAGAGCAAAAACAGCAATGACTGTTGTAGAAAGTAACCTTCTCACCGCAAATGCTTCTAGCTCAAAATCTTTTTAAAAGCCAAGATTCAAAGCAACCTAAGAACGCTGTGATAAAGTCTTAAAATTAAGTGGTTTTCTTGCCTAGTTTTGTGCGTTGCCTTCGGAGGTATTTTAATTCCTCTCGAGGCAGGGGGTTCAAACCGCCGGCTCTTAAAGCCTGGCTTAAGATCATTGCCGAATGTTCGATGCGTTCCATTCCAGCGTGAGCTTCTTCGAGACACTCCCCCCAGCAAATGGCACCATGGCGGGCCAAAATCAGACAACGATGATCGGGCAGGTAGGCTTTAAGGGCTTGGCTTGCTTCGGGTGTGCCAGGTCTTGAGTAAGGCACAATCGGCAGCGAACCTAGCGAAAGTATGAGTTCAGCAATCGAGTCAGAGGGAAGCTCATTGTCGGCAGGTCTTGCGATGCTCCAAGCAACTGCAGCTGGAGGATGAGCGTGAACGATGGCTTTGGCATCAGGGCACATGTTGTAAATGGCTAAATGCATCTGAGCCTCCGAAGAGGCCTGCCCCACCATTTGTTGGCCAGAAGAATTAATCACCGCCATATCCTGAGGGTCCATTCTCGCTTTAGACACGCCACTGGGAGTAATGAGGATGTAGTCTGTGGAAAGACGAACGCTTATATTTCCGTCCGCGGCGGCCAACATGTTTTTAGCGTGGAGGTCGACAGCAACTTGCTTGATGTGCTTACAAATTTTGAGTTCGTGGGAATTCATTTGCTTGGAAAACTATCAGGCCGGCATCTGAGCGGCAAGCCTGCTTGTTGGCGACTTCATGGCCCCGTCAACTTAAGCACTTTGTTGTGAGTTTTAAGTCTTTAATTTCTTTGAGAGTTACCTCTGTCACTGACAAATCTTTCAAGTTTATGTCGAGCTTTCCTCTTGAGCCTCCAGCCTCTCGTAGTAGGTTGCCAAAAAACTAGGGAGAACTAAATTTATGAAATTACTTAAAACATTTTTACTAACACTAACTTTTGTCGGTTTTTATTCTGAAGCCGCGCAGCCTTTCTTGGGCTTAAAGGAGGAGCAAGCTGTATGTTTCGGTCGCGAATATAGCGCTGAACATATGGAAAAGCACCCAGACCAAACTGTCGAGAAGATGCGTCTTAAATTTGTGAAGAAAGATGGCTTTATATACTTGGATATTGAAGCAAGCCTTTTGGGCACTAAGAACCAATATATTAATTATAGGGCTCCTATGGGTTGTTATGAAGCTGAAAATGGAAGTTTTCAATGTGGAATTGATTGTGACGGTGGAAGCGTTGGTCTTCAGGTTAAAGACAATGGCGATCGCGTGGTTTTAAAGAACAATGGTTTTGTTCTTGATGGCGGATGCGGCGAAGAAGAGAGAAACTTGGTTTGGTTGAATAACATTCCCAAGGGAGACGATGTTTTCTATACCTACAAGTTGCGTTCTGAGTTCTGTCAAAACTGATTAGAAGTTTTGAGCCGAATGCGGTCAACTGTATGAATTGAAGTTGATTGCATTCGGCTCTCTTTCTTTTGCCAAGCGCAAGTTCTCCAGATCAAAAGTAGAATATCCATGGCTTTGGTGTTAGCGTTTTACTTACAGCTGTAATGAAAACCTTTTTATTTCGTTTAACAATTTTTTATTTTGCCTGCTGTTTTACTTACATCTCTGCTTTGAGCGCTCCAGCAAGACCGGGCACTTATGTTGCAAACAAAGAGATTACTCTGATTCCCGTTGAACTGCGGTTTCAACATGAGTCGATCAACTTTGTGCCCGACCCCAATTTTCCCAATGAAGCAGAAACCCTAGGCTTCTCAAGTATCATTGCCGACTTTGCAATCAGTGAGCAGTTTGGCTTTGAATTCGGGAGCTACGGGGCCACTGTTGGTCATCGCGGCGGTTTTATTGCGGCGGGAGTTGGAATTTCGCATCATTTCAACTTGTTCTCTCCTTACTTTGGGATTCGAAGTAGTTTTTTTGTAGGTGGTGGCGGTGGAAAGAATGCCATCGTTACGGCGAAGAGTGGTCTCATGTTGCGACCCGCTATTGAGGCAAGGCTAGAGTTTCAGCAAGCTAATATTGGCATTGGATATTCTTATGTCACATATCCAACTGGAACGGTAAAAGGACATCAACCCTATGCGAGTCTATCCCTCCCTACCGACATAGAATTTGCAGATCAAATCGAAGGCAAAACCGTCGCTCATAAAAAACAAAGTAAACTAACCAAGAACCGCATTCGTTTTGCTGGCAGTCACAAATATTACAAGTCTAAAGGACTTCTGGATGATTCAGGAGATCCACTTCCTGGTGACATCCGTTTAATGGGTGCTGTTTTTAGTAGAAGCATTCGACAAAGTGATTTTGTTTATCACTTGGAACTTTTCGGCGCCTACTCGGGAAGCGTTGCCGGCTATATGAGTGTAGCCAATGGCATTGGTTATGAAATTCCCATTAGTAACTGGATGTTTATTAATCCAACCTTTTTGATCGGATATGCGGGTGGTGGCGGTGTAGACACCGAAGGTGGATTCATCATCGAGCCTAAATTGGTCACTTGGTTCCCAATAGGAAGAACAGACATATCACTCTATGCTTCGGTCTCAAAAATGTGGTCTCAAACGGGTTCTTTTGATGTTCCTACTTTTGAATTAGGAGTTGGCACCATTTTAGATAATATCATTGCCGAAGGACCAACTAGTTATTCTCGAAGCTTTTTCATTAGATCCAATAGATCTTTACGAGATTATAAGTTTAGTGTTTCTCATCAAAGATATTTTAGCGCCAATACCCTTAGGAAGGGATCTAAAACCCAAAGGCTACCCAACACAGACCTACTTGGATTGAACATCAACTGGTATAGCAATGATTGGTTGTTTTTTAATGGAGGCACTTACTGGGCTTACGGCGGAGATTCTGGAGCTTATGCCAGTGGATTAGTTGGGGGTGGTTTACACTTTCAAATGGGCGCCGCCTATTTTGAACCTCAGGTGAATGTAGGTGCTGGAGCAGGAGGGGGTATTCCCAGTGGCCAAGCTCTACTATACAAATTGAAAGCGAGCCTTGGTGTGAATTTCTCGCAAAAATATTCGGCTTTCATTTCAGCGTCTAGTCTTAGTTTTGTAGGAGCAGAAGGCTTTAAGACTGCGGAAGTTGGAATTAGTCGCCATTTCTCTCAATTAGACCTTTAGAGATAGAGACCTAGGTGCAATTTTCATCCTTCTTGATGATTTGGCTCATATGAGCTACACAGGCTTAGATCTATGATAAGCACTTCAGATATTTGCGTTCAATTTGGCGGTCGAAAACTCTTTGAAGGTGTGAATGTAAAGTTCTTGCCTGGCAATTGCTATGGCCTCATTGGTGCCAATGGCGCAGGAAAGTCCACCTTTCTTAAAGTGCTGTCAGGGGAAATCTCTCCAACCACTGGAACTGTATCGCTGACTCCAGGAGAAACTCTTTCTGTGCTAAAGCAAGATCACTTCGCCTACGAAGATATGACAGTTTTGGATGTTGTTATCATGGGCAATGAGAAGCTCTATAAAGTGATGAAAGAAAAAAATGAGCTTTACGCTAAGCCTGATTTCTCTGACGCTGATGGAGTAAGAGCCGCAGAGCTTGAGGCTCTTTTTGGTGAACTCAATGGCTGGGCTGTAGAGTCTGAAGCCGCTCTTATGTTGGCGGGTTTAGGTCTAGTGGATAAGCTTCATAGTTGCCAAATGAAAGAGCTCAGTGGTGGCGACAAGGTAAAAGTTTTGTTGGCTCAAGCTCTTTTTGGTGAGCCCAATGTATTGCTTCTTGATGAACCGACCAACCACTTGGATGTGTATGCTATTCGTTGGCTGCAGAATTTCTTAGCTAACTTTGAACAAACGGTCATTGTTGTTTCTCACGATCGACATTTCATGAACCAAGTTTGTAGCCACATTGCAGACATCGATTTTGGAAAAATAAGCACCTACACGGGCAACTATGAATTTTGGCAAAAGTCGAGTGAGTTGGCTATGCGCTTACGAGCTAACGAAAAGAAGAAGGCCGAGAACAAAGCCGAAGATCTAAAAAAGTTTATTGCTCGCTTTAGCGCCAATGCTTCAAAATCAAAACAAACAACATCCAGAAAGAAGCAACTCGAGGGATTGAATCTTGAGGATTTGCCTGTATCTTCTCGTAAACAGCCTTTTGTTGGTTTTGAGCAGCTTCGAGAAGCTGGAAACGAGTTATTGGAAGTTAATGGGCTTTCTAAAACAGTAGACGGACAAGAATTGATGAGAGATATTCGCTTTTCACTCAACAAAGGCGACAAGATTGCTCTAGTTGGTAAAAACGATGTCGCAAGAACTGCCTTTTTTAAAATGCTCGTTGGCGAACTAGAGCCTGATACTGGCGAGATTAACTTTGGAGCTACGATTACCCCGGGTTATTTTCCGGCAGATAATGCTGAGTATTTTAAGTCGGAGGACATTTCGCTGATTGATTGGCTTCGGCAGTATTCCATAGATAAGGATGAAGATTTTATTCGTAGTTTTTTAGGAAAGATGCTTTTTAGTCGCGATGAAGCCAATAAAAAGACCAATGTTCTCTCTGGTGGCGAGCGAGTGCGCTGTATGTTGGCTAAGATTATGCTCTCCAAGCCCAACTTGCTTTTGATGGATGAACCCACAAGTCACTTGGATTTAGAGGCTGTTGATGCTCTCAATGAAGGCTTGCGTAGGTTTGAGGGAACTATGATTTTCACCTCCCACGACCATGAATTGGTTCAAACTGTCGCTAATCGAATCATAGATCTAGATGTAACGATTAAATACGACAAGGTGACCACCTACGATGAATACATCGAAGAGCACGCCCAGCAGTTGTCTAATTAGAGAAGCCAGGGCCTAAATTACCATAAAAGTAGCTTGTTTAAAGAATTCTTTTGCCACTGAAGCTTAATGAAATTAATTGGGGGACAAGAAGTAAAAAGAGGAGAATTAAAATGAAAAAATTATTTGCCGGCTTAGTCCTGTTTTTAGGTGTTCAGTTAAGTGTTCAAGCAGAAGACTTTCCTTTGGTGGAAATTCTTGGAAGCTCTCCTAATGCTGAATTTATCTCAACCATTCAAACTTTGGTAACAGACGGAAAAGGCGACATGATTGTCGAGATTAATGTTTATGACTCGTGGGGAACTTCAGTTTACAGATTTGAAACCGCTCAAGAGTGTTTGAACGATGACTGTGTTGAAGCGGCTAAACAAGAAGCTCTCGATATGAATACCTCAAAATTACAGAAGTTCAACATTGATACAAATCTTACTGGAACAGCTCTGTTCACATACGCAAGAGCTGAGAGACAAGTCGATGAAACCTATAGCTTTCCAACTCAGATTGAAGTGAGTGCCGATGGCTTTGAGGCGATTGCTTTGAGCTATAAAGTGGCTGGCGAAGGTGAGTATCAATACAATCAACTAAGCTTTAAGAAAGATTCTTCTAGTGAAGCCAGTGAGCTTTATGTTTCAAATTTTGAAGCAGATTATCCAAAGGTAGGCGCTGAACGGGTTGTTCATTTTAAGGGCACCGAAGGCAAATCTAGAATCCTAGTGGTTTCAGCTACTCAATCTCATGGTTTTGAAGGACCTAATACAAATTTTCAATTTAGCTTTTTTGATCTTTAATTTTAAAGGCCCTCGTCCTCCTTTTAGGGAGGACGAGGACTGCTACAAGATATCATTCAATCAGTTACAGCCGTGTTCGGTTTGGATGCTTCTTGCGATGCTTTTTGCGTAGCTTAAATAGAGTTCGCTAACGTCATATCTCTTAACCACTGAGCCGCCGCGCTGGAAGACCAGCTTCTTCGAATTGCTTTGTCCAATTTCAAGATGGGCAAGATGGCCCACCTTACCGTTCATTACAAAGCCTTCAGTGAGAAACTTGTAGGGCGTTTGCACGCTTGAAGAAAGCACAGCCAAATTTACACTATGCTTACTAATTCGGATGCTGCCACGATTTGCGCTACTTTGCGCTCCTCTTTTTAAGGAGGCAACCTGCGAAGAGTCTCCACCCTTTACCGACAGAAAATCGCTCATTTCTTTGGAGAAGCCTTCTTGAAAGCTTGCTAAGTAACGAGAGACCTCACTCGGCCGGGATTGTGAATTAGGCGGAATAATCCAGATATGGTCGCCCTCGTCGTAATAGTCGCTCGAATTGGCGTGAACCGACACGAACAGGGCTTCATTGCTAACATCTTCCACTTTACTTTTTGAATAGCTGCCACGAGTAGAATCATAGGGACGATGATGATCCATAATAGAATTGATTCGCGCCCCCCTATTGCTGACACCACTTGTAATAGTCCCACCAATGGGTCCATAGCCCGCCTCGGATTCATATTGACCAAAGCGACTCTCACCAGGAAGTCGGGTAAAGCGAATCATTGACTGTAGCTCGGTCCGTTGGGCTGAACTTAGTTTTGGGCTGGCCATCAAATAGGAATAAACTAGATAAGCGGTAACCATGTTCAGTTGGCCTTCGTGAACCTCGGGCCACAGTATGACGTAACGCCCGTTTCCTCCTCGTATCTTGGCGTCACTTCGGATGGAATTGCTGGAATCATCGTGACCCGCATCGAGGATGAGGGTCTTAATTCCGCTACTTTTGAGACATTGTGGAGTGACCACAAGGTCACTTGCGGCCTTGAAGTTGAATCCTTCCGTTTGAGCATCTAAAAAGTAGTGATCGGGAATTCCGGCTACCGGCACGGGCTTCTCTACGTCGGGTGCTTTAGAGCCAAGGGAATATGCGTTGGAGACCGTTAGTGAAAACAGAGTTAACGCAGAAAAAAAGAATCGCATGAAAGCTCCTCATGTAAGTCATTTTCAAAGTGTATAGCGGCTTACATGAGATCAGCATCAACAACGACTACGTTGATGATCTTAGAGGTTAATTAGGATTTCTCCCAGTGAAGTTTTGGTTGATCCCGATTGAGAGTGGGTAAAGCTAAAACAGACAAGTAGGCACTTAGAGTTTTCTCTGTAATTATTGATTTGTTCAAAGAATCAGTAACTTACGAAAGGAAAACAAGAAGTGCC
>Ga0100403_1003082_pt1 | contig 12633 bp, 16 predicted proteins | sample CryGeymet201501t_FD_83663 | JGI IMG/M metagenome (GOLD analysis project Ga0100403, IMG submission 83663) | Groundwater microbial communities from Crystal Geyser aquifers in Utah, USA - Crystal Geyser metaG 2015-01t | ecosystem: Environmental > Aquatic > Deep subsurface > Groundwater | place...
AACATTTTTACGCGAGCGCGAAATTAGACAGGGGGGGAGTGGATGAGTAAAGGGCGCAAAACAAAGCCGACGGCGATAAAACGATTAGAGGGAAATCTTGGCAGGCGCAAAATTAATGAAAATGAGCCTGCGCCTGAATTGATTCTGCCGCCTGCCCCTGCGGATTTGACTGACGTGGGGCGCGCAAAATGGGACGAGCTCGCCGCGTTGCTATTTAATCAGGGTGTTTTGACTGAAATGGATTTGGAGATGCTAACTTTATTTTGCCAAGAGTTCGAGAATTACACGGACGCTCGAAAAAACATAAAATCCTTTGGCGGTCCCGTCCTAAAAACCGACAAGGGCAACCCCATCCAAAATCCGTATTTGTCAATTGCAAATCAGTGTAAAAATAACATGCTAAAAATTTTGTTAGAGTTTGGCATGAGTCCCGCCTCGCGCTCTAAGGTGACGACCGCGCAGCGCGTTAAGCCGAAGTCGCTTGCAGAGAAGTTTTTCAATGCGCCGGTGGTCGCTAAAAAATGACATTGCAACAGCAAAAAGTTGGCAAACACGGTCAGAACCTAGCGGCTCAAGCCTTGCGCGCTCTCGGCGTTGAAATGGTAGAGCAGATTGGCACGCCAGTTTTTCTTATTCCAGCAACCGCAAGAGATGTTTACCGCGTTGTCTATGGCGAGAAAGTCAGCGGCGACCATCGCGGAATCCTACCCGGCGGACGTTCTGTACTCGCTGAGACAAAAACCATTCTTGACCGAAATCTTCGTTACAGCGACCTGCGCGAACATCAGCCAGAACGTTTGCTTGAACATCGAAAGCACGGTGGAATCTCGTTGCTCGTCTGGGTTCATTGTACAGGCGTGTACATTATGGATTTTCCCATTGCAAACTTTACGCGCGGCAAAAGCATTAGCGTTGAAAACGCCATTAGCGTTTCTAACTATACGCGCCGCGCCATCGAGGTGATGATAGATGACTACGAAACCGAAAAACTTGCAGAGTAAAAATCCCCAATCTCCAATCTCTAACGGCGATCTTCTCCGCGTGGAATACGTCCCGCTTTCGACCGTCAAACTATGGGACAAGAACCCCAAGAAGCATGACCTGAATCAGATCATCCAATTGGCGCAATTGTTGCGATTCCATTTTTAGGGACTTCCCCTGAGTTTGTTGCATGTCAAAATTTTGGGCGGCGTGGGCGCGGCATGGAAATATCGCCAGCCTATTGCGCCGTGATTTTAGAGCGCATGTCAGGCATGGGACTCCAGCCGCGCCTCATCAATCCAAAATCCAAAACCAAAAAATAAAAAGTCATATTATGAAACTTCATCCTGCCGATAAATATATCCGCGACGTAATCAGTGGGAAGATTATCGCTTGTAAATGGGTGAAATTGGCTTGCAAGCGGCATGTCGCGGATTTGAAAAATAGCAAAAAAACTGGGAATTATTTTGACGCGGCGGCGGCACAGTATGCGGAGGATTTTTTCTCGCAGATTTTGACGCATCCTAAAGATGCAATACTTTCAGAGAGCGGCGACCCGTTTGTTTTGGAGGCGTGGCAGTTAGCCACTATCATCCGCCCTCTGTTTGGCTGGAAGCGCAAGGACGGAACGCGCAAATACCGCCGCGCTTATATCGAAATACCAAAAAAGGCGGGAAAGTCTTCGCTTAGCGCTGGAATCGCGCTGCTGCTTTTATTTGCCGACGGTGAAAATAGCCAGGAGGTTTATAGCGTGGCGGGGTCGAGAGACCAAGCCGCGCTCGTTTTTAACATTGCCAAACAAATGACAGAGACGAGTCCGCTGCTCTCGGAACGCGCTGAGGCATATAGAAACGTGATTACATATAAAGATATGTACTCAGTTTATAGGGTCATCTCTGCGGATGCGCCTCACGCGCACGGCATTAACGGCTCGGTGATATTCGACGAACTTCACACGCAGCCGAATCGTTTGTTGTTTGACGCTCTGTGGGGCGCTGGCAAGGCGCGCCGCCAACCGCTTTTTATCATGCTTACTACTGCGGGATACGACCGCGAGTCTGTTTGCTTTGAGATGCACACTTACGCAGAGGAAGTATTAGATAAAATTGTTACAGATGAATCGTTTTGGTCTGTGATTTATACGGTGGACGAGGGCGATGACTGGACGCTGCAAAAAACGTGGAAGAAAGCAAACCCGAATATTGGAGTTACGATTGGATTGGACGCGATAGCGGAGGAGGCAAAACAAGCCAAAGCGATTGCTGGATACCAAAATACGTTCAAGCGCCTGACGCTTAATATATGGACGGAGCAAGAATCGCGTTTGATTATGCCTGAACAGTGGAACGCTTGCGAAAAAGAAACTGTTGAGCTCGCAGGGGAAACGTGCTGGGGCGGATTGGACCTTGCCGCGACCAATGACCTTGCCGCGTTTGTTCTCGATTTTCAGCGCGAGGACGGGGCGCATCGTTGGCTGCCGTTTTTTTGGATGCCGGAAGAAAACATACTAGAACGCGCGCGCCAGCATAGCGTCAATTATGATGCGTGGGTGAGAGACGGATATATCCGCGCGACGCCCGGCAACGTAATTGATTTGAAATACATCAAGTCCGAAATAGAGCAACTCGGACAGATTTATAAAATAAAGACAATTGCTTACGATAGATGGGGAGCGCGTGAAATATCACAAGACCTGCAAGAGATTGGATTCGAGATGGCGGATTTTGGTCAGGGTTTTATTTCTATGGCTGCGCCGACTAAAGAGTTTTTGCGGCTCGTCGCTTCTAAAAAATTACAGCATGACGGGAATCCAGTTTTGCGCTGGATGGCAAATAACATTGTTGCGAAAACCGACCCAGCAGGGAATATAAAACCAGATAAGCAAAAATCTAAGTCAAAAATTGATGGGATTGTCGCTGGCATTATGGCGCTGGATATGGCGCTTCGCAACATAGGCGCGGTCAAGCCGAGCGTGTATGAGCGGCGCGGATTTTTGCGGTTGGGCGATGAATATAGATGATGTGAGGACACATGCCGCGTAGAAAATTGAATTACCATGAAAAGCAATACATGAGAACGTTGGAAGACGAAGTGATTGTTATGCGCGAAAATATTCCGGCGAGGCTTCGTAACGCTGTTTATTGCCTTGCGGCGTGCGACCCGCATTGGATAGATTTTATTGAGAAAGAGGCGCCAAGTAGTATTCAGGCGTCATGCGAGCGCGAGTATTTGCAGTTGATTGAATCGCGGGCGCGCGCGATTGTGCTAAAAAAATATAGTTTTTTTGGGCGCAAGCAAATATCACCGCTTATTTTTAGAGAGAATTGGTATTTTACGGATGACGGCAATTTGAGCGCAGGTTGAGTCGTATTGTTAAAAAAGAACATTAATGCTATAATGATTGAAATAAAATATCTATTGCCCGACAGACATTAATTGTGAAACGGGGCAGCCTGAATTCAGGCTGCCCCGTTTTTTTTAACACATAAAGGAACACATGCGTAAAGTTTTATCTTTTTTTAGAGCGCAGGATAAAAGCGAATTAGTCTATTGGTTTGGATTAATTTTGCTTTTTTGCGGATTATGCCTGCGAGACGTCAGTTTGGCTTTGATTGTAACAGGCGCTGGCATTGCGCTGGAGTCTGTGGTTACGTCCTATTTTGCAACGTGGATGAGTAAATAAAATGCCGATAACGTCAGCAATGATGTTGCGAAACGCTCAACTGGTCGAGCCGTCTGCAAGGGGCGCTCGTTATGGCGGGCGTTCTGTAAGTTACAGCGCGGAGACGGTCACGCCTGAAATTGCCATTACATCGTCTGCGGTCATCTCTATCATTACCATCATGGCGCAGGATACCGCCAGCCTGCCGCTCATTTTATATGGGCGTAACGGGCGCAATAAATTCCGCGCGTTTGACAATCCCTACTACAAACTGATGCACGACCAGCCGAATCCAGAGACGACCTCGATGGTGTTTCGAGAATTGATTATGTCTCATATACTGGCGTGGGGTAATTTTTTCGCGCAGTTGATTATAGATAATCGCGGCACAGTTGTGGAGTTGTGGGCGCTACGCCCCGATAGAATGAGCGTGGAGCGCGTGAACGGGCAAAAAATTTATAAATATCAATCCGAGAAGGGGCAGCGCGTATTTTTCCCAGATGAAATTTTACATATTCCGGGATTTGGATTTGACGGGCTGGTGGGGTATAGCCGCATCGCGCTGGCGCGGAACGCCATCGGTTTGGCAATTAGCACCGAGAAGTACGGCGGTTCATTTTTTAGCAACGGCGCGAATTTTGATATTATTATCAAACATCCTTCTGCGCTAGGGGAAGCGGCGTATAAAACGCTTTCAGAATCGTTCAACGCAAAACACGCGGGGGGTGAAAATAGCCATAGACCTCTCATCATTGAGGAAAATATGAGCGTGGAGAAAATAGGCATTCCGCCAAACGACGCTCAATTTTTAGAGACGCGCAAATTTCAATTGAGCGAGATTAACCGCATTATCGGACCCGTGCCGCCACACATGATTGGCGATATTAGCAACAGCACGAGTTGGGGGAGCGGGATTGACAGTCAGGAGCAGGGATACGTCAATCACACACTGCGCCCCTACGCGGTGAGAATCGAGCAGGCGCTTAATACTCAATTAATGCTCGAAGCCGACCGCGCGGGCGGATATTTTTACGAACACTTATTCGACGCATTTTTGCGCGGCGATATTGCTACGCGGTTCTCGGCGTATACGCAAGCGATTAACAACGGCATTATGAATCCGAATGAAGTCCGCGCAAAAGAAAACATGAATCCGTACAGCGGCGGCGATGCTTATTTGCGCTCTACGAATACGGTCTCGGCAGACGGCACGGCATCCAGCAACGCCGCGCCTGTGGCGAGCGCAAACCCATTAGAAACACTTTGGCGCGACGCAATTGCGCGGGTAATGAAACGCGAACAAAACGACGTAACTGGCGCGGCGCGGCGCTATGCAAAGAAAAATGACGCGGCGGGCGGCGCGGAATGGCTTAATAATTTTTACGGAAAAGAACATCCCGCTTTCATTGCAAAGCAGTTTTCTCCGATTGTAGAGGCGCACAAGCGATTGACTGGCGCAGATATAAGCGACGGCGTTCGCGCGCTTATATCGAAATTTACAACGGAACGCAAAAGTTTTGTGGAGCAAATGACAGCCGATGAACTTGAGGCTGCATTCGAGAATTACGACGCGCAGGCTGAATCGTTCTATGAATTTTTTGTTGGCGCAATGGAGAACGGCGATGAGTAAAACGCGGATATTGATGTCCACGTTGAGGGACGCGCATAAGGGCAGCCCTGCGGCTGTGCTGGGCGGCGGTCCCTCTCTGCCTGCCGACATTGCGCGTCTGCCGAGCGATTGCCTATTGATTGCCGTCAATTATCACGCGCTGCATTATGTAGAGCCTGATTACATGGTTTATAACGACGCTCCCTCTACAAACCCGCTGATGGAGCAGGCGGTAAAAGAGCATAGGACAATTCACGTGAGTCCAGAGCCGAGCAGCGATGTTGTTTTTGACGTGGAGAGTATATGGACTGGTTTTTTTTCGTCAAACACGGCGGCATGGTTTGCATTGTGGCTTGGATGCAACCCCGTCATCCTTTGCGGGATGGATATGTATCAGGGCGCGGTGAAACACTGCCCGCCAAGCACCTACCATTCGCCTATGTTTGATTATCCGCTCGATTTTTATATGCGTCCGTGGGCGGAGGATTGTCAAAATAGCGTTCCGCATCCTGAACGACTGCGGGCTATGTCGGGTCCGTTAATCAATTTATTTGGAGAGTACGATGGATAAAAAAACAAGCAAAAAAATCGCGCCTGTGCTGTATTCTGTGCCTGTCGCGCAAAAGATGGATGTGCCAGCGCGGGCAGAAATATTGCCGAAAATCGAAAGCGGCGAACTCGAATTTATTGACTTCCGCGCCAGAGTCTTTGGGACGGGCGAAATTAGCAACCCAGTCGCATTCCGTGACGAAGACCTTGCGGCTTTTGCGCTTTCGTTTGCAGGCGCTCCGTTTTTACGCGATCACGGTCAATATGCAATTACAGACAGAGAGGGAGTCATCCTCGCGTCTAAAATGGATAATGGCGAGTTTGTGCAGGATATTCGCCTGACCACTCGACGCGGCATGACCGACTATGTTGAGGGACGGATTGACCGCTTCTCGATTGGTTGGAGCGCAAACGATTTACGATGCTCAATTTGCGGGCGCGATTATCTCGGCGGCGAGTGTAATCATTTCGCTGGGAGGAAATATGAAGGGCAACTTGCCCGCGTTGTTTTCATCGAGCCTGTTGGGTTAGAGACTAGCGCGGTGAATGTTCCTGCGGTTGCGGGGACATACATCGAGGCGCAGTTGCAAAAACTTGGAAAGTTAAATCCCGCTGACGAACTCGGACAGGAGTCCGATTCTGATGCGGATAACCAAAAGGCAATTTTGGCTTTGGCGCGGGCGCGCACAAATTATCACGAAATTGCCGTTAGAGCCTTACGCACAGGAGAATTGAACATGAATTACAGAGAAAAGATTAGCGCGCGAACTGACAAATTGAATCGCGCAAAAGAATTGACCGAACTTGCCGACGCCGAAACGCGCGATTTTTCAGAAGCGGAAACCGCTGAATTTAACGCGCTGATGGCAGACGTGGATGCGCTGACCGCCCAAATTGAAATTCAATCTGGGCAGCGTGAGAAATTACGCGCTGAACTTGCGCGAGAATTTTCCGCTCCCGACGCAGAAAAACCAGAGCCGATAACTGACCCCAAACTGATGAAGCGCGGGAATTTTGAGGCATTAAGCGCCATAGACCGCACCGCTTTTCTTAAAGCGGGTGGAAAAATTCAGGACTAAGAGGATACCATGAGCAACACTTTAACCAATTTGATTCCAACCATTTACACCGCAAAAGATATTATCTTGCGCGAGTTGACTGGTTTTATTCCCTCAGTGACGCTGGACGCCAGCGCGGAAATGGCTGCCAAAGGGCAAACTATCCGATTCCCCGTCGTCCCCGCGCTGGCTGCCGATGATATTACCGCCGCCGCTACGGGTCCTGACCCGTCAGCGTCCACGCAAGGCAATGACACTATGAGCATTAGCAAGAGCCGCTCGACGACCTTCTACTGGGAAGGCGAAGAGCAAAAAGGGCTTGGCGCTGATATGTACCGGACTATCCTTGCGAATCAATTCGCGCAGTCTATGCGGACTCTCGTGAACGAGGTCGAGGCTGATCTTGCCGCGTTGTATGTTACTGCCTCCCGCGCTTATGGCACGGCTGGGACGACCCCGTTTGGGAGCAGCCTTGGCGACCTTGCCCAAGTTTTGAAAATCTTGCAGGATAACGGCTCGCCGACCTCTGATTTGCAATTGGTGCTTTCGACAACCGCAGGCGCAAGTTTGCGGACGCTGGCGCAATTGAGTAAAGCCAACGAAGCGGGCAGCGCGGAGTTATTGAATCGCGGCACGTTGTTGGATATTTTCGGGTTCAAAGTTCGAGAATCCGCGCAGGTTAAGGCGCATACCAAAGGCACAGGCGCAGGCTACTTAGTGGATTTGACTGCCGGCTATGCCGCAGGCTCGACGACTGTGCATGTGGACACTGGCACAGGCACGATTTTGGCGGGCGACATTTTGACCAACACGAAGACCGGCAGCGATACGAATAAATACGTCGTCAAGACTGGCTTTGCAGGCAACGGCGACGGCGATATTGTGCTGGCGAATCCCGGCAATAAAGCGGCGTGGGTCAATAACGACCCTGTCGCGGTTGGTGGTTCTTATGCTGCTAACCTTGCCTTCTCGCGCCAAGCGATTGACCTTGTGATGCGCGTTCCGGCTATGCCCGAAGGCGGCGATTCTGCTGACGACGTGACTGTGGTGAGCGATGAACAGACTGGCATTTCATTCCAGGTCGCCATGTACCGCCAACGCCGCCGCGTGGCTTATGAAGTTGGTTTGGCTTGGGGCGTGAAAGCCGTCAAACCCGAAGCCATTGCCATCTTGTTAGGATAATCCGATGGATGAGATTGTCGTCATGCAGCGCGGCGAGGCGACTATGAACGTGCCAATTGCTAAAGTGCAAGAATATTTGGACAATGGCTGGCGCGAAATTCGCCGTTACGAAGCGCAATTTGAAAAAGCAGAAACGCCTAGCGAGGCGAACGCTGCTCCCGAACCAAAGGCGCAAAAGCCAAAAGGTAAGGGTAAGTAATGGGAATAACGGACGCGGCTTTTATTCCATTTTCCCGCTTCCGTTTTCTGTTTCGCAGAGGGTACTCCCTCCCTGCCCTCTGCGAAACTTTTGAGGCTCTCTTATGAATATCAAAGTGATTATCGCGCCAAGTGAAGAACCTGTGACTCTCTCAGAAGCCAAAGCGTTTTTGCGCGTTGACGGGACGAGCGATGATACGCTGATAACGTCGCTGATTAAGGCGGCGCGGGAAAGCGGCGAAGAAATATCACGGAGGGCTTTTGTCACCCAGACCTTAGAGGAGGTGACGGACATATGGCGCTTTTACTATGATGTCGCTCGTCCGCCATTGCAAAGCGTGGCGTTTGTTAAATACAAAAACGCAAGCGGGGCGGAGTCTACATGGACGGATTACATTGTGAACACGCAAAGCGAACCTGGCGTCATCATTTTTAATACGCTACCGGGAGAAACTTTGCTTGCGTGCGGCGCGATTACGACAAGGTTTGTCGCTGGCTACGGCGCGGCGGCGAATGTTCCGCAACGGATAAAAAACGCCATCTTGGCGCTGGTCTCGTACTGGTATGAAAGCCGTGAGACCGGCAACGTGCCAAAGCCGCTCTATGATTCGTTTTTGGCTGACCGTGTGGCGTGGTTCTGATGGCGCAAAAAATATCCATCTCCGAGTTGCGAACGCGAATTACACTACAGCAACCGACCATCACGACGGGCGCAGACGGCGCACAGGTTGCTGGATACGCAGACGCGACAGATACGCCCGTAGTCTGGGCGCGGTGGGTCAATGACCACGGCGCGGAATCGCTGAATGCTGCGGCTGCAACGAATGTCCAACGCGCCACGGTTTTAGTTCGTTATCGCGCAGATGTGCTGGCGACGTGGCAGGTTGTATTAGACGGCAGTGCATGGAAAATATTGAGCGTTGACCAAGTGCGTGACGGAAACCGATGGACAGAGTTGCGCGTCGAGCGCGCGTTAGGTACGGTGTAATATGGCGACCAAAACAAGTCTGAAAATTAATGGGCTGGACGATTATATTCAGGCTCTCGCAAACGCTGGCGAGGATATAAATAAAATATCCCGCGAGGCATTGGCTGAGGCTGGCGATATTTTAGCCGCCGAGATGAAGCGCAATGTGCGCGTTGTGACTGGCGAGCGCTCGCGGAATTTGGTTGACCATATAAAAATCCGTGTGCCGTCTGGCGAGGGCGATTACAACTACCGCGAGATAGGCATTATTCACCGCCTAGAGTTCACGGACGCGGCTACGGCAATACAGGCAAACGCGGTTGAGTATGGCAGCGTCCATAATAAGGCAATGCCGTTTGTGCGACCGGCGATACGCTCAAAAAAGGCGGCGATTAACGCGCTGATAAAGGCGCGGCTGGTTGCGGCTGGGCTGGCGGACGCATGATTACGATTTTTGAGCGTGTCAGTACCGCGCTTGGCTCTCTTTCTCCCGCCGTGCCGTATGCGATTGCGCCGTATAAATCCACTGGCGCGCTGCCTGATGTGTTTATCGCTTATGAGTTAATCAGCGGCAACCCAGAAGCGCACGCGGATAATGTAGAGACGGCGCGAACGTATCTTGTGCAAGTTTCGATTTTTAGCCGCGCTGGGTTTATCGGCTTGCCCGATGTGGACGCGGCGATGCTGGCGCAAGATTTTGTTAAATCAGATTGGCGGCAATTGCCGCAAGACCCAGAAACTTTTCATTATGGACTGGCGAAGGATTACACCTTCACCGAGTTCTTTTAGGAGATAAACCATGACAACTTATACGATGATGAAGGGCGTTGATAAACTTTATTATGCGCTCGTGACTCAGGACGACGCTTCGGCGTACGCGGCGGGAACGCCTGTTGCGCTCGCGCCGTTGAAGCTAGCGGTGCAAACTCCGTCCGCGTCGAGCAAGACGGAATATTTTGACAATCAGCCGTTTTTGACGATGAGCGCGGAAGGGGAAACTAAAATCAAAATTGACATTGCCGGTCTGCCGCTGAATGTGCAGGCAGACATACTCGGCAAAGCGTATGACGCGGCGAGCGAATCGTTGTATGACAACGGCGGCACTCCGCCTGACGTGGCGCTCGGCTGGCGGGCGTTAAACAGCGACGGGACCTATACGCTGTATTGGTTTCTGAAGGGAAATTTTTCGCCATTCCCGGAGGAGGCGAATACCAAGACGGATAGCCCCGACCCGAAGGGATTGTCGCTGGAATATACGGCAATTCGCACTGTGTATCAATGGGCGTTGAGCGCCAGCGTGACAGACAGTGTTAAACGGCGCGTAAGCCGCAAGGCTGCGGATGTGGCGAATTGGTTTGACGCGGTGCGCGTTCCTGTTTACTCTGCGCCGAGCGCAATCACTTGCACGCCCAGCCCGGCTGACGCCGCAACTGGCGTGGCAGTAGGAGCAAACATCACGCTAACGTTCAACAACGCGCTGTCTGGCAACGCGGAGAACGGCATTATTTTGACGACTGCCGCAGGCGCGGTTAAGGCTTGCGCTCGGACGATTGACGCGGCTCGCAAGGTGGTGACGCTGAACCCGAGTACGGATATGGCGTCTCTTGAAAATTACTTGGTTATTGTGCCTGGCGTTATGGATGTTTACGGTCAGACGCTGGCGGATGCGGTTTACAATTTTACAACCGCGTAAAAGTAGGATGAGTTCGGAAGGATGAAGAGCGAAAGTTTTTCATCCTTCCGAGATTGCGGAGGCTATCTATGAACGCGCCGATTGAATTGGTCATATATGACGAACACGACGAACCGAAGCAGACGTACAAGCGGGCGATTGTGCCGTGGGGCGTGATGAAAAAGGCGATGTCGCTGATGAAGGCGTTGGACGATTTGAATAACGAGAAAAACTCTGGGCAGGAACAAACGCGCCTAGGTAAATTACGGTCTTGGTTTACGCGCGCGAAAACAGACGACCCTGAAGTTGCGTCGTTGAATATGTTAGAGGAGTTTATCGTTGAGTTTTTCGGGTATCAATTCAAAGCGGCAGATCTGAAAAATGCCGACACGGGCGAATTGATGGCTGTGTTACAAAACATTATGGCGCGAGCCAGCAATGCGATGCCTGCAAACCCTACGAAGCCGAGCAGGAGGAGTTAGCGCTTGCCCATCCTCTTGACTGGGTGCGCGACATTGAATGCTCGGTTGTAGAGCGTTGGCATTGGAGTCTATTCGATATTGATAATACGGAGATGGAATCAATTATCAGTTTTGTCGGTCACTTCCCGCGATGGCAGGCAAGACAAAACGGCGGCGCGTCGAACGACGCTCCGCGCTCGGCATACGCGGACGATATAGGTTGGCTGTGAGGCAATAGATGACAAATTCGATTAGCGCAAAACCCGCCATTGACACCAGCGGATTCAAGGACGGTCTGCGTCAGATGAATAGCGAACTGCGAGTCTTAGACAGCGGGTTTAAGGCGTCTGCCGCCGCGCTTGGGGATTGGGGCAAAAGCACTGATGGGTTGGAATTACGCTCGAAAAGTTTGACGGCGCAGATAGAGATTCAGACGCGGAAAGTAGAGGCGACGCGGGCAGAGTGGGAGCGCGTGAAGGCAACGCAAGGCGAAAACAGCCTTGCGGCGAACAAGCTCGAAACGGATTTGAATAAAGAAACAGAAAAATTAAATAAAATGGGGGGGGAATTAGGCGAGACCGACAAGTCGCTGGCTGAGATGAAAAACGGCAGCGATGAGGCTGGCAATGGCGTTAAAAAACTGGGGGATGAGACCGACAAGAGCGGCAAAAAGTTATTATCATTTGGGGATGTTTTGAAGGGAATCGGCGCGGCGGGTAAAGCGGCGGTGGCTGGCATTGTTGCGGTAGGAACGGCGGCAGTGGCGGCGGCGGCGGGAGTCTCGGCGCTTGTATTCTCGGCGGCGAAGGGCGCTGGAGAATTGGAGGATTTATCTGCGAAGACGGGTATTTCTACGACTTCCCTTCAGGAATTTGCGTTTATTGGGTCTCAGACGGGCGTGGCGTTGGATACGATTACAGGGGCGCAGTCGCGTTTGATTCGCTCGATGGATGCGGGGCGCGATGCGACGAAAGGCGTTGGCGTTGATTTTGCAAAACTCGGAATATCGGTGACGGATGGCGCGGGAAATTTGCGCGACAGTCAGACGGTATTTGCGGAGACGATTGACGCGCTTGGAAAAATTAAAGACCCGACGGAACGAGATGCGGCGGCTATGGCGATTTTTGGAAAAAGCGCGCAGGAATTGAATCCGTTGATATTGGAGGGTTCTGTCGGGATGGCGGCGATGGCGGCGGAGGGGCATAAACTCGGCGCGGTAATGTCTGATGAGGATGTGGCGTCTTTGGCGGCGTTTGACGATATGTTAGCGGGGTTGAAATTGGGATTGCAGGGA
>Ga0100403_1003083_pt1 | contig 12633 bp, 21 predicted proteins | sample CryGeymet201501t_FD_83663 | JGI IMG/M metagenome (GOLD analysis project Ga0100403, IMG submission 83663) | Groundwater microbial communities from Crystal Geyser aquifers in Utah, USA - Crystal Geyser metaG 2015-01t | ecosystem: Environmental > Aquatic > Deep subsurface > Groundwater | place...
AGATTGATAAAGAAATTGTATGATGCTGTAAAAAACGATTCTAATTTAATGCAAATGAACGGTGAAACGTTAGTTATAATAAAAGGCGATGATAAGTATACTTCAAAAACTTATGGTAGAAGAGATGAATGCACCGCTGAACAATTATTTTTTAAAAAAACTTTAATTTGGGAACGAAAGAAGAAACATTAATTTAATTGAAAAAGGAGAAAAAAGATGATTGAGAGACAAGAATTATTTTGCCATGAATGTAAAAGATACGTTCAGTTTGATATTGATGTGTCTTTAAATGGAAATCATATTTTAGAATGTCCAAATTGTGGTCACGAACATTGTAGAGTTGTAGAGAATGGAAAAGTAACTGACGTAAGATGGGGGCAAAGAAATTCAGCAATGCAAAATTTTAATGTTCAAACAGCAAATGTTACAAGTACAATAGTATCAACGTATAGTGTATACAAAGGAACGAAGTTTGGGGATACAACAGGAGACAGTTTTATGTATTCTGCATGGATGAATACGACTTCAACAACATAGGAGAAAAAAGAAAATGAGCATATTACAATCTTTTGGTGGAGGAATATTTAAAGAATTAGGAGGAGATCGTTTCAAAAAGATTAGAAATAAACATAACAAAAATAATGTTCCTAAATGGAAAAGAATAGATTGGAACTTTGATGGAACGGTTACAAAGAAAAACAAAGTAACTGGAGAGACAAGAGTGTATCAATATGGAAGGAGAATCAAGTGACAAAACAAGAAATCATGAACAAATGGTCAAGGGAAAAACTTGTGAAGCAAGCAAACTTGAACAAGATTGAATTTCCGGATGTAAGAATATCTCTGAGAGAACAAATAAGAATATCTCTGAGAGAACAAATAAGAATAATAAACGAAATGTTAATAGATGTAGCAACGATTGAGGAAAGAGAAACAAAATGAAAAAGAAAGAATACAAAATAAGAGAGAAAGTATTAGAGAACGGAGACAAGATATGGGAGGTCAATACTCGTTGGAATGTGATAGAGGTGGACGATATAGAATGGGATAGAGGTTCAGTATATAGAAGAAGACAATTGAAGAATGGATTTCTTTTTTAACAGAGAAAGAAGCGAAAGAGAAATTAAGAGAATTGAAGGCAGTTTCCAAAGAGATAGTGTTAGAAGCAAAGAAAAGGATTTATGAAAAAACAGGTATAATATTGAATATACACATGACAGTAACGTAAGTAATAGAAACGGTTCAAACAATAACAATAAACAAAAGAATCAAAAATGAGTAAAATAATAAACATAGAAGATTACAAGACAAAGAGAACTTTCATGGAGAATAAAAGTTCAAAAGGTATTAAGGAGTATGACCCACGAGTATTTGAGGGAACAACAGCAGGAGGGAATATCTCAAGGAATGATATAGATAGGAATGAAGTTCTATATGGAATATTAAATGAGGTGATAGATAAAGCAGATGAGGTGTTGTTGAAAGTGATGTTGGAGGCGTATGATAAGGATATAGATAAGTTGTTTAAGGATATAATGAATACGGCGTATAGGACGTTGTACGGGAACTTGACAAACCAAAAAGTAGAGCCGACGGTAAGGTATTTAACAGAGGTAGATGAACAGTTAAAAGATGCGTTGAGAGTACAGAGTTTGGGATACTTTTCGAGTGATGTATTAGGAATGGAAATAAATTGGCATCATTTAGAATGGTCATGGTTGGTAGAGAACTTTTTACTCATTTCAATATTAGCAGCGAGAGATCACGGGAAGTCATTCTTCTTCTCTCATGCAACTCCGATATGGAATATGTATCGTTATGACAGGATGAATAGAAATCCAAGAAGATTGATGGGGAGATTAGGATATTTGTTTTCAAATACATTACCGCAATCAATAGACTTGCTTGAAATAATAAAAGATTCAATAGAAGATATCCCGATACTAAAAGAAAAGTTATATCCTACATACAGAGAAACGTGGAGTAAAGTAGCAATCAAAACAAAGAACGGCTGTAGATTAAGAGTGCGTTCATTTGGGAGTTCAGTGAGAGGAGCACATCCGGGATATATTGTAGTAGATGATGGATTGAAAGATAACGTTTTGTATAGTAAAGTCCAGAGAGAACGAAATAAAGATTATTTCTCTTCAGTAATATTAAATATGTTAGTGCCTACCGGACAAATGATTGTTGTAGGAACTCCTTTTCACAGAGATGATTTGTATTCGTTGTTTAAAAAATCAGTTGATTTTGCATACAGAGAATATCCGGCGATAGATAAGAATGGAATATTACTTTGGGAGTCGCGACACGACAAACAAGATTTAGATATGCGCAAGAGAACGATGGGAAACATTAGATTCTCTCGTGAGTATTTGTGTCAACCTATCAGTGATGATACTGCAATGTTCCCTGAGAAGATTCTTAAGAGAGCAATTGACACTTCATATAGTTATGTACAAAATATACAAGCATTTACAAGAGTAAAACTAAGGAAGATAGTTACGGGAGCAGATTTTGCGAAGTCAGCAGCTGTCGGTGCAGATTATACTTCTTTTGTTACGTTTGGAATTGATGAAGTAGGAAACTTGTGGTTACTTAATTTGTATCATAAGAAAGGAGTTTCATTTGCAGAGCAGAAAAGAGTTCTTAGAAATATATGGAGATCGTTTAAACCAGATATAATGTATTTAGAAGCGAACCAATTCCAAAGTATTTATACAGAACAGATGCAAGGCGAAAGTGATATGAATGTAAGACCGTTTTTAACAACAACAAAGAAACATTCGTTGGAAGATGGAGTTCCCGGGTTGGCAATATTATTTGAGAATGCTAAATTTCATTTTCCTTATATGATAGAAACAGACAAAGAAGTTACTGAAGAAGTTCTTGATGAATTTAGAAATATTGGATGGACAGAGAAAGGAGTTCAAGGAGTAGGAGAACATGATGATATAGTAATGAGTATATGGATAGCACGTATGGCGTCTTTATATGGCGTAAGTAATTTCTTAGCAACATTTATTGGAGACGAAGAGATATAAAAACTTTTAACGTTCAATAACGTTATTATTTATAAAACGTTATTATTTAATAATCAATTATTTATTATAAACAAAGGAGAATAATATGAAAAACGTAAATATAAAGAATACAAAGTCTTTAAAGAATACTAAAAAAGGAGATCTCAAAGGAAAAGAGGCAAACACTGTTTTTCTTGATGACACTACTGTTTCTGCATTAAGAGAAAAGAAGAAAGACACTCTTAGTGTTAGATTAAAAAAATTAAGAGCGAAAGAAGTTCCAAAAACAAAACTAAAGAAAAAGAATTTAGAAAAAATGAAAGACCGTTTTGAAAGAATATTTGGAGCATGGTATGAATGCACAAAAGAACCAAGTAATGAAAAATCGCGTATTACAAAAGATAAAATCAAAACACTGATGTACGAATTGAAAATACCGTTAGAGAATTTAGATATCAATAAACTAATTAAGGAAAAAGAAAACATGGAAGCACCAAACGTAAAAGAAATTTTATTAGATATTTTCATTCAAGCAATTCCAGGATTCTTGACAAGAGCAAATTCTCCAAAGGTATTAAGAGAAACAGATATTGCTAAATTAAGAATTGATGGATTTCAGAAAATCAATATTGAAGTAAACATCAAAAGCATATTCAATATTAATGATATGCCGGATGGATTCTTAAACCTAAACAGATTTCAAACGTATGGAATGTTAGAAGAGTTTCTCGTGAAAATAAATAAACTGAATCTTGTGATGAAATCTTTTGAACATCCAATCAGACACGACCAATCCGAGATAGACATTATTGACAGACAAATAAATTTTCTTTCAATGAAAAAAGAATTGTTCCGGAAACAAATGCAAGAGAAGGAATTAAATAGAAGAAATTTCATGATTGAGAAGGCGAACTTACAAAACGGTTTTCAAAAAACTTCTTCGTGAAAATAACGTTATACTCAATAGAGAAGTTAATGAACAAATAAATAAAGGAGATTGAAGATGAAACAGCAGTTAGTATTAGATAAAAAAAAAACTAAGAAATCAACAAGAACAATTCCAAATGATTTGTTTAAAGTCTGTGTGAATAAAGAAATAGTATTCACGCACGCAAATAGAATTAAAGACAAGAAAACAAATGAATGGATTCCTAATCCAGATGGAGCGGCTATGAACATCTTTCACAGATTCAAAAAGAAATTTGGTATAGCAAATGTAACGGATGTAGCAATACAGAATACAGCAAGCAGCGATTTTCAACGTATTCCATTTAAACTATTTTAAGGAATGAACATGAAAAATATATTTATTGAATTAGGAGATAATGATCTCTCAAGGATGAGATTAAAACTTGAACAGTGTTTGATACAAAATAATTGTACTTATAAGATGATTGAAAATGGTGGTTATAATATTAAAGAACCGAAAGAAACCATTACTGCAACTTACACGAGTAACGCTGAAGAAGAAAGCCAAAAAGAACATGATTGTTTTGGAACGATTACTTTGATTTGGGAAGATGGCTACACAAAAACAAAAGATATTTTCAGTACAATTAGAGGAATAAAACATAACGGAAAACGGTTTAAAAATTATACTCTTAAATTAAAAGACAATTTTAGTTTGATTAAGTTAGATCAAATAACATATGAAAGAATTTTCAAGTGGATACAAGAAGCGGTAGACGTAAAAGAATAATATAAGGAGAATTGAAATGAACCATGTTTATTTTGCATTATTACTTATTTGTTTTGGGGTGTTATATTTAGCATTAGGAAGAGTAAAGAGAAAAACAACGTTTGATTTAAAAATGATTCTGTTGATAGCATCTTCAGCGATTTGTTTTGTTTACTACAAAATGAATAATATAAACTTGTTTAATGATAGAGAGACATTCATGTTTGTTGGTATGTATTTGCTCATGGTAACATATATACTCGCTTTAGCCTTGATAATTATCATATTCATATTAACATTCACTAATATAAGAAACAATTTCCAAGGGAGATAAAGAATTGAAGAAATTATTTGTTGTTATATTAACAGGAACAATGGCATCTGGGAAAACAACCTTAGCAAAAGGTTTTGAAAAAGCATTTGAAAATTTAAACGTAAAAGAAACAAAACTTCATGCAATTAAAGAAAAGAATTATTATCTTAAAGGAGAATATCTCTCTGAATTAAAACTACAACAAAATCTTATGAGTAACTTCACAGAAGGATACAGAGAAATCGTTGCTAAGATTCAGGATAACTATGAAGTAAGCAATCATGTAATTTTATTAGATACATTTCCGTTAGTGATAGGAGAGATATTTACCAGATTGAAAATCAAATATGGGTTGATTGACATCAAAAGAGAATTTTATAATACGTTTCTTATTACAATAGAAAATTGTATAAAAGAATTTAAAGAAATAAATGATGATCTTTTACTTGATAGTGAATTCAATGAAATTAATGTAATTAATGTTTTCAGAGATGCTTCTATTGGAATTCAGTGCAAACATATGGAAGCACGAAGCACAAAAGAATTTATTTTTTACAGTGAGAATAAAGATTACTTTGATGAATTGTGTTGGGAATTGAAAAGTAGTTTTTCTAAAACTCAAGCAAAAATTTTGAAATACTACAACAAAGACTTTTGTATTCATGATACAATCTTTCAAGATATAGGATCTCTGACTGATATGGATCAAATGAACCAAGAGACTTTAGAACTGATAATGAAAAAAGTTTTTCCAATAAACTTTGTTGATGATGAAACGTTATAGTTAATGAAGAAGTAAAAATGAAAGCTGAAGAAAAAATAGTATTGGTAAAAAAGATAGAAGATATTTTGGAAGGGATTGATGAAATAAAATCTGGAGAAGGCTGGCAGAAAACTTCAACTGAAACAAATTTTGGAAATAATAAATAATACAAGGTTGAAATGAAAAATGAAATAATTTTTATAAAAGCTAACACAAGTGTAATAGAATATTTTGCTAATGAGACAGATGGAGATGAGATTAATTACAGACAAGTTGCAGTAATTCGTTATGACGAAGAGGAAAAAGAGTTTCCATATGTTTCAAATGTAATTACAGATTTAAAAGGATATTCTGGAAAGGAAGTTAAGTTCTATCTTGATATTAAAAAAGAAAAAATAGATGAAATACAAAAGAAACTTAGGTGTTTACCAGAAAGTTCTTTGTTTTGGAGTGTGTTATATTCTTTGTCGAGTAACAAAGAATTATCTGAAAAATCTATAGACAATTTTAGAAGGTTCTTTGAAAAGAAAATTGAAATAGCGCAAAAATTGTGTGAAGAATTGAAATGAAAAATAAATAAAAAGGAGAAACAAAATGAATACTTACATTGTTTATAAGTCTAATCCGTATGATATTTTGAGGATTGAACAAAAAGAAGTTGAAGCTTCGGATATTAAACAAGCAATTTATAATTCTAAATTTAACATAAAAAATATTGTTTGTGTTAAACAGAAGTATTTAAAAGTAAAAGAACAAAAAGTTGTTGATACTTAATAAAGGAAAACAAATTGAAAAATAAAGATGTATTAATAATTGATGGAACAAACTTAGTATTCAGAATGTTTTATACGTTCATGAATCTAAGCAATAATGATGGATACTTAACTGGACCAGTCTACGGATTCCTGAACATGCTCTTGTATTACCAAAAAACATTTGATACATGCAATATCATTATTTGTTGGGAAGGAAAGAGCGGGCAAAATTGGAGAGAGAAAGTATATCCTAAATATAAAGCAAACCGGAAAGCATCTGCTGAAAGTGATCCAAAGAAAAAAGAAGTTCATTCATGGATTCACAGAAACATTCTTGACATTATAGATATTACAACGAAATGTGGTTTAGTAAATGTAACTGTAGATGAAAATGAAAGTGATGATCTTATAGCATACTTTACAATGTTGTATGGAAAAGATGTTAAGATCGTGACCAACGACAAAGATATGATGCAATTAGTTAATGATAAGAAAAAGATTAGAGTCATTCGTCCAGATAAAACAAACAGCTACATTATCTATAACGAAAAGAAAGTATTTGAAGAATATAAAGTTAATGTAGGAAGAATACCAAAGTTGTTAGCAATCAAAGGAGATTCATCAGATAATATTAGTGGAATTTCCGGATACGGAGATAAGAAAGCGGTTGAACTTACAAATAATTATATTAAGATGAGAGACACTCTTACAGAACAACAGATTGATATAATAAATAATAATTTAAAGATAGTAGATTTACTTTATGCTGTAAAGAGACATCTAATGGTTACATTTAAAGCAATAAGATTAAAAGATATTCAAGTAAGTAAGGCTCAAGAAATGTTAAATCACTTTGCGATAAGAAAATTTACTGCAAGAGAACTTTATAATATAAGCAATCATAAATTCAAAGTAGATTTATTTCGCAGAATAAGAAAAACTTTTTAAGAACAAGAACGTTATAATATTTGTGAGGATCAAGTGGTGTGAACAACGGCACTAACTGCATTTACATTAGAGTTTGTGAATTATCCTCTTTTGTAATGTAAATTGTCGTTGTTCACTTTTTATTTTTAATACAAGAAAGGAGTTTTCTCATGAAATACAATTTAGAACCATATGTTCCAGAAAAAATTTGCAGTAGAGGAATTGAACCAAATCCTGATATTTGTGTGCAATGCCCTAAATGGGATGATTGTATCGACAAGAGAAGAGAACCTTTGTATAAAGTAATTTTGGTTACCGTAGTGGTAGGATTAATAATTTTATTTATTCTTAATAAGGTATTCTAAAATGGAAAATCCAGAAATAGTAAAAGAACAACCAACAAGTATTTCTTTAATGAATTATATTCTAACAGATGAAGAGATGCAAGAACTTTGTGAAAGAAATTTTCGCGATGATATTTTTCAAGTTGGAGATACAATAATGTTTGAATGCACCGGAAGAGTCATAAAGAAAACAACTGATTGGTATTGGGAAGTTTATTTGATATACATAAAAGAGGAAGTGATGGACATTTCAAATGAACAAATTTTAAGCAAAGATCATTGGAATATTCCAAGTGTATCTAATATGGAATTCATTCATGAACCAGAAAATGTAAATGCAATAGAATTAGAATTATCGGCAAGAGAAGCAGTGGAAGAATCTTTAGGTTATGATGTTGATACAATTAATCAAGCGAGGAGAGAAGATGAGATTGATACAATCCCAGACCATTTGAAACCTCTGAAGAAAGAAACAGTTGAAAAGTTTTTAAAAGATTATTCTATAAAATATATTGATGAAACAATTTTCAAGACACAACAAATGTCAATACCGATATTGATATTAGATAATGAAAATAAGATAATGAAAATTGTTTATGATGAAACAACTGAGAAGATATTAGATTTTCTTAATAAACAAAAAGTAAAATTAATTCAAGAGAGATATCCGGAGTTCATAATTAAAAGTGGATTTAAAACTAAATAAAAGGAGAACTGTTTAATGGAAAAGAAAAATGGTAAAGCAAACAAATCGCAACTTGAATATTTGAAGATGCAAGCGAGCGGAAGAATGTTCTCATTTGAACTTCAAGTGATTTTACCGACAAAATTAGAAACGGATTATGATAATGCGTTTAGAAATTTATCGGGAGAAATTCGTAATGCTCTTCAAAGTCAAATTCACATCATGCAACCAGGAAACAAAGAAGGGGAGAAGTTTGAAATTCCAATTCAGTTTGTTATTGCCCCAAGAAGAGGAAAAAACATTTCTGTATTAGGAATGGAAAAGACGTTACCAATCATTTTCATTGACAAAGAAACTTATGATAAATGGAAAGTTCTTAATACAACAAAAGAAAAATCAACTGACAATGTTACGCATTTGATGGAAGACGGTTTTGCGGAAGAAACATCTGTTCAGAAACCAAGAACAGTTTTGATTGAGCAACAAAATGTTGTAGGAACGAAGTTTGTTCTTGAAATAACGGTTGGTGAGAAACTTAAAATAAGAGACCGTGACAAGTTTGATATTATAATAATAAAAGATATCACTGATGCCGGGATGGTTCTTGAAGTTGTAGAAAGTAAAGAAATCATTTTAGATACAGACATTAGTGATCATGTTCTTCTTGGAAAAAAATATGAATACGTTGAGAATGATAAAGAGATAAGAGAATTGTATCCGGCAAACATTGATGGAAGTGAAGAATTCAACAAAGCAAACGAAGAATTCAACAAAATAGAAGACGCTGCTTTTGAGAATGATGAAAAGGTAAGATTCCAAAAAGCTGAAGATGATTTAAAACTTGATGATAAAGGTATTGAATTATCAGAACCAGAAGAATATGATGAACGTGAAGAAACTGATAAGTATTCAAAAGGATTAAACATTGTTGATTTGCAAAATGATGAGAGCGGTAATGAAGAATCAAAATGACATCATAAAGTTTAAGATTGATTTGCTCAGCCAGATAACAGATCTTTTAACAAAGAATAAAGTAAGTATTAGTAATATCAATCTCAACGTAAAACAGATGGCAAGAAAGAGAGATCGTTCTACTGGAGAAGAAGTATCTGTGAAAGTTGTTGGAAATATTGAAATAGGATTCGATTCTGTATTGAACGAACGCAATGATAAGAAAGATTTTAAGAGATCTATTCCTCCAGAAGATATGATGTTTGATGATGAACTTGGACAAAACGTAGATGATGACGAGGAAGATTAATAATGAAATTTACAATTAATTAATACTAAACTTTTTGAAAAGGAGAAAGATAAAACAATGACATTAGAAACTTTTGAAAAGAAGATAAAACATTTGAGTTCGGTGGTGTTAGATATTTATAAGTTTATTGATAATGATGGAGATGGGAGAATAGGAATAGTTTCCAACCCGGAATGGTTATGTGCATATTTTAAGAAAGCAACAAATAAATTTATTGATACTACAGTATTTTATTCTAAGATAAAAAGATTAAATGAAGCAGGATTAATTACTGTAGAAGAAGATTTGCTCGGCAAACTATCTTACAGAGCGGTGGAAGTTGAATCTCGAGGTAGTGATTCTAAATAACAATCAGAACTAATCTGAGTATTTCATAACTTTCAGGAGGAAGTCATGTGAAGTAAGTAATAGTTTATATTGTAGAAATAATCCTTTGTAATTGGAAAGAGAGTAGCTAATCCCTGCTCTCTTTTTTTATGTAAAAACGACAAAACTTTTCAGGATTCGTGGGTATAATATTAATGTAAACGGAAATTGTCAACTAATTAGAATAATCAAATGAAAACTAAAAAGAATATTGTTAATGTAAAACAACATACTCAAGCAAGTAATAAAGGAAGATTGTTTATTGTAAAACAACATAACCGAAAGAATGTTGCAAGTAAAATAAAACAATTTTCCATTCAAGCTATTAAAGATTCTTATGCTTTAGCAAAACAATATAAAGACAAACCGATTGACAAAAACAAACTTGAAGATTTCAAAAAGAATTTGAAATTAAAAACAATCAAGTTTGCCGTTAGTGATTTGAAAGTTGGAAAGAAAGACGCTGTTAAACACGCAAATATAATTCACTCTCATATTTCCAGAATTACAGATAGCGTATTTAACAATAAACGTTTGAATATTAGTTTTAATGATAACGTAATTAAGAAGGCAAAACACGTTACACCTACATTGAAACTTGAAAAAAGTAAATTTTTATTTGGTTACAATGGAAACGGAAATGTCGCTGACAAAGCTATTAATAGTAAAAAGATAAATGAAGGCGATGTATTCTATAATCAAAATATCTCTGCTGATAAAAGTTGGGGAGATACAATGAAACGTAAAGGATTGAAAATAGTTCAAGTAGGAAAAACTGCAAACGACGGTAGCAAAACTCAAGTGAGATATTTTAAACCAGAAAATGGAAAGATGACTTCAAAATTACTGAATGTAAAAAAAGATGGATTGATCAAGGTTTTGAAAGGAGATATACAAAATGAATTTACACGGATTAAATAGTAAACCGATCTTTAATAGTTTTGAGAAAGCTATAGAATTTCTTAAGAGTGAAAAAGATGTCTACATTGCGTTGAAAAATGTTGAAACTAAATTGGACGCGAATATTGCTTTAGCCGAAGGAACAAAGAAACAATTAGCAACTCAAATTGGAACTCCTCCAACAGATGTTCGCAAATATTGGAAATATGATTACGATGCGTTTGGTCTTGAAGAAGCAGAAGAATATTTTGCTTATGATACAAGCGACGAAAAAGAAAATTCTGTTTGTTCAAACGGTTGTTCCCTTACAAATGTAAACGTAAAGGTAGGAATAAAAACTCCGGCTGTTAATGAATTGAAAAGTAAGTATAATGATTTATGTTATCAAATTAACAGAATCAAAGAACGCAAAAATAAGATCACAAGATTGTTAGCAAATCTTAGTGTAACTGGAACACGTAAAATAAAACTAAGTGAGAGTGAACTGACACAATACGGTTTCTAAAAACAAAATACATTTTCAAAAGGTTAAACAAAAGAGAACGAGATTATGGACATAACAAAATACACTGTCGGAACATTATCAATAGAAACAGTTGATAACACTTTGTTCGGAGAAAGTAGCAACGGTTACATAGACATTTCTGTCATAGATTGCTCTCGCCACGGGAGCTTTTCTGTTTTATTAAAAAACAACGACTCATCTAATTCAATCACTTATATTATAGAAGGAAGCAATAATCCTGATGTGGAAGCACCTACATGGATTCCTGTTTATAATGAACAAGTATTATTACCGGAAGAAGCAATTATTATAAGAGAAGGAGCATATGTAAATAGAATGCGACTTCGCGTGAAATCAACTCTCACAGACACTCCAGCAGAATGGCAAGCATTCGTCCGAACAAATCCTTATACTTTCTATGATGCTACTTATGACATGCTTGAAATTCCTGGATTGAAATTATTAGTAAGTCCACGTTCACAAATTCTTACCGGAGATAATGAAAGTCTCGCCGCTGATAGTTACACAGAAGCCACTCAAACTTTTATAGCAGATAATTTATATGTATTGGAATTTGATTCTACTTCTGTAGGGACAGTGGCATTAGCAAACACAAGTATGAGCACAGCACAAGCAACAGTTGTTGGACATAACAAATTATATTTAAAAACAAATGTTGGTTCTGTGATCGGAAGTTGGACTTTTAGTAACTATGCAGATTTAGACAATATTGTTTTTAGAAGAGTGACCAACGCTGATTATACTGGAGATATGATTGAAGATATTTCTAAAGGTGGTTATTCTGCAGAAAGTGAATTGATCAACAATGGAACATTTGATAATTGGGATACAATGGCGGCGGCGAAATTAAATATCTCGAAAGCTACTGTATTAAATGGAACTACTCAATATTGGAGTAAGGCAACTCCGTCATTATCACTTTCAACAGATTCTGTTACATTTGCTTTGTGGATTAAAAGTTCATCTGCGATTGGAAAAGTATTATTTTCAAATAAGATTTCTACTACAAGTGTTGCTGTTGGATTTGCTGCATACACAAATGGAAGTGGTCATATAGTTTTTGAAGCTGCAGACGGAACGAACAACTTTACA
>Ga0100403_1003084_pt1 | contig 12630 bp, 12 predicted proteins | sample CryGeymet201501t_FD_83663 | JGI IMG/M metagenome (GOLD analysis project Ga0100403, IMG submission 83663) | Groundwater microbial communities from Crystal Geyser aquifers in Utah, USA - Crystal Geyser metaG 2015-01t | ecosystem: Environmental > Aquatic > Deep subsurface > Groundwater | place...
CTCTTTAATTCGAAGGAGAAGAGTCAAACCACACTTAATTGGGAACCTACGTGCAACATAAGATGTGATCCAATATTATAGCAATTTTTAAGATTCCCATGTTATTGAATTCTCAAGTATAGTGACTAATTACTTGAAATGAGGACCATGTCTAATTGTGAAATTTAATCGTTTTCCCTAATATCAAGAGATTAAAGGTTGCTAAAAAATGCTAAATAAAAGAGATCTTATTATATTCGACTTAGACGGGACGATCGTCGACTCTGCCTTAGACTTTGATGCCATGAGAAGAGAAATGGGTATTGAAAAGGGGCGACCCATCCTCGAAGAATTGGAAAAAATGAAGAATCATCCTGAAGTTCATAAATATTGGAGTATTGTCGAAAGACATGAAATGGAAGGCGCTTCAAAAACTACGCTCATGCCTGGAGTAGAGAGCTTTCTTAAAGAAATTAGAGCGAGAAAATATAAAAGTGCGATTTTGACTCGCAATTGTACAAAAGCCCTTGAGGTAAGTCTCCTCAAAATCCCTCATCAGTTTGATGTCGTTATTTCAAGAGACCATGATTTTCGTCCTAAACCTTTCCCTGATGGATTGCTCTCTATCTGTAAGATGTTAAATCACGAAGTTTCAAGAGCTGTTTATATTGGTGATTATCTGTTTGATTTAGAAGCGGCGAAAGCCGCCAACATGATGAGTATTCTCTATGCTCCTGAAGTCCAAAGCTTCGAAGAGCATGCTGATCTTGTCATTCGCCATTTTGATGAGCTCAAAAAAACTTTACTCTAGTTGTCCATAATATCTTGTAGAGCAGAATCAATATCTGGGAAGTTAAATTTAAAATGATTGTCCTCAAGTCTCTTCGATACGACCTTTTGAGAGTCGAGAATAATCGAACTCATTTCTCCCATTGCTAACTTGAGCATAAAAGGTGGAGCGGGAAGGAAAGCTGGTCTATGAACAGCTTTGGCAAGAGCTTTGGTAAACTCTAGGTTTGTTACTGGTTTTGGAGTTGTTCCATTATAAACTCCATTGAACGATTCATCATCAATCGCTTTTGAAATGAGCGATACCAAGTCTGAGACGTGAATCCAGCTCATAAATTGTTGGCCATTACCAATCGGTCCGCCTAGTCCTGTTTTAAAAAGAGGGATCAGTTTACCTAGAGCTCCACCAGAGCGAGCTAGTACCACGCCAATTCGAATTGTCACTTGTCTTGATGCCGTTTTTAACTTTGAAGCTGATAATTCCCAGTCTTTACAAAGATTGGCCAGAAAACCTTCACCATTTTTTGTCGATTCATCAATCGTTATATCATTATTAACGGGATAAATACCAATCGCAGAGGCAGAAACGAAACATTTTAGTTTGTGTCCTGAACTATTTAAAGCTTCTACAATTTTATTTGTTCCAATAATTCGAGAGCTTTTTAATTTTTCCTTCTGCTTATCGCTCCATCTTTTATCTGCCAGGTTTTCACCCATGAGATTAATAATGGATTCGACTCCTTCAAGAGCATCTAAAGGAAAGGCATCATTAATTGAGTCCCATTTTTGATAGGTGACGTTATTTTCTTGAGGATATTGTTGAGGATTTCTCGTCATAAGGACTAACTGATGTCCATTTTTTAGCAATTCCTTTTTAAGAGATTTGCCAACCAGACCTGTGCCCCCAGTGATAAGTATTTTCATAATATTCCTCCAAAATTGATCTTGTCTTATCTTAGGCTTAATGACGGATTGGCTCAAGGAATAGGTTGTGGACACAATTTAGACAAAGTTGGACAAAAGCTGGACCTGTCTTGATTTAGTCTAAGTAAGCAAGTAAAGTAGGGATAACAAAGGTTGGTTTTATGAGTGGAAAATACAGCATTCAATTGGCATCAAAAATCTCTGGCGTGGGCGTACACACTATTCGCGCTTGGGAAAAAAGATACAAAGCCGTAGAACCAGAAAGAAACGACACAGGCAGAAGAGAGTACACTGACTTTGATATAGAAAGACTTTCACTTCTATCAGAGCTTTGTACAATCGGTCATTCTATTGGAAAAATTGCTGGACTACCAACCGATGAACTAAAAAAGTTGCTTAAGAAATTAGGCAAGCCAATGCAAGAGCGTAAATCTTCTCCTGCCAAGATGGATATTTCATTAATTGATATTAGGCAATCTTTGCAAAGCCTCATATTGGCCTTGAAGTCCTATAAGCTAGATATTATTTCACATGAAATCAACAAGCTAAAAATCTTATTAAGCCCAAGACAGCTGGCCCTAGATATCATCTCACCTTTATTAAACGAAGTAGGACGAGAAGTAGAACAAAGAGAACTTACTATTTCTCAAGAGCATGCTTTATCTGCCATCTTAAAATTTCATATCGGACATTTGTTGTTTCGCCAAATGAATCAAAAAACAAATAAGCCTTATAAGGTACTCATTTGCTCAATGGAAGGGGATTATCACGAGTTTGGAATACTCCAGGCAGCTCTTCTCTGCAATCATTACGGTGTTCAGTATTATTATTTAGGACCAAATTTGCCTGTAGATTCTCTTGTCGATGCTTATGAATCACTTGAAGCCAATATGATCATTATCGGAGCAACCGTCATTCCAGAAGGTCGAAAAGAAAACTACGTGGATGAATATTTAGAAAGAGTTGTTAAATCTCTTGGTAACGATGGACGACTCGTTTATGGCGGAGCAATCAAAATTCAATCTGATAAATTATTAAAATCCAAAAAAGTAAAAGCTTTTAATAAAATGTTAGAACTTGATGAATTTTTAAAGAGTCTCTAATTTAAAAGTTCTAAGATATCTTTTTCGATGTCTTCTGGTTTTGTTTGTGGAGCATAGCGCTTGATAGGTTTTCCAGTAGAGTCCACTAGGAATTTTGTAAAATTCCATTTGATAGCTTCAGAACCTAGCAATCCTTTTACATTTGATTTTAGAAATTTATAAACGGGAGAAGCTTCATCTCCGTTGACGTCGACTTTTGCGAAAAGAGGAAAGCTAACATCGTAAGTGAGAGAGCAAAAATTTTGAATTTCTTTTTCATCGCCAGGTTCCTGAGCTCCGAATTGGTTGCATGGGAAAGCGAGAACTTGAAATCCTTTGTGTTGGTACTTTTTGAAAATATCCTCAAGCCCTTTATACTGAGGAGTAAAGCCGCATTTGCTGGCAGTATTAACTATTAAGAGAACCTGACCTTTGTATTTTTCTAAAGAGGTTTCACTTCCATCGATGGTTTTAACTTTATACTCGTAAATATTAGACATTGGCTTCTCCTGCGCATATGGTCATGGCCATCAATTAGCATTTTAGTTATCGTAATTGGTAGTCTGTATTGAGGCAAGTTACAAAGTGAGGGCCTATGAAATTGTATAACTTAATCTGTGGTTTCTTGATGAGCATTTTCGTCTTGAATAGTTACGCAGCAGAGAGAGTTTTGTTATTTATCGGAGATTCGTTGACTGAGGGCTATGGCGTAGAGAAGAGCGAATCTTATCCCCAACTCATCCAATCTAAACTAGACCAAAAATTTGGAGTAGGGACATTTAAAGTTTTGAATGGTTCTGTTTCAGGTTCAACTAGCGCGAGTGGATTGTCACGACTGAATTGGTTTAAGAAAAGTAATCCTGAGCTACTTGTTTTGGGGCTTGGGGCCAATGATGGGTTAAGAGGTGTCACGCCAAAAATGACAAAGGCCAATCTTAAAAAAATTATTGTTGCAGCGACTGATTTGAAGATGAAAGTATTATTACTGGGTATGATGATGCCACCAAATTATGGTCCTCAATACACGGATGAATTTAAGGCCATTTATCCAGAACTCTCAAAAGAACACAGCATTGGATATGTGCCTTTTGTTTTGGATGGAGTAGCGGGGGAGAAATCACTAAACCAAGGTGACGGCATTCATCCCAATTCAAAGGGTCATTTAGTTATTTCAGAAACGGTGTGGAAAAGCTTGGAGAAAATGTTGTGATTTTAGACGGCAAAAATATATTTAAATCTTTTTTTCAAGGAAAGAAGGAAATTCCCGTGCTTAAGGGAGCTTCATTGCATGTTGCTCGTGGAGAGACGCTCGCCATCATTGGTAAAAGTGGCTCTGGAAAATCGACGTTGCTATCGCTCCTGAGTGGAGTCGATCGTCCTAATCCTGGACAGCTCAATTTCCTTGGCAAAGATTTTACGACTTTGTCAGAAAACGAGATTTCCGAACTGCGGGCTTCAAAAATGGGTATTATCTTTCAACAGTTTTTTCTCATTCCACATTTGACGGCCTTAGAAAATATTCAATTGCCTTTGCAGATCAATGGAAAAGGAAGCCAGTTAGAAGAAGCTCAACTGTGGCTAGAAAAAGTTGGTCTAGCCGATCGTGGAAATCATTTTCCTGATCAACTCAGTGGAGGAGAAAAGCAAAGAGTGGCCATTGCCAGAGCACTTGTTCATTCTCCTGATTTAATACTTGCCGACGAGCCAAGTGGATCGCTTGATGAAAAAACGGGGAATGAAATTATGGATCTCATTTTTCAACTAGTTTCTGAAAAGATGAAAGGCATTATTCTTGTTACTCATGATAAAGAATTGGCAGCTAGATGTGATCGAATTTTGAATCTGGAAAATGGGGTTCTTGTTTCGTGAACTTACCTTTTTCCCAATCTCTTAAATTCCTTCGCTACCATAAGAGAGAAAGTCTTCTCTTTTTGATTGGTCTTTTCTTAGGGCTAAGTGTCTTAGGTGTCGTTCATGATTTAAGAGTTTCTTTTCAAGAAGGCCTCAATTCAAAATCAAAAGAGCTATTAGGATCAGATCTTTCATTATCTTCACGTGTTGAAATTTCGCCAGAAAAAATTGCGAAAGTTGATCACTATCTTAAAGATCTTCTGATTGAAAAAATTCAATTGGATTCTTTCTTCAGCATGGCGAAAGGCGAGAAAACGAGACTCGTTTGGGTTAAAGTTTTATCTGAAGGATTTCCCTTTTATGGTCGATACAAATTAAAATCTGAAAATTTAAGTTTGATTCCAAAACCAGGTAGAGTTTGGATTTATCCTGAACTGGTTACTCTTTTAGGTGTTGAAGTTGGTGATAAAATTAAACTTGGTGGCAAAGATTATCTGATTGAAGATATTGTCCTAGATGATCCTTCACAAGGACTGAGTTGGGGAAGTGTTGCTCCAAGAGTCTTTTTTAACAATCAAGACTTAGTCTTATCAGGACTTGTTCAAAAAGGGGCGACAAAAACGACTACTGTCTTCTATAAGTTAAAAAATCCAATTAGCGATGATGAAGTTAATGTCTTAGAAGAATTGATCGATGATTCAGCAGTAGAGGTGACAACTCCTCTCAAAACGAGTCAACAAATGGCCAGGGCCATGAAGTATCTCTCAGACTTTTTATCTCTCATTTCTCTTGTTGCCTTGTTCATGGCCGGAAGCGGACTGTACTATTTGTTTGGTCATTTGCTTGAAAAAGCGAAGACCTCCTTTTATCTTTTTCGTTTATTGGGCTTAAATAAGAAGCAAATTGGCCTCATCCTCATCAATGTTGTCTTGATTCTCTCTTTTTTGGGAAGCCTGTTGGCCTTTTCAGGAACAGCAATTCTTTTGCCCACATTAAAAGCTTTTTTAGCTGAGAAGCTCAAAGCTGACTTTCCAACTGCTATCACTAGTGAAATCTACCTGTTCTTCTTTGGCCTTGGACCATTGTTTGCCTTATGTATGACATGGCCAACGATTTATAAGTCTCTTTCTGAATCTATACCTAATTTGTTTGAAGAAGTTTACAAAAGAGCGTCGAAATCAATATCGACACTTCACTTTTTGCCAGGGATTCTTCTTTTCCTCCTCCTTTCGTTACTCAGTTCTAAAAGTTTTAAAATAGGAACATTCTTTTTTGTTTCCATGTTCATTTCAAGTTCGCTTTATTGGTTGGTTTTTAATTTTACATTTAAAAAGATTGGTCTCTTGAAAGGCGATCAGCTTTGGCTCACTTTGCTTTCTAAATCAATTGGAAGACAATACAAAACTTTAATTACTGGACCTGTGACTTTGGCTATTGCCGCAATGATGCTGAATCTTATTCCTCAAATGCAACTCATGATTGAGCAAGAGCTTTCCTTTGATCCACAATCAAGTTCGAGACCGCATCTCTTTATGTTTGATATTCAAGATGAACAAGTCGATCCTTTCAATCAATTCCTCATTTCTAATGACTTAGTTGCAGATCGAATTTCACCGATGATTCGCGGACGCTTGACTAAAATAAATGACAAACCACTGCTTGTGCGCTCACAGGCAACATTAACCAGAGAGCAAGAGCGATCTGAGAGAATGAAGAATCGTGGAGTCAATATTACTTATAAAGTGAAACTCAATCCCGACGAACAACTTATAGAAGGTGAGGATTTTCGACCTCCTTATAATAGTCAGAATGTTCAAATATCACTTGAAAAGAATTATGCTGAGAGGATTGGAGCACAGATAAATGATATTTTGGAATTTGATATCTTGGGAATTCCCATTTCCGGCAAAGTCGTTAATTTTAGAAAAGTAAAATGGAGTTCTATGAATCCAAATTTCTTTATTACTTTTTCTCCAGGAGTTTTGGAAGATGCCCCAAAGACCCATCTTATGACTATTAATAAATTAGAAAATGCCAAAAAGCTCGATGTCTTAGAGAAAATGACAGAAGCATTTCCAAATGTTTCCGCCGTCGATATCAGTAATGTTGTTGAAAAAGTTCTCAATGTATTTTCTCAAATGATGAAGGCCCTTCGCTTTCAAACCTTAACAACCCTTTTGTGTGGATTATTTGTCGTTTTTTCAATGGGACTTAACCAAGCTGAGCAAAGAAGAACTGAAACGTCTCTGTACCTCATGTTAGGTGTTCCTCGGAAATCATTAATTATTTGGAGTTTGATTGAGGCTTCTGTCATAAACAGTATTGCGAGTTTCATGGGAGTTCTTGTTTCATTTGGATTAACTTCTCTGGTTGTGATTTTCTTTTTTGACTTTGATGTGCAAATAAATTTAGGTCTTGGGTTAATTGTCGCATTAAGCGTGACCTTGCTCTCAACGTTGATCACTTTTATTTCTCAATGGAGAAGATTGTTTGTTCCCCCTTTGGAACTACTTTCTTAATCTCTTAAATGAAAATCTAAGACAAATATTTCTTGGGTTAATCCCTGAACGATATGAGTTGTTCCTTTAAAACCATTGGCAAAAAGTTCATCATGAAATGTTTGAAGATAGCCTCGGCCGGGATCAGAGATGAACAGTCTTCCTCCCTGGTTGAGCATGTTTTTTAAAGATAAAATGACATCTTTTGGATGTCTCGATTCATATAAAATATCAGATCCTAAAATGACATCAGCTTTTTTTTCAGACCAAAATTCAGTTCGCCAATTCCATTTCGAGAAAGGGAAAAAAATCTCATTTTGTCTTTGGTTGAGTTCAAGAAACCATGGCACATCAGGATGAGAATCAGTAGCGATGATTTCGCCTTTTTTTTTGGTGATCCAAAATGAGGGAAGTGCCAAACCACATCCTATTTCAATATGCCTTCTATTTAGAGGGTGGTAATCAATATCATTCAAATAAGTGACGAGACCTACAGCGCTATCCCATACCAGTCCGAAGTAGGGTGAGAGGTCTTCACTTAGTGGATCATTTGGGTCAAGCAATTCACAAATCTGGTCGATAGCATGATCAAGATTCTCAATAGATATAATCTCTAATTCTAAACCTCCAACACTAAAGCCTTTAACTCTGGTTTTGTAGGGAATTATGGTTTTGTTCATCATAGGAAATACCTGATTTTGCTTGAGAATTACTTAACTATGACGATAAGGAAGAGATGCTTTTTTATCAAGGTGTAATTTTATGAAAATACGTTTAATACTGATATCATTCTTTCTTCAAGTGAATGCTCAAGCCAGCTGTCTTGATCTCGTTAAAAGTATTTTTCAGAAGAAGAATATTTACTCTGACAGTAAAGAAATGCTTCTTCTCAAGGAAGTTGAAAAGATTGAGAGACAAACGAGTTTTCTAAGAAAATTGAAGGATAATCCAGAGCCAGCACTTCTTCTTTCAATACAAGCTCGCTTGGCAAAAATGGATTCTTTTTTATTGAATGAGCAGTTTTCCATCCCCCATCGCGAATGGAGACCCTTATTTAGAGAAATGGAATTCTCATTTGTGATTGTTCAAAATAATAAAAAAATTATTAAGATTTTAGAAGACCAATCAGATGATCTCGCTTGGCCAAAATTGTCTTCGATGCTGAAAAAGAATGGCTTTACCGATGAGCAGGTAGAACTTTACAAAGAAGTTTTCGAAAGTCGTGGCAATAGTGTTGCTTTTAAAGCCGCCCTTCAGGTTGAGAATAATCAACGCTTAGTGAAAATGGGATCGATGTATCAAGAATATTCAATGGTACGTGAGCATCTCGAAGACTTACTTAAAGGTGATAGTTGTAACGAGTCTTGTAAAAAAGAAATTACGACTATGCTTAAGAGATTAGGTCTAGGTGACGAAAGTGATAAATTGCGATATCAGAGAATGATTGGTAATTCAGAAAGAGCAACTCTAAATGAGTTTTGGGCCTTTATCCAATCAAACCCGCTGGCAAGCGTCTCCCGGCTTAAAAAAGAGCGTGCTCATGAAGTTTTTGCTGCTATAAGAGATCTGATTCTACAGCCACAGATCTTATCAAAAATAACTAAGATGATTTATAATATGCCAGGAATTAATCGCTCTCGATTGGTTCGACTATTTAAAGTCATCTATGACTATCAAGCCAGAATTCTCTTTTTTCCAGACATTAATCAAATTGCTCGTTCAACTAAAAAAATTGCTGAAAAATTTAATTATTTGCGTGAGTTAAATTCTGCTGTTGATGGAGATGAGCTTTTAGTCACTTATGCTCGTAGAGTTGACCATCAAGCTTCTTCATCTTGGAAGGACTTAAAGAAATATGCAGAATCTAATGAAGCTGATTTTTTTAAAATGATGAGCAAAGCTGAAGAGAAAGCAGTTGCCCGAGGTGAGATTTCTCTAAATGTTGAGCAAAGTGCTCCCGCTAGAATTGCTTCACTTCTTTTTGCGGGTGCAACAATTTCCTATTTCTACTTTAACAAGTCAGATGTCATTTCTACAGCAACAGATATTTTGAATGAACCTACATCGATACCACAAGTTTTTACCCCTTCCAAAGAAACAGAGGCTATTGAGAATCCAAAAACTGAATCTCTCGATATCCGAAGTGAAGAAGAGGGCATTATCAATGATGCCGCTGAATTTCTAGAGCAAAATGGAGAGGTTCTACTGAAAGAAAGAACAAGTTGGATTCCTGGATCAAATAAAAAGACGAGAATTCCAGCTCAGAAAAAATAAAAAAGATCAGCTATTCATAGGCTTTAACTTTCATTTTTTTGTCGTTACTATGAAGAGGAGATTATTGGTCTCTCGGTCTTTTTCATAGGAAACGACAACTGAAAGAAGCATTCTTTGATTTTGTAGCGCGATTTAAAGACTCTGATAATAAAGTTGGGGATGCTCATTCTCAGTTTACATATTCTGAACTAGCACAACAAGTACTTCGAAAAACAGTTTTGGCCCAAGTCTGCGGTATTGGCCCTGGTGCCATTTGTTCTTGGAAATCTCAAAACTCAATTGAAGACTTAACAACATTATTTGCGCTTTTTAGAGTGGGGGCCGTTGCTTTACCTCTCGATAATGTCATTGATGAAGGGACATGCAACAATATCTATAAAGATCTTGGTGTCGGGTATTTTTTTGAAAATAAAAAATGGAATGAAATTAATAATAATGAAGTCTATAGCTGGTTTCAACCTCCAGGACCAGGCATTGTTTTAATTGATGATCCTAATCATGATTCTCGAAATTATTTTTTTCACTCAGAAAAAAAACTTGTCGAGAATTCTAAATTAACCATGAAGTCTCAGTCTTTGGGTTATAATTCTTTTGTCGTTAATTTATTATCTTTATCTTCATTGAATGGACTGGTATTGAACTTGTTTCCAAGTTTAATTTCTGGAGCAAATTGCTTAATTCTAAGTCTTGAAGAATTTAAAGCTAAGGAATATCATTTCACCCATCTTTCATTAACTTATATTCAATTTAAAAATTTGTTATCACTTCTTTCAAAAGTTGAAGATGCTCGTTTGTTCATTACTGAGAAAAGTTTGGATTTAGCTACAGGTCGTGAAGTCTCCCTGAAGAATTCAACGGAATATACTTATGTTCTAAGTCATCCTCAGATTAGTCCCATTTTATTAAAACTCCACGATGAGAAAAGTCGAAATTTCTGTGGTGAGCTCTTTGATGGAATAGAATGTAAAATTGAAAATGATGAAATTTTTGCTCAAGCTCCTTATCAAGCTTCCCTTATTATAAAGAAAAATGATGTCCTCAGGTTTCAAAGTGAAGATTGGATTAAAATTGGTTTAAAAGGTTACAAGCAAGGTCAAAAAATTTATTCTTTAGCTGATTAGATAGTGAACTCTTCCAGTCGGGATTTTTTAAAAGCTCATTTGAATATCTTCAAACAACAGGCATAATAGGAGCAAGGAGATTCACATGGCCATTATTAGTGCAACAGATGTTAGTAAGTCTTATGGAAACATAGATGCTCTTCACTCTTTTTCCTTACAAGTTTCAGAAGGTTCTATTTTTGGACTTCTAGGCCCTAATGGTGCTGGCAAAACAACATTTGTAAAAATATTATTAGATCTTGTTCATCCAAGTTCAGGCAACGTGAGCTTATGTGGTTTACCAACTCTGGACCCTCGCGCTAGAGCGACGGTGGGTTACTTACCTGAAAAATATTCCTTCTACCCTTATTATACTGTTCAAGGGACTGTTGAATTTTATGCTCAAATGCAAGGACTCACCAAAGCTACTATGAAACCAGCAGTTGATGTTGCTCTAGAAAAAGCGGGATTAAGTGAATTAAGAAAGCGAAAACTCTCTCAGTTATCGAAAGGTCAATTGCAAAGAATCGGGATTGCCAATTTGCTCTTATGTCCCCATCAATTGCTGATATTAGATGAACCTTTTTCGGGTCTTGATCCTATCGGAATAAAAGAATTCAAGGATCTAATGTTCGAGCTCAGAAAAGAGGGACGTACGTTATTTATTAATTCGCACGGTTTAGCAGAGGTTGAACAACTTTGTGATGAAGTCTGTATATTAAATAAAGGGCGTAAATTGGCCCAAGGAAAAGTTAAAGATTTAACAAAAGGTGAATCTTTAGAAGATTTCTTTTATAGCAAAGTGAAAGGGGATTAAGTGAAAGCTCTTTATTTTAATACATTTCATAAAGAATATAGAAATAGGGCCATCATATTCTTGGCCGTCATTACTATTGTAGTTATTTTAACCTCTAATGCTCTCTTGTCGTATTTAAGAGAAGAAGTTTTAGCGCAAATGTCCTTAGAAGCTGTTGGGCAAAATAGTTTATTGGCCTTCTATTATATTATTGGTTCTTGGTCTTCTTTTATTGCCATCTATATTGGAATCGGTTCGATTAAAAGTGATATCGATTCAGGGGCTTTAATCCAGTTACTTTCTTTTCCTATTTCACGAACACAATATTTTCTCACGAGAATTTTGGGTTCTTTTTCGATAGTCGTTCTCTACTACCTGTTGTCTTTAATCCTCGCGATGGTTCTCTTTTCTCTGGCTACACATAATGTGGTTTTTAGCTGGGGAGTATTAGGCGCTCTTGTTTTTAGTTCTCTTGATATCTTTTTTGTTATTTTATTAAGTGCTTTTGTCTCTATTCGTTTTGGTACATTAAAAACCTTCGTTGCCGTTATTTTATTGATGATGGTTATGTCTTTCTCTTCTATGAAATGGGGAAATCAAGAGTGGCAGCAAGTTTATAAAGATTTTGGAATCATTGATACGTTCACTTTTATTATTTATTGGTTATTACCACGATTGAAAAGTATTTCAGATTTTTCAACATCAATGTTGATTGAAAAAGAGTTCCCTAAAAATTGGTGGGCCGATCTCATTCACTATTTTGGAACAACTCTATTGTGGAGTACAATCTTTGTAAAGTCGTTCTCTAAAAGTGATTTATAGAAGATAGTCTTCAGTAGTTTCTCTTTGTTCTTTATCTTCTAAAATTTCAAATTGTAGGCGGCCAATTTCTCTTTTGTCTTCTGTTTCTACTAAGATTCTCCATTCACCAGGAAGCCACTTCTCTTTAAAACTAAATCCTCTAAATCCTTCCTCTCTTCCGCCTTTTACAAGCAAAGGAATTCGATCACTTGTTTGCCATTTACTATCTTTGTAAATTTGCCAGTGCATGATGATTCGTCCATCAAAGCCTTTGGGAGCAAAAACTGAAATGAAGACGTAAGGTTTCTCACCGACATCAGCAAGAAAAGGAGTATCGCCTTGCCGCCAAAACTGCCATGAAGGATACTGACCTCGACCAATATAATCACCATCTTTTTTGACAATTTCATGAAATACGGAAATCTTTTTAATTGCAAGAGGCAATGGAGGCAGGAGGTTGAAAAGATAAGAAATATTGAAAAAGGCAATGATAAATATTCCCGGATATAAAAACTTTTTTAAAATGACTTCGCGGA
>Ga0100403_1003085_pt1 | contig 12630 bp, 10 predicted proteins | sample CryGeymet201501t_FD_83663 | JGI IMG/M metagenome (GOLD analysis project Ga0100403, IMG submission 83663) | Groundwater microbial communities from Crystal Geyser aquifers in Utah, USA - Crystal Geyser metaG 2015-01t | ecosystem: Environmental > Aquatic > Deep subsurface > Groundwater | place...
CCCGCGCCACCACCGCCACCACCGGCGCCGATGATGGAAATGAGTTCGCCCATTGCCGTAACCGGGCGCATGCGGACGCAATCGGCGGAACTGGCGATCGCGCGGCTGTCGGCGGAGAACGCGCTGGCGCAGCAGACCCGCTTTTTCGCCGGGCTGAGCCATGAGCTGCGCACGCCGCTCAACGGCGTGATGGGCGGGCTTGCGCTGCTGGAGGGGGTGCCCGACCCGGAGAAGCAGCCCCGTTTCCGCGCCATGATCCGCGCCTCGGCGCAGGCGCTGTCGGAATGCGTGGAGGATCTGCTCACCTATTGCCGCCTCGGCGCCGGGATCGAGGCGACCGACGCCTATCCCTTCGACCCGGCGGACACCGTGCGCAACGCGGGCGAGGCGGTGCGCGCGAGCGCGGAGCAGAAGGGGCTGACGCTGGAGGTCTTGATCGACCCCGCCACGCCGCAAAGCTGGGTCAGCGACGGGCGCAAGGTCGAGCACGTGCTGGTCAACCTGCTCGGCAACGCGGTGAAATACACCGACGCGGGCCATGTGCGCCTGTCGGTGCGGCCGTTCGGCGCCGCGCTGGCGTTCCGCGTCGAGGACAGCGGGCGCGGCGTGCCCGAAGCGCACCGCGACGCGATCTTCGAGCCGTTCAACCGGGGCGACCCGGACGCGGCGCGCAGTTGCGCGGGCACCGGCCTCGGCCTCGCCATCGCGCGCGAGACGGCGCAGCGGCTGGGCGGCTCGCTGACCCTTGAGCGCAGCGCGCCGGGCGAAGGGTCCGCATTCCTGATGATCGTGCCGCAGGGCGCGGCGGCTGAGAAGGCTGCGGCGGCGCAAACGTCTATCGAGGCGGCGCGCCGCAGCGCCTGAACGGCGGCGCTCAGGCCAGCGCCTTGCGCCCCATCTGGAGATACTTGCTCCGCCGCCCGGCGCGCAGCTGCGCGGGCGACTGGCCGTCGAGCGAGGCCAGCATCGCGGCGATGGCGCGGCCGGTCTCGGCGACAGCCTCCAGCGGCGCGCGCTGGGCGCCGCCCAGCGGCTCGGGCACGATGCGGTCGATCACCTCCAGCCTGAGCAGATCCTGCGCGGTGAGGCGCAGCGCGGCGGCGGCCTCGCGCATCTTCTCGGCGTCCTTCCACAGGATCGAGGCGCAGCCCTCGGGCGAGATCACCGAATAGACCGCGTGCTCCAGCATCGCGACCCGGTTCGCGGTGGCCAGCGCCACCGCGCCGCCCGACCCGCCCTCGCCGATGATCACCGACACCATCGGCACGCCCAGCCTGAGGCACGCCTCGGTGCCGCGCGCGATGGCCTCGGCCTGGCCGCGCTCCTCGGCGCCCTTGCCGGGATAGGCGCCGGGGGTGTCCACCAGCGTGATCACCGGCAGGCCGAAACGGTCGGCCAGCCCCATCAGCCGGATCGCCTTGCGGTATCCTTCGGGCCGCGCCATGCCGAAATTGCGGTCGATGCGGCTTTTGGTGTCGCGGCCTTTCTCATGGCCCAGCACCATCACCGGTCGGTCGTTGAACCGCGCCAGCCCGCCGACGATGGCCTTGTCCTCGGCGAACGCGCGGTCGCCCGCCAGCGGCGTGAACTCGGTGAACAGCGCGTCGATGAACGCCAGCGCGTGCGGGCGGTCGGGGTGGCGGGCGATCTGGCATTTCGCCCACGGGTCGAGCGCGCCATAAAGCTCGGCCAGCTGCTTGCGCGCCTTGGCGTCGAGCTGCGCGGCCTCGGCCTCGACATCCATGCCGGGGTTCTTGGCGCCCAGCGCGCGCAGCTCCGCCGCCTTGCCCTCAAGCTCGGCCAGACCCTTCTCGAAATCGAGGTAATGTCGCACCCGCGCCCTCCGCCGCTATCGGCCTTGCGACTTAAAGACCGCCGGGCGCGAATGCAATCGGCGGGCGCGCGGCGGTCATGTCTCGTAGCGGTCCGCGATCAGCCGGTCGATGGCGCGCACGCCCCAGCCGGTGGCCCCCTTCGGCGCGAAATCGGTGTCGGCGGGCGACAGCGCCACGCCGGCGATGTCGATATGCGCCCAGGGCATGTCGTCGCGCACGAAGCGCTTGAGAAACTGCGCCGCCGTGATCGCGCCCGCCTGCCGCCCGCCGACGTTCTTCATGTCGGCCAGCCGCGACTTGAGCTGCTTGTCATAGGCCTCGCCCAGCGGCAGCCGCCACGCCCCCTCGCCCACCGCCTTGCAGGCGTTCAGGATGCCGTCGGCCAGCGCGTCGTCGGGAGAGAACACGCCCGCGTTGTGGTGGCCGAGCGCGACGATCACCGCGCCGGTCAGCGTGGCGAAGTCGATGATCGCGCAGGGCTTCACATGCTCCTGCGTCCACCACAGCGCATCGCACAGCACCAGGCGGCCCTCGGCGTCGGTGCTGATCACCTCCACCGTGTCGCCCTTCATCGAGCGCAGGATGTCGCCGGGGCGCATGGCGCGCTCGGACAGCATGTTCTCGACCAGCCCGACCACGCCCACGACGTTCGCTTTCGCCTTGCGCAGCGCCAGCGTGCGCATCACCCCAGCCACGACGCCGGAGCCGCCCATGTCCATGGTCATCTCCTCCATGCCGGCGGCGGGCTTGATCGAGACGCCGCCGGTGTCGAAGATCACCCCCTTGCCGACCAGCGCCAGCGGCGCTTCGTCGCCGCCGCCGCGCCAGCGCATCACCACCAGCTTGGTCTCGTTGGCCGAGCCGTGGCCCACCGCCAGCAGGCAGCGCATCCCCAGCTTCTCCAGCTCCGGCTCGCCGAGGATCTCGACCTCAAGCCCCAGCTCGCCCATCGCCGCCAGCCGCGCGGCGTAGTCGTCGGTGGTCAGGATATTGGCCGGCTCGTTGACCAGATCGCGGGTGAAGAACACGCCCTCCGCCACGGCGGCCATCGGGCCGGAGAGCCGCGCCACCGCCTCCGGCGCATCGGTGGCGAAGGTCAGCTTGCGCGGCGCGCCGCCATTGTCGCCGTTCTCGCGCTTCGTCTTGTAGGTGTCGAAGTCGTAAAGCCGCAGCGCGGCGCCGAAGGCGATCTCGGCCTGCGTCGCGGCGTCGCCGTCGCCATAGAGCACGGCGGCGCCCGCGCCCAGCTTCACCGCCGCCGCCGCGCCCGCGCGGCGCGCGTCCGCCGCCGTCTCGCCCAGCGCCGCGACCACCAGCCGCTCGGCGGCCAGCCCGGACGGGAACGCCAGCACCGCCGCGTCGCCGGGCTTGTTGCGAAAGCCCTTCGAGGCGACCAGCCGCGCCACGGCGCCGCCGCTGGCCGCATTCGCCGCCGCCGCCGCCGCGCCCAGCGCGCCGTCGGCGCGCACGAACACCGCCGCCGCCCCGCCTGCGCCGCCGATGGGCGCGGCCTCGTGCGCGACGTAGCTGATTTCGACGGGGTTGGTCATGACTGGCTCCGGCTGGGATCTGTGATAAGCCATGCCTAACCGGTTGCGCCGCCGCGGCCAAGCGGGAGCACTGGCGACATGGGAGCGCGCCCTGATCACCCGTTATGTCCTGCGTGAACTGCTGAAGCCGTTCGGGTTCTTCCTGATCGTGTTCACCGGCGTGATCTGGCTCACCCAGTCGCTGCGGGTGATCGACACCGTCGTGAACAGCGGCCAGGGCGCGGGGGTGTTTCTTGAGTTCTCGGTGCTGCTGCTGCCCGCCGCGATGAGCATCGTCATGCCGATCGCCGCCTTCGCCGCGACGCTCTACACCGTGAACCGGCTGTTCGCCGACAGCGAGATCGTGGCGATGATCGCCGCGGGCATGAGCGGCGTGCGGCTGGCGCGGCCCGTGGCGCTGTTCGGCCTCGCCGTGATGGCGCTGATGGCGGTGGTCACGCTGTGGCTGGCGCCGCTGGCCACCCGCGAGATGCGCGCGCGCGTGCACGACCTGCGCGCCGACATCGCCAACGCGCTGATCTTCGAGGGCCGGTTTCTGCATCCCGCCGCCGGACTGACGGTCTATGTCCGCGAGAACACGCCCGGCGGCGAGATGCTGGGCGTCTTCGTGCATGACCAGCGCGACCCGGCGGCCGAAGTCACCTACACCGCGCGCAGCGCCCTGATGGCGCGCACCGACGACGGCCCGCGGCTGGTGATGTATGACGGCGCAGCGCAGCGCCGCGAGATGCGCGACGACAGCCTGTCGCTGCTGCAGTTCGACAGCCTGGTGTTCGACCTGTCGCAGTTCATGAACGGCGACGACGCGCGCAACCCGCGCCCCTCGGAGCGGTTCATCGGCGACCTGCTGGCGCCCAGCGCCGCCGATCTGGCGGCGACGGCGCTCAGCCGCCTCTACGCCGAAGGCCACGACCAGTTGAGCGGGCCGCTCTATGCGCTGGCGCTGCCGCTGATCGCGCTGGCGGCCATCGTCGGGCCCGGCTTCAGCCGCAGCGGCTATGCGCTGCGCGTGGCGGCGGCGGTGGCGCTGGCGGTCGGGCTGCGCATGGGCGGCTTTGCGGCCAAGTCGGCGGCGGCCGGCGCCGCCGATCTGTGGCCGCTGCTCTACGGGCCGCCGCTGCTGGGCGTCGCCGCCGCGCTGTGGATGCTGGCGCGGCGCAGCCCGCCGGGGTTTGCGCGCCAGCGGCCGACGCCGGGCGTCCAGGCATGAGCGCCCAGCCATGAGCGCCCAGCCATGAGCGCAACGCTTTCCGCCTATATCGCGCGGCGCTTTCTGGTGACGCTGTTCTGGGCGTTCGCCGTGGTCTGCCTGATCATCTTTCTCGGCAATCTGCTGGAGATGCTGCGCCGCAGCGCGTCGGGCGACGCCAGCTTCGTCAACGTCGCCGCCATCGCGGCGCTGCAGACGCCGACGACGGCGCTCACCGCCTCGCCGTTCATCATCATGCTGGCGACGCTGGCCGCCTTCGCGCGGCTGGCGCGGGCCTCGGAACTGGTGGTGACGCGCGCCGCAGGCGTTTCGGCCTGGGCGCTGATCGCGCCGGTGGTGCTGTCGGCGGCGCTGCTGGGCGTCGCGTCGGTCACCGCGCTCAACCCCATCGCGGCGGCGACGCAGCAACGCGCCGAAACGCTGGAGGCCCGCCACCTTTCCGGGCGCGCCAGCCGCCTCTCGATCTCCGGCGAGGGGCTGTGGCTGCGGCAGGGCGACGGCGCCGGTCAGACCGTGATCCACGCGCGCGCCGCCAACAGCACGGCGACGGAGTTGCGCGACGTGACGCTGTTCGCCTTTGACGCCGGGGGCATCGTGCTGTCGCGCACCGACGCGGCGGAGGCGGTGCTCACCCCCGGCGCCTGGCGGCTGCGCGACGCGGTGCGGCGCGACATCACGCGCACGCCGGGCGCCGACGCGCTGTCGGCGCAGGCGACCGCCTTCGAGACGCTCGACACGCCGACCGATCTGACCAGCGGGCAGATCATCGACAGCTTCGAATCGCCCGAGTCGATCTCGTTCTGGTCGCTGCCGGGCTTCATCGCCACGCTGGAGGCGGCGGGGTTTTCGGCGCGCCGTCACCGGCTGCACTGGCAGGCGCAGCTTGCGCTGCCGCTGCTGTTCGCCGGCATGGCGATGATCGGCGCGGCGTTCTCGATGCGCCATGCGCGGCTGGGCGGGCTGGGGCTGATGGCGCTGGCGGCGGTTCTGGCCGGTTTCGGGTTCTATTTCATCGCCGATCTGGCCAAGGCGCTGGGCGCTTCGGGCGCGATACCCGTGGCGCTGGCGGCCTGGGCGCCGCCAGCATCGACCGTTCTTGTCGCCGCAGGCTTGCTGCTGCATCTTGAAGACGGCTAGGGTCTGCGCGCCGGACGCCGAGGCCCCGGCGCGCACCGGAGTTTCCGCCATGCCGCCCTCGCCCCGAACCAGCGCCAGACGATGCGAAAGGCGGCGCCTCCCGCAGAACGCCGCGCCGCGCGCCGCCGCGCTCGCCGCGCTGCTTGGCGCCTGCGTCGCCGGGGCCGCCGCCGCGCAATCGACGCCGGAGCTTGTCGGATCGCTGGAGACGACGCCGGTGGCGCTGGTGGCCGACACCGTGGAGTTCGACGAGCGCAGCGGGCTGCTGACCGCCAGCGGCGCGGTCGAGGTGTATCAGGGCGCGCGCACGCTGACCGCCTCCAGCATCGTTTATGACAGCGCCTCGGGCCGCATCCGCGCCGAAGGGCCGCTCGCGCTGCGCGACGGCGCGGGCACCACCCTGCTCGCCGACAGCGCCGAGATCGACGGCGCGCTGCGCGACGGCATCGTGACCGGCGCCCGCGCGCTGATCGGCGGCGGCGCGGGCGCGATGGCGGCGGTGGAGGGGCGGCGGATCGACGGGCGCTACACCGCGCTCTCCCGCGTCACCTATTCATCGTGCGTGGTGTGCGCCGCCTCGCCGACGCCGCTGTGGAGCATCCGCGCCAACCGCGTGATCCACGATCAGGTCGCGCGCGACGTGCACTACGAAGATCCGGTTTTCGAGGTGCTGGGCGTCCCGGTCGCGTGGCTGCCCTATTTCAGCCACGCCGACCCCGGCGTGAAGCGGCGCTCGGGCTTTCTGGCGCCCGAGTTCAAGCGCGCCTCGACCTATGGCGTCGCGACCAGGATCCCGTATTTCATCGTGCTCGACGACACCCGCGACGCCACCATCACCGCGTTTCCGACCAGCAAGGACGGCCCGATCCTTGAGGGCGAGTATCGCCAGCGGTTCGACAACGGCGGCTTCACCCTTGCGGGCAGCGTCGGCGCGCTCGACATCGGGGAGGGTCAGGGGCGCGAGGTCCGCAGCCACATCTTCGGCGACGGCCGCTTCGACGTCTCCGCGCTCGGCTTTGGCGCGGGAGCGGTCGCGGGTTTTGACCTGGCGCTGACCAGCGACGACGGCTATCTGCGCCGCTACGACTTCACCAACGACGACCGTCTGACGACGGAGGTGTTTCTGGAGCGGTTCGGCGCGCGCGATTATTTCAGCCTGGCGGCCGTGAGCTTCCAGTCGCTGCGCGAGGGCGAATCCGGCGGCTCGATCCCGTTCGCCCTGCCCGAATTCGCCATCCGCCAGGTGGTGGACGAGCGGGTGACCGGCGGCGAAGTGGGGTTCGAGGCGAGCGGCGTGGCGCTGACGCGCACCGACGGGCGCGACGTGGCGCGCTTCTCGCTCGGCGTCGATTACGACCGCGAGGTGATCGCCGACATCGGGCTTGTGCTGCGCGGCTTTGGTGCGGCGCGGGCGGATTTCTATCACGTCGCGGACGATCCCGCCTTCGACACCGGCGTGATCACCCGTCTTGCGCCGCATGTCGGCGCCGAGGCGCGCTATCCGCTGATCGCGCGCGGCGAGGGTCTGGCGCATCTGCTGGAGCCGGTGGCGCAGCTGGTGGTGGCGCCGAACGGGCTGAACAACAGCGAGATCCCGAACGAGGACAGCCTGATCGTCGAATTCGACGAGACCAACCTGCTCGACCCCAACCGCTTTCCCGGCTTCGATCAGGTCGAGAGCGGCGCGCGCGTCAACCTGGGCCTGCGCTACGCCCGCATCGCCGACGACCCGTTCATCCTCGACGCCAGCATGGGGCGGGTGTTCCGGCTGTCGGAGGAGTCGTCGTTCTCGCCCGGCTCCGGACTGGTGGACAAGGCGTCCGATTATGTGGGCGCCTGGACGGTGGGCTATGCGCCCTGGTTCACGGTGTCGAACCGGTTTCGCGTGTCCGACAGCCTGACGGTGGCGCGCAACGAATTCACGGGGCATCTGGAGGGCGGGCCGGTCACGCTCGACGCGGGCTATGTGTTTCTGGCCGAGGACGCGGTGGCCGGCGCGCTGGACGACCGCGAGGAGGCGACGCTGGACGCCACGCTGGCGCTTGACCGCAACTGGTCGCTGCGCGGCTTCGCGCGCCGCGACATGACCAACGACGCGTTCATCCGCGCCTCCGGCGCCATCGCCTACCGCAACGAATGCGCGGCGCTAGAGCTGTTTGTCGAGCGCGATTTCACCGACACGACCGATTCGCCGCCGTCCACCAACGTCGGCGTGCGGGTGCGCCTGTTCGGCGCGGCGGATGGCGCCGGGGCGCGTTCTGCGGTATGCGGTCCTGCGGCGGTCGCCGCTGACTGACGCTGATTAAACCGAAGGATTGCCGATGCTGCGGCGCGCGCTTCTCACCCTGATGACCGTCACGCTGTTCGCCCTGACGGCGGCCGCCCCGCAGGCGCAGACCGCGTTTGCGCCGGTCGCGCTGGTCAACGACACCGTGATCACCCACTACGACCTTGAACAGCGGATGCGGCTGCTGGTGGTCAACGGCGCGCCGCAGGGGCCGCAGCTGCGCAGCATCGCGCTGGAGCAGCTGGTGGTGGACCGCGTGCGGCTGGACGCGGCGAAGCGCGCAGGCGTCACGCCCGCGCGCAGCGCCATCGACGCGGCGGTGGAGGACTACGCAAAGCGGCGCAACACCACCGTCGCCGGGCTGGAGCAGCAGCTCGCGCGCGCGGGCGTCGCGCGCAAGACGCTGGAGGACGGCCTCGCCGCCGAACTCGGCTGGGTTGAGACCGTGCGCCGCCGCTTCGGCGCAAGGGCCGAGCCGACCGACCCCGAGATCGATCAGGAAATGGCGCTGACGGCCGCCGGACAGACCCGCTCGTTCCGCATCGGCGAGATCGTGCTGCCCTTCGCCGGGCGCGGCGAAGCGCGCACCCGCGCGCTGGCCGATGAGCTTTCCGCCACGCTCGCCCGCGGCGGCGACTTCGCGCAGGCGGCGCGGCGCAACAGCGCCTCGCCCAGCGCGGCGCAGGGCGGCGATGTGGGCTGGGTGCCGGAATCGGGCCTGCCGCCGGCGATCGTGGAGGCGCTGGGCGCGCTGAGCGAAGGCGGCGTCACCGCGCCGATCCCGATCACCGGCGGCCTTGCGGTGCTCAAGCTGATCGAGACCCGCAGCGAGGCGGCCAACGCCATCGGCGCCGCCACGGTCGAGGTGATGTCGGTGCAGGGCGTTGGGCGCGCCGCGCAGGGGCAGGTGGCGGCGCTGGCGGCGCAAGCCCCTGGGTGTGAGACGGCGCCCGCGCTGGCGCAGGCGGCGGGCCTGCGCGTCCAGAAGTCCGAACCCACCGACCTCGCCGCCCTGCCGCCGCAGGTGCGCAACGCGGTCAGCGCGCTGGAGGTCGGCGAGATCAGCGCGCCGGTGCGCACCCAGGACGGCGCCGTGGCGTTCATCCTGTGCGCGCGCGTCAGCGGCGCCAGCGCCGAGGCGCGCGAGGCGCTGCGCGGCCGGATGCGCAGCCAGCGGCTGCAGGGCTTTGCGGCGAGCTATCTTCAGGAACTGCGCGCCGAAGCCGTGGTGGAGCTGCGGTGACGGCGCCGCTGGCGCTGACCATGGGCGACCCCGCCGGTATCGGCGGGGAGATCGCGGTCGCGGCGTGGCGCGCAGGCGCGCCGCTGTTCTTCGCCATCGACGACCCCGCGCGCCTCGCCGCGCTGGGCGCCCCGGTCGCGGAGATCGACGACCCCGCGCAGGCGGAAGCCGTGTTTCCCCACGCCCTGCCCGTGCTGCCCGAGCGTCTGCCCAAGACCCCCCGCCCCGGCGCGCCCGACCCCGCCAACGCGGCGTCGGTGGTCGCGTCGATCACGCGCGCGGTGGCGCTGACGCAGGCGGGCGCGGCGGCGGCGGTGGTGACGAACCCGATCAACAAGCAGGCGCTGCGCGAGGGCGCGGGCTTCGCCTTTCCCGGCCACACCGAGTTTCTCGCCCACCTCGGCGGCGTGGAGCGCGCGGTGATGCTGCTGGCGGGGCCGCAGCTCAGGGTTGTTCCCGTCACCATCCACGTTTCGCTGGCCGAGGCGGCGCGCAGCCTGAGCGGCGCGGCGATCGTCGCGACGATCCGCATCCTCGCCGCCGCCCTGCGCCGCGACTTCGCGCTGCCCGCGCCGCGCATCGCGGTCGCCGGGCTGAACCCGCACGCGGGTGAAGGCGGCGCCATGGGGCGCGAGGAGATCACGATCATCGCGCCCGCGCTCGACGCCCTGCGCGCCGAGGGGATCGACGTGCGCGGCCCGCTGCCCGCCGACACGATGTTTCACGCCGCCGCCCGCGCGCGCTATGACGCCGCCGTGTGCATGTATCACGATCAGGCGCTGATCCCGATCAAGACGCTGGACTTCGACCGCGGCGTTAACGTGACGCTGGGTCTGCCGTTCATCCGCACCTCGCCCGACCACGGCACCGCCTACGACATCGCCGGACAGGGCGTCGCCAGCCCGGTCAGCCTGATCGAGGCGCTGCGGCTGGCGGCGTCGATGGCCCGGTCGGGCGCCGGATCGGGCGCCGGGGCGCGGGCGCGATGATCCAGCCCGACGGCCTGCCGCCGCTGCGCGAGGTGATCGCGCGGCACGGGCTGGCGGCGAAGCGGTCGCTGGGCCAGAACTTTCTACTCGACCTGAACCTGACCGGGCGCATCGCGCGCGCGGCGGGCGACCTCAGCCAGACCGACGTGCTGGAGATCGGCCCCGGCCCCGGCGGGCTGACGCGCGCGCTGCTGATGCACGGCGCGCGGCGGGTGGTGGCGGTGGAGCGCGACGCGCGCTGCCTGCCTGCGCTGGCCGAGATCGCCGCGCGCTGGCCGGGGCGGCTGGAGGTGGTGGCGGGCGACGCGCTGACGCTCGACGCCGCGCCGCTGCTGGGCCGCCCTGCGGCGGTGGTGGCCAACCTGCCCTACAACATCGGCACCGAACTGCTGGTGCGCTGGCTGCGCGCCGATTTTCCGCCGTGGTGGACGCAGCTGACGCTGATGTTCCAGCGCGAGGTGGCCGAACGCATCGTCGCGGCGCCCGGCTCGGGCGCCTATGGGCGGCTTGGCGTTCTGGCGGGGTGGCGCACGCAGGCGCACATCCTGTTCGATATTCCCGCCAGCGCCTTCACGCCGCCGCCCAAGGTCACCTCATCGGTGGTGTCGCTCACGCCGCGCGCGGCGCCGCTGGCCCCCGCCCCGCTGACGGCGCTGGAGGCCGTCACCGCCGCCGCCTTCGGCCAGCGGCGCAAGATGCTGCGGCAGGCGCTCAGGACGCTGGGCGTGGCGCCCGCGCCGCTGCTGGCGGCGGCGGGCGTCGAGCCGACGGCGCGGGCCGAAACCCTGACCGTCGAGGCGTTCTGCGCGCTGGCGCGCGCGTTCGCGGCGCAAGGTCAGTCGGCGGTCGCCTGATCGGCCGCCGCCGGGCTGGGCGTCTCGCCGCCCGCCGCATCCGCGTCGGCGACGCGGCGGCGGCGCCTGCGCGGCGCGGGTTTCTCCGGCGCCGCATCGGCGGCGGCGGCTTCTGGCGCCGCGGTCTGGGGCGCCGCGGTCTGGGGCGCCGCGGTCTGCTGCGCCGCGGTCTGGGGCGCTGCTGTCTGGGGCGCTGCTGTCTGCTGCGCTGCGGTCTGGGGCTCTGCGGTCTGCGGCGCCGCATCGCCGGGCGCGGCGACTTCAGGCGCGAATGAGACGGGCGCGGAGTCGGCGGGCGCTGCGTTTTGCTGCGCTGCGTTCTGCGGCGCTGCGTTCTGCGGCGGCGCGCTGTCTGACGCGGCGTTCTCCGGCGTGGCGACCGGCCCGAGGCCGGCGTCGTCAAGCGTGTCGATGGTGTCAAACGCCTCGGGCGTGTGCGCGACCGGGGCGCCCTCACGCCGCCGCTCACCGCCGCGCGGCGCCGGATCGTCACGCCGGGGGCGATCCGCGTCGCGATCCCGACGGGACCGCTGCTCGCCGCCCTCGCTGCGCACCCTTTCTTCGCCGCCTTCGCGGCGGGCTCTCTCTTCGCCGCCTTCGCGGCGCACCCTCTCTTCGCCGCCTTCGCGGCGCACCCTCTCTTCGCCGCCTTCGCGGCGCACCCTCTCTTCGCCGCCTTCGCGGCGCACCCTCTCTTCGCCGCCTTCGCGGCGGGGCCGGTCATTGTCGCGGGGGCGCTCCTGGCCCTGCTCCCGGCGCGGGCGATCCTGGCTGCGCGGCTGGTCCCTGGGGTCGGCGGACTGCGCCACGCCGTTCGCCTGCGGCGCCGCACGTTCGTCATGCTGCGGCGCCGGGCGCTCGGGCTGGGTGAAGCGGTCCACAAAACCCTCGAAATCGTCGTCGTCGCGGCCCGACTCGTCGCCCTCGCGCTGGCCGCCGGGCTGGCCCTGCGCCCGGCGATCGTCCAGCGCCTGTTGCGCGGCGCTCAGCAGGCGGATGTAGTGCTCGGCGTGCTGGAGGAAGTTCTCCGACATCACCCGGTCGCCCGAGGTCTGGGCGTCGCGCGCCATGTTGAGATATTTCTCGATGATCTGTTGCGGCGTGCCGCGCACCTTGCCCTCCGGCCCCGCGCTCTCATAGACGCGGCTGGAGACGTTGCCGATGGGCTTGCGACCGCTCTTGTTGCGGTTGTTGCGGTTCTTGTTGGGTGGTCTCATCTGCACTGTTGGTTCACCTTTTGCCCGAGGGTCGGCCGGGCGCACGATGCAAGGCGCGCGCGCTGAAGCGCCTTGCGCCCCGCCATCCGCCTTGCATGCCCGATATCGCGATCTGTATCGCGCGCCAGCGTTCCCCCGACGCACGCCCTCGCGCGCATCCGCTGCACATGCAGCTTATAACGCCGCCGCGCGCGCAAACAACAGCTAATCGCGCCGCACGCGGACAACACGCGCGCGCCCGTCCAGATCGGCGCGGATCCCGATCGCCCCCAGCCCGGCGGCGCGCAACAGCGCGGCCACGTCCTGCG
>Ga0100403_1003088_pt1 | contig 12620 bp, 14 predicted proteins | sample CryGeymet201501t_FD_83663 | JGI IMG/M metagenome (GOLD analysis project Ga0100403, IMG submission 83663) | Groundwater microbial communities from Crystal Geyser aquifers in Utah, USA - Crystal Geyser metaG 2015-01t | ecosystem: Environmental > Aquatic > Deep subsurface > Groundwater | place...
CCGCGATGTGCTTCTGTTCTCCCAGCTGCCCGCCCCGCTTTGTGCGGATTGCTCCCGATGTCGCACGTCCCTCAGAGTACGGAGGCAACCCATCGCGGTTCATTGCCGTGGACGTTCGGCTAACGGTTGAGGGTTCCGGTAGAAAGGTGGCGTCCAACAACGGGGCCGCCATCGCCCGGTACTTGAGTCCCAGGCCCGCCAGGTCCGGGTTCCCGTAGAGGTCAGCCTGTTTCTCATAACCCTCGGCGAGGGTCAACAGTCGCAATCCCTCGTTTCTTCGCGTCGTGAAGTTCCCAGATTTCAGAGCCGCATCCGCCCTCGCGTTGTCGGCCTGAAGGTCGGCGATGCGGGCTTTCTTCACCTCTATGTCAACCTGCGTTGAGGGCAGACCTTCCTTGAATCCCGCTATCTGCACCCCGACCGGAGCGATGCCTGATACTTCCCGCCACATTTCTGCCGTCGGCTCCAGGCCGGACTGAAGGGCTCTCGCGAGGGTCCTCTGTGCTGAGGCGTTTCCCTCGGAATGCTCTCCGAGTGACCTTCCCTCTTCGGACTGTGACTGCCTCAGTAACTCCTCTGCCCAATCGGACCTCGCTTTTTCCCTCTGCTCTTCGACGCGAGTCCTCCGTTCAATGTCGGCCTCTTGCGCCTTGCGCCACGCCGCTTCACCCGCGGCGTTCTGCTCCGTCGCAGTTACCTGCCGCTCGTTCAGCGCGTTCTCGATCGCCTGCTGCTCGCGCTCGCGCCGCAGTTTCTCCATCATCTCGCGATAGGTGATCCCCTGCTCCATGCCGGAAAGCAGAGTGTCAATCACCCCCCGAAAGGCCTGTCCCCGTCCCGGTGCTGCAAAAGGATTAGCCATACTTGCTCTCAGTCACGTCGCCGGTGAAGTACGGTCCCGGCATCCCCGGCGTACTTGCCGCCGCCTTCTTCCTCAGCGCATCCCACGCCGCTAACGCCTTCAGCCAGTCGTACTGGCTCGCCCCCGCCTCCGTCGCCAGGCCGGCGTAGGTGCCGATCTGCGGCGTGTATGCCTGAGTCGCCCCCAGCGCCCCGCTGGCCGCACTCTCTCTCTGGGTGAGAGCATTCCCGAAAATTCCCAATCGCCGCGCCACCTCGTCCTTGCGGTTGCCGTAATAGTCTGAGAGCATACTCGAAATGGCCGACGCCCGCGCCCGGTTCATTCCCATGACCTGAGAAGGTGCAACGGTGTTCGGTTCCGACAGCAGGCCGCGGCTACTCAGGCCCGCCATCCCGGTCGCGTAGGCGGGCCGGTAGGCTTTGTTCACCCCCTCGATCATCCGGGCTACCTGGTTGCGCTCATAGGCGCCCTCGCCGGGGTTTGTCGCCCACTGGTAGAGTTGGGCCAGCAGGGGATCGCCGTACTGGCCTTCCCTGCCCTTGACGTTCTCAAACAGCCAACGGAGTTGCGCAAGTTGCTCCTCGGAAAGGCCCTGCGCTTTGTTGGCCGCCGTGTTAGCCGCGTCAGCCTGTTGGCCCCCTTGATAGGCGCCATAGGCGCCCGCTGCCGCGCCCGGCCACCCACCTGTCAGGAAACCCAGGCCGCCACCCGCGAGAATGTCGAGTAAACCCATGTCGTTTACCTCTCGTACAGTTTGCGTCTGAAGACCTTCGTGCCGGTCGTTACCGCCACCTGGCCTGTCTGTGGCAGGAACCCAACGCGCGCCCCTCTGCCCGCCCCCGGCACACCCACAGGAATCTTCAGGGAGCGGCTGTCACCGAGTCCCTTGGAGCGCTTCACCCCTCCGCCCTTTCCCGGCACGTAACGTAGGTTAGCCATTACCGACCCCTTGTGACAGGTATTGCCGCAGCAGGTCCAGCAATGCCGGGTCTATCGACTGCATCCGGGCGAACCCTCCAGCCCGCGGCCCGAAAGCGCCGGCGCCCCAGGTGCCGCTAGGTGAACTCCCCGAAGTCGGTCCCCCGCCAAACCACCCCCCTCCACCGAGGAAGCCCCCCCCGGTTCTCCCTGCGTATCCGGGTTTGGCCTCGAAACTGTATGCCCCCGTGAAAGGGTCCCGGACGATGAACCCGCCGAGAACCCTGATGCGCGTCATTGGATACGTTGCCGCCGCTGTAGCAGGCGGCAAGAAGGAGTCGCCCCCCGGATTCCACTGCTCCGGGTCGGGGTTGCCGCCGCGGAGCGCCCCGTAAGGCATTGTGGGGCGGTCGCGGAGTCGCCCCAGCACCTCGTTGATATCGAATCGCTGAACCTGGGGAGAGTGGATAATGATAGGCATATCGGTATCCGTCCCGGTCGGATACCGCGGACGCATACCCCTCGTGCCACCGTAACCCCGGTCGCGGATCGCGCTCCTCATTGCCTGCTGATAGGGGTCTCGTGTTGCCCATGCCATCTTGTCACCTCGTCCTGGGAAACCAAAGTTGGATTTCGTGTACCTTCATGGCGGCAGAATGGCTACCACTTACCTGAAGGGAGAAGGTCTTCCCCTCCAGAGTGGAGTGCGGATACCGCTCGATCTCTCGCAATCCGGTCCCCGCGGGGATGGTTTCGCTATAGCTCTGGGTCGCGGTTGTCGCCCGGTTCCTGAAGACACTCACCGTCAGGGATTCCCCGGCCGGACCGTCCACCAGAAGCCGATAGGCCCGCAGTCGCATTCCCCGTGCACCCGCACCGTGCACCTGACGCACATCGATCTCTCCCGACCGCCCCGCCCACGCAATCGCCCCCGCCTGGTCAGTCTCCACACCAAACAATGTCACCAGAGCGATGTCGTTTCCATTCTGAACGGCTGCATACGGCGTCAACGCGGACTGTGCCGCCGAGTGCGGCAAGGCCGCCCACACCTGGCCGTCGTAACTGGGGTCCCAGGCCCTCCGCCTGAAGTCGTATAGACGGCATCTGCTGCCCGCAGGAGCCTGCGGCAGGAAGAGGATGTAGCAATGGTCCCAGTAGATCGCGTTCGCGCCCCCGTAGGCTGTCAGTCCCTGGAAGAACTCTCGGATCGGCTCGCTCAGGCACACCGGCGCCGACCCGTCCGCCAACCATAGCCATATCTGCCGGTCTTGCCCCATCCATACCGCCGCGCCGTCGCAATCGACCGCGGTCTTCTCCTCCAACAGGCCCAGTGAGGGAAGCGCGAGGGCGTAACCGAAATCGTCAGTCGAGTCCCCTGCGGCGACATACGTCAGGGTGTCCTTGAAGAACAACACATCGGAGCCGTGTTTGCACCATCCCTTGAGTGCCTGCCCGTCGGCGCTGGCCACCGTGAAGAACCCGCCCGTGGTGTCGTCCACCGGCATATTCGGCTGGCCTATCGGCGGGGTCCTATCCCAGGAGTTCAGGTTGGTCATAAAGAGGGCGTTGTCAGCTCGCACCAGGAGGCGATACCACAGGCCCAGAGTGCCGTTAGAGGTCGAGGAGGAAAGTTCCATCGTCGCCGTCGCCCGGTAGACGCACTTGATCCGGTAATCATAGCGGTCACTGAAGAAGAGGTCGTACCCCGCGACAGCGGTAAACTGGTAACGGTAGACGGTATTCGCCACCCAGGTCCCGGTAAGGAAGTGACACTCCCCGATGACCGTCCAGGATGAGCCACCCCTGGTGGCGCGCTCCAAATCCCACTCGAACCGACCTGACCCGCCCGCGTCTCCCACACGGAACTCGAAGCCCCAGATAAGCGCCTCCGGGAAGGCATTGCGCACTATTACCGGCGTGGTCCTGTTCAGGGGGTCCACCGAGTAGGCCTTTATGTCTCGTCGCGCCCCCACGAATAGGCCCCCGACGTACCACAGGCGGTCGCCTCTGGGAATCAACCATCGCGCCCGCGGCAGTTGGCCCGGCCAGGAACTCAACGCCAGCCCCTCGGTGAGGTCTGAGTCCGGGGTGTTGTCCGTGTAGCTCGCGGCATGGCCGCTCGGTGTCAGGTCGGTGATCTTGTAGAAGTGGAACCCGCCCCCCATCGTTCGGTAGACGCGGATGACATCGGCTCCCGAAGGAAGTTCCGCTACCGGAATCCTGATGTACGCGCACCGCCTTGGCATCACCCCACCCGCTGCATTCGACTCGGCTGTGCTGAACTGGTGGTAGCCGGTCAGCGGACTCTCGTCGCCGGTGTCTGAGTCCAGGAAGGTGAAAGCATACTGGTAATCGCCATAGAGCGCCCCGCTGCGGGTAAGGTGGTCCAGGTAGATAGTGCAGGCTTGTATGGCAGGAATGCCGAAACGGATGTATCGGATGGCATCCTTGTTGGTCTGGTCGATCCCCGACAGGTCCCACACCACCTGCTTCCAGGTATTCACCTCCCCGGCCTCGATCTTCACGCACAGATGTTGCCAGTTGGTTCCGTCCTCGCTGATCTTGATGACGAAGTATTCACCCCCCACTGACGGGTACATCCAGAAACCGAGGAAGTCATCGTTGCCCAGGTCGAGAGTACCCGCCACGCCCAGGTCGAGGTCGACACGCTCGCCGTTGTCGCCGCCGGCGAAGACCAACTTCATGCTCTTCGCCCCCCACCGGACGTTTACCGCGTCGTCGGTAGGAGTCACTGTGCCTGTCGGCGCCCACCTCACCGCGGTAATGCTGATGGTACAATCCGCCCCAGTTCCGCCCGAAGTCGCCTTGCCTGTACCAGTAGTGTAGCCCTGCCCCGCCGTGGTGAATTCCAAGGTGCCGACCGGCCCCGTCGCTCCGCCGCCGGTGATCGTCAGTACTGTGACAGTGCCGCCTGTGCCTCCTGTCGTGACGGTGAGAACATCGCCGACCGTGTATCCGGTTCCGGCCGCCGTGGGCGCCGACGCGACGGTGAGTATGCCAAGTGTGTTCTCGAACGCGTCTATGAGGATGTCCGAGGGGGTGATCTTGGCGGCGAACCCCGCTTCGTCGAAGCTCGGAAAGTCCGTGATCTCCGCCGCGGCGGCCTCCCCGGAATAGCGCCGGGGAACCGCAAGGCCATCCACCAGATAACTCATGCCATGCCGACCGGCGCAGGAGAAGTGGCTGGAGGAGAAATCGTCCTCAATCTCAGTCCACGCCGAACCGTCGCCGTCAGTGTCCGCGTACACCCTTCCGCCGACCGCCACCAACAACTCCGGCGACACAGGATCGGGATAGATGCCGAGTCCCGCACACCCTGAGCCTGCCACCACCGCGACCCCGTAGGCGGCGCTACCTTTGTCCTTTTGCAACACCCCCTTGACCGCCCGCACCCGCGTCCCGGACTGCAAGGCCATGTCGGTGAGCGCAGGCGCGCGCCTGTCCCCGAACCGTGGGACTAACGACGCGTCCGGCTCGGTGTTCAGGCCGAGTCCAAGGCGCAAGCGCAAGGTTGGCGGGCCGAGGTCCTTCATCGAAACCTCCCGCCCTGGAAAACTTGAAGGGTATCCTGACGCGGGTTCGGGCTAGACGGCCTCAGCGCGCCACGTTGCGGACTTGGTCGTTCGCTCAACTCGGTTCCTTCGTGAGCTACAAGGCCGCCCTCGCAGGCCTCCCCGTGATCTACGTGGACCCCGCCTATACTTCCCAAACTTGTCCTGCTTGTGGCCATGTTTCTCGCTCGAATCGTCCGTCTCAGTCTTCGTTTATATGCCAGGCCTGCGGTCACGCTGGACTCGCCGACCTGATCGCGTCGGAGAATATCCGACGGGCTGCCGTAAGCCAGCCACACTGCCTCTCGTTAGGGCAAAGCTCCCGGCTTTAGCCGGGGGTAGCTTACTTTACTGGAGCATCTTGCAGACTGCTTTGACCCCGAAGGTGTAGCCGTTCCCGGCGCTGCCGCCCACCATGACCGCGTTCACCTTGATCCATCCCCCGGTGTTGGTCAGAGGGAAGCACTCAATGTGCCGGGCGGCCACGTCAGTGACCTGGGTGAACGCCTGGGCGGTTTTGAACGCCCCGAAGTCATTCCCGTCCGCGCTCCCCTGGAGGGCCACGTCCAGACTGGTCGGCAAACCCTCCTTGGAGGCCACGTCCAGTACGAACGTAACCTCGTCATACATGCTCACGTCCACGATGCCGGAGGCGCTGTTTTCGTACGCCGCGCTCGCTATCACCGTCTTGACTGAAACCACTCTTCCCATGCAAGGCCTCCTTGGGCTTTGTCGTTGAAAAAGATTAGTAATCAATCATGCTGTAGGACTCGGCCGCCAGCCAGGCCACCCCGGAGGGGAGCAGTCACGTGGTCACGACGATAGTTGAGATCGCATCATCGTCCCCCGTCGGCCCCTGCGCACCCCCGCCGATCTGCACCGTCCCCCCAGTCAAGGACCGTTCATCCGAGGCCGACCGCATCTCCGCCTCGTACTGAGCGAGCTCGCCCCGAAAGTGGATCAGCGCCTTGGCGTTTCTCATCTCCATCCCGATGTCCCGCACCGCCGCCATGACGCACAATTCCCACACTAACGCCATGTGCCAGGGCGTGGGCCAGGGCGGAGCGGTGGCATCCGCGGAGGCGTCGGCGGATACCCCGTACCCGTGAACACTCACCCCGTTTGTCACCGTCGCCGATGGTATCGGATAGAACCCGAGGCCCCAGTTCGTGACCTCGGCGGCCATGACCGTCTCTTCCGCTAGGTAGAAACAGGTGGGATAGGTGGACTGGGTCACGTCCCAGGTCAGGGTGTATGCCTTCACCAGGTCCGCCCAAACGATAGGCTGAATCGGACCATAGCCGGCGATGATGACCCCGCCCTTGCGAATGGCGAACATCCCCGCCGGCAGGATGTAGATGCGCGTCGAGAGGGTCAGGTCGAAGGTGGACTTGACCGGGTGGCACCGCGTGCGCCGCTCCAGCCTGCTCTTCGCCTCGTTGTAGCGGGCCTGAAGGTAGGTGGAGGGGATGGAGTCCGAAGTCTCCTCGTTGTAGATCGCCTGGGCGGCGGTCACAATCGTCCCGCGGTTCATTTTCCTTCTATCTTCTTGACGCGCTTGTCCATCCCGTCAAAGGCGGTGTTGACCTGCTTGATGAGTTCCGAATAGGCCTTGTTCACTTTACCCACCAGCTTCTGGTTGGCGGCGATCTGCGCCGCCGCCTGGGGGATGGGGAGGCCGGTCAAAGAGTCCCTGCCGACCTCCCCATAAACCTAGGTCGTGTACGTCATGGTGCCGGAGCCGACGTTCTGCACGTGCCAGTAGCTGCCGTCGCTCCAGAACCAGGCCATCGCGCCTATGCGGTGGCCCCCCACAGGAGGCCACCCATCAGAGCAAGTATGAGAAGTCTCAGAGGTCGCTTCATGCCATCCCCCTTAGGTCGACGCCACAGTCGGCCGCACGATCCCATAGAGCCACACGTCCACAAGGTTGCCGGAAGCCGCGCACTGCGCGTGGCCGAGACCGTTTGCGCTCAACAGAGGCGAGTCCACGCCCGCGTCGATCACCGCGGTCACGTCGGTCGTCAACACCTCCACGTCGGCACCATCTGGAACGGCCCCGCTGGAGGCGATCTGGTAGAGGTACCCGGCGACGATCAACCAACCCCAGGCGCCCGAGGCGGTGGCCTCGATGGCCTGACCGACCATCCAGGGATTCCCGGCAGCGAGAGCCGCCGTGATAGGTCCCTTGGTGGTCCACCCAATGGCGTACCAACTCCCAGCTGCAAGCAGGGCGTGAGCCTGCACCTTGATGGCCCAGAAGGGCTGCTCGGTGTTGGGTTCCATGCGCATCTCGACCTGACCGGTCGCGATCAGATCATGCAGGTTGTTCGGCAGTGGCTGCCGGTTCAAAAGTCCGATCATGTTGTCTGTCCTCTCTTCCTACGTCACAGCCGTAAGGCCGGTGAATTTCGCCAGCGGGGAACGAGCGCGCACCCGCATGGAGAAAGCACCCCAGTAGTAGTGAACCGTCGCGCCGGGGGTGAGCGGCACGGATTCCTGCTTGGTGATGAACGACCTCGCGTTGCGCGTGTGCGCCACCATCTTCACCAACTTGCTGTGCAGGAAGTATCCGCTGCCCGCGGTCAACCCTGACTCGATGTAGATCGGCTTGCCCCTGAAGGAAACATCGGAGATGCTGATGTCGGCCTTCTGGGAGGTGGCCCTGGTCATGTCAACCTGTGCATGGTCGCCAACGAGCACCTTGTACGACTGCACCATGTCCTGCGCCCAGAAGCCAACGTCAGGGTAGTAGCCACCCTTGAGCGCAAGACCGCAGTCGTTGTAGAGGTCCTCGATCAGGTTGACGCTGAAGGTGCCACTGGTGAGTACCTGCGACCGCCAGGACGTGACCTCGGAGGCGTCGATGTCGCCCAGGTCGGTGGTCGTGTCCACTACCACGGCCAATGCCGGCAGGAGTTTGCTGGCAGAGGTCCAGGACGAGGCGAGCAGTGCATCGCTCATCTTGTCCGCGATAGCCATCTGCGCGTCGTCGACCTTGGTCTTCACCAGGTCGACGATCTGCTCTTGGCCGGCGTTCATCATCTCGTCCTGGTCGTAGATAAGCAACGGCAGGACGAGGTATTTCCAGTCGAAGTTGCTACGGGTGATCTGGTCTTCCTCACCAACCGCGAAAGCCTCACCCTTCGTGAACCACTTCCCCTGTGAGTTGCCCGCGTAGAGCAAGGGGGAAGTAACCTTGCGTCCCCCGTTTACCGTCTCCTGATTGGCCTTGAACCACTTCAGGAGGGGGGTCGCCTGGTAGACTCCGTTGAATACAATCGGCGAGCACTCTTCCAGAGTGGTCGCGATCAGTTCGTTTGCGTAGTTGGCATTCGGTACAGCCATCATGTCCTCTCAATGCGTAGGTTGAGACGCTACCTCACCTCTAGTGTCGGTACTTGGCACGGACTCTCTGCACGGCCCGGCGCGCCGCCTCTTCCACCGTAGCGGGCGCCGTCACCGTCGGCGGAATCGAACCCCCTCCGCCTTCAGCATCCGGCAACGTCCCCTTGTCGGCGGCTCGTTGCCGCGCCTGACCCTGCGCCCGTTGAATCAACGCATCGTGGTAGGCGAGTTTGGCGGCGGTGGCGATGTTGGTCACGCCTTCTCTCTGCGCGGTGCTCAACACCCGCCGCGAGAAGGCGTCGAAGTCGTTCTCCATGCCCTTGTAGTCGGCGGCAAAGAGCGAGGTGAGCGTCTGATCGATCTCACGTTCGGCGGCCACCCTCAAACCGGACGAAGCGGCACTCTTGGTCTCCTGCAACTCGCGGGCCACCCCAGCGTTGATCTGCAACAATGTCAAGAAGCCCCTCGCCAGCTCCTGCTCATTGGGAGCGGCCTCCGGCGATATGGACATCTCATACGCTGTTTGCGCCATCTGCTGGAGTGGGTCCGCGGTAGGAGGTTGTCCGCCTCGGTCCGTTGCAGACTCTCGCCGTCCCCCTCGCAACTCGGTCGCGGTCTCGTTTAGGAAAGCGGCCGCAGCTTCCGGGCCCTCTTGGTCAAAGACATCTTTGACTTGCTCGGCCAGGTCCAGGTAAGCCGCCTTCCCCTCGAACTCGCGTCGTTGCTCGGCCAAGGTTTGCGTCTTGCGGGTGTAATCCGCCATCAAGTTGCGAACGCGCGCCTGGGCCTCAGGAGGGAGCACCCCGATTTCCTCCTCGGTCATGGAGGCGAGGTCGTCCTTGCTCCCGGTGTCCTTTGTCGCGTTCGGTTCGCCTGTGCCCAACGGCGGTTCCTTGAGGTCGTCGGCCTGAGGGCCGATTCCCAAGTCCGCGTCAGTCACTACGTCCGCTTGCGCACTCATCTACATCCTCTCTCTGGCGACTCCGCCGGGTCATCCCGGAGGACTCCTGCGGGTCATCGCCTCTATCTGCACCCCTTGCGGGGATTTGCAGTCAAACCCGGCCAAAAGAGAAAACCCTGACCTCCCCCCAGCTGGGAAATCAGGGTCCTGTACTCTCTCGGTTCGCCGGTATGCCTACCGGCTAGACCGGGTGTGTTATGCGGTTGTACACGTCCGAACTAATCTCTGGAGATCCCCCGCCGTCCCGCCACCCCCATCGCCGCGAAAGACTTCTTTCCAAACTTCTTTCGGCCAATGAAGGCGGCCAACGCGCCGGGATTCCACACCTTCCTTTTGCCTGTGCGGGCTGCCAGTTTCCTCCTCAACGCGGCGAATCCGTGCCACGTCCCCGCCGCCTTCGCCGCCATCTTCTTCCTCAGCGCCGCTTTGATGTCTGGCATTGTGATCCTCATGTTACCCTACTCCTCCCATCATTGCCAGTCCCTGGCCCGCGTTGCCGCCGTTACCCGGGGGGACTTCCCCTTGCCCGGGCGCCGCTCCCAGCTCGATCAGCCGTTGCTTCATCAGGTCAATCAACTGTGCCGCCTGCGCCACCTGCTGCTTCAGCTCCGCGTTCGCATCCAACCCCGCCAGTATCTCCTGGGTCTTGGGCGCGTCGAAACTGTTCAACCACTGCTCCAGCAACGGTCTCACATTCGCCCCCTGCTGCGCGTAGGGCATGATCGCCTGCAACCGGGCAAACCATTTCCGCTCATCCGCCTCGGTGTTCGGAGGCTCCATCGAAGTCGGTTCAATGTTGTAGCTGTACCGACCCTTGAGTGAGATTCCCGTCATCTGTACGGGTTCCGCCTGGTTGGGGATTTCTACCAGCTCGGGCATATCTCCCCATTCGTGCAAGAGCCAACTCACCTGCTCGATGGTCTCGACCACGAACTGCTCGAACTCCTCGGACTCCATCGCCTTGCCGACACTGGAGGCCGTCTGCATCATATTGGCAACCGTCGCCAGTTTGATGTTGGGGCTGTCGCCTGCCCGCTCCCAGGAAGTCATGCGGGTCAATTCGGACATATCCCGGCGGGCCTGGTCAACCGTGCTATAGACCTCGGGAGCGACAGGTTGCCTCCTGAGCTCCATCAGGACCGAACTCAAGTTCTCGTTGGTCGCTACCCCATCTACTTCGATGAGTGCATTGTACTTACCCTCAGACAACAGAGCCTTTGCGGCCTTATCAAGCGCCCCTTTGCGACCCAGAAAAAGAGGCACGCCCATGCGCCGGTGCATCGCCATTATTGACCGGCCTACATCGGTTTCGATCTGCTCTGTTTCGTTGACCTCTATGTCCCCGATACCGAAGTGCGTGCTCCCGCCCCTTACCCCGTTGTAATCCGGGATGTTCCGCCCCACCACGTAGGGGAAGTACGGCCTCCCGTCATCGTCCTGCGGGTAGTCTTTACCCGGTCGGTCCCCGACGTGTAGCGGTTCATCCTTCAGTTCGTCGCACAATTCTACTCGCAGGAGTGAATCTCGTAGGTAGATCACGTGGATGGTCACGCCTCGCAGGTGCTCATCCCCCAGATCGCCACTTGTCTCCAGGTTGCGAACCCAGGCCTCCGGTAATCCCGTCTCCCCCTGTAAACGTTCCCCCACATCCTTGTACCGGGTCATCTTTCGTAGACGCATCAGGGGAATGACGATGGTTTCCCCCATCCACCAGCCCCTCTGAATATCGTTGGGGCTGTCCGGGTCCAGGATCAGCATCTCTGGCCGCACACAGCGCACCACAGGCCGGTCTATGACGAATTTTGGGGCCTGTTGTCCCTCCTCTCCCTCGTTTACCGGCTGCGCCTGCGTCGCTGACCCTTCCTCAGCGCGTTTTGCCGTCCAACCCGTCGCCAACGCCCCCGTCCCGACGATCTTGATGTCGAACAGGGCTTCACGCGCCGCCTTCAAGCCGTGAATTTCCCTCCATTTGTACTCCAGGAAGTGCTTTTCTTGCTCCCGTCGCTGGTAACTCTCATTGTCCAACCCCAGCACGGTAATAGCCGGGTTTCCCTTCGCCAAACGGCTCACCTTGCCATACACGTTCGCCTGAGAGATGTTCACTACCACCCGGTCGCGCTTGGAGACCCACGACAACGGCATTCCCTTGCCGTAGTGGTCGCCCGAGAACCACCGACGCATCATCTCGGGCCGGCGCGCCTTGACGAACTTGTCCTCTGAGTAGGCCTTCGAGACTTGCACGAGGTCCCGAAGACGTTTCAGGTCAGCGTCAGTGAGAGTCGGCATTACCCCTCCCGGTCATGGTGATACCTCTTGTCTATCCCCTGTTCGTACGCCGCTCTCAACCATGCCTTACGCGCCTCCGGGCCGCCGTCCACGTCCTGCGGCATGATCTGGCGAATAACGTCATCCCCCGCCGCCCGCATATGCACCGGGATATGAACCGCCACTCGATAGGCCCGCCGGAGACGCTCTCCACAGACGCAGGTCTGCTCGTTCCGCGCCTCCATCGGCACATCACGCTCATAATACCGCAGGCACTTGCGGCACCGGTAGGCGTAGATCACTCGCTCACCTTCTCGATGGTCACTTTCACACGGTCGCCAGGTTGCAGGCCCATGTCCGCCGCCAGCCCGAGGCCCATGGCGATTCCGTCCCAGGTGCCACGCCCCAGGTTGGCCGCCGCCCCCATGCCCGCGTGCAGGTATGACCGCGCTTCCCCGTCGAACTTTACCACCGCTCGTAAGCACGAATTCATGCCGCGAGTGAAGGTCCCAAGGCGTTCGCACCCCGCCGCAACCGCCAGTACCGCCAACCCCTCTTCCTCGGCCGCCTCCGCCTTGGCCACCCGCTTCTCCTCGCGCCTGCTAGGGAGTTTCATAGTCCTCGTCTCCTTTCTCCATCTTGTCGATCTGTATCGCCATCCGCCTGCCCCTCACCTCCTCGTTGGTCCTGGGCG
>Ga0100403_1003092_pt1 | contig 12610 bp, 11 predicted proteins | sample CryGeymet201501t_FD_83663 | JGI IMG/M metagenome (GOLD analysis project Ga0100403, IMG submission 83663) | Groundwater microbial communities from Crystal Geyser aquifers in Utah, USA - Crystal Geyser metaG 2015-01t | ecosystem: Environmental > Aquatic > Deep subsurface > Groundwater | place...
CAAATTCATGAAAAAGAACCGAGACAAGGATGATCCCCATCCAAATGAGCATACCTGCTAGAGATCCGCTAAAAAGCCAGCCGATAATTGCAGTGAACACCCAGTAAAAAGGATGTATTGAAAGAGGAATAGGTCCAGAAAATTCAATCATTGTCCCATCGCTTTTTTGATAGCTAGACCCATTTCTGCAGGACTTTTTGTAACAGCAGCGCCTGCTTTTGCAAAGGCAGCATACTTATCTGCTGCTGTCCCCTTTCCTCCCGAAATGATAGCCCCCGCATGCCCCATCCTTTTTCCTGGAGGAGCAGTTACCCCCGCAATAAAAACAGCCAAAGGCTTAGTTAGATTTTTTGCAGCCCACTCAGCAGCTTTTTCTTCCATATCGCCCCCGATTTCACCGATTAGCAAAACAGCCTCTGTCTCATCATCTTTTTGAAACAGTTCTAAAATATCTATAAAATTAGTCCCATTTAAAGGATCTCCTCCAATACCTACACAAGCCGATTGGCCAAGTCCCAATTCTGAAGTTTGCCAGACAGCTTCGTAAGTCAAAGTTCCCGATCTAGAAACAATCCCCACCTTCCCTTTCTTATGAATATAGCCTGGCATAATCCCAATTTTACAAGCATCTGGCACAATAATCCCTGGGCAATTTGGACCAATTAAGCGTGATTTAGAATTTCTCATCACTCTCTTTACTTCTAACATATCACGAACGGGAATCCCTTCAGTAATACAGACAATAAGGGCAATCCCTGCATCTTCTGCCTCTAAGATGGCATCTGCTGCATAGGGAGGTGGAACAAAAATTAAGCTCGCATCGGGGTTTACTTGCTCCTTTGCTTCCCATACAGTATCAAACACAGGAACTCCCAGAATCTCTGTCCCCCCTTTTCCAGGAGTCACCCCACCCACAAGTTTTGTTCCATAATCTTTACACTGTTCTGCATGAAATTTCCCTGCCTGGCCGGTGATCCCCTGAACAATTACTTTCGTGTTTTTGTCGATTAAAATCCCCATCCTATTTCTCCTTTACTGCAGAAGTTGCAAGCTCTGCCGCCTGTTTTATATCCATTGCAGGTGTAATTTTCAGCCCACTTTCTTTAAGTAGCCTCTTCCCCTCTTCCACATTTGTCCCTTCCATCCGAACGATAATAGGAATTTTGATGTGTTGTTCCTTACAAGCGTAAATCACACCTTCAGCCAAAGTAGCACAGTTCATGATTCCCCCAAAAATGTTTACTAAAATCGCTTTCACCTTGGGATCGCTTAAAATAATCTGAAATCCAGTCGCTACTTTTTCTTTTGTAGCACTTCCCCCAACATCTAAAAAATTAGCAGGAGAGCTTCCGTAAAGTTGAATGATATCCATAGTTGCCATAGCAAGACCTGCCCCATTTACCATACACCCAATATCGCCATGCATTGCAATATAGGCTAAGTCTGACTCACTCGCTGCAGCCTCACCTGGGGACACTTGTGTAGAGTCATAGAACGAAACAACCTCTGATTGGCGAAAAAGAGCATTGTCATCCACACTCAACTTAGCATCGAGGGCAACAAGATCCCCCTCCTTTGTTTCGACAAGGGGATTAATTTCTAAAAGGGACCCATCTACCTCAATGAAGCACTTAGCAACAGCTCTTGCTAAAGCAGCCCCCTTCTTAGCCATCTCGCCAGTCCAACCCATAAATTTCACTAGACGCAGTACTTGGTAAGATTTAAGAGTTCCATCAAAAGCAAAGGGGAGCTTTAAGATTTTTTCAGGGGTTTTATGGGCAATTTCTTCGATTTCCATCCCCCCTTCAGGAGATGCTATTAAAATGGGACTTGCTCGATCCCTATCAACAATTGCGCCAAGATAAAATTCTTTTACAATATCAATGGGTTTTGAGATCAAAACAGTATTAGCAACAACTCCCTCGGGTCCTGTCTGCTGGTTAATCATCTTCATCCCAATTAACTCACCTGCAATCTTTGCTATATCCTCTTTTGACTTTGCAAATTTTACCCCTCCTGCCTTCCCTCTTCCCCCTGCATGGACTTGTATTTTTACAACAGCTTCGTTTAAGTCGAGACTCATCGCCACATTTCGAGCCTCTTCAGAACTTGTGGCAATTCCAAATTCAGGAATGGAGACCCCATACCTTTTTAAAATTTTTTTACTCTGATATTCGTGCAGATTCATGAGGACCTATCCATTTTGTTTTTCTGAAATTCCTTATGTGCTAGAATGGGTATTCTGATCAATAGAGTTCTTTAGTAATTTATGTTTAAATTTTTTAAAAAATTATTTTCCCCCCTTTCCAAGAAAATCCGCAACCTCTTTTCAAAGGGTGTAGATGACGCAGCTTTTGATAGCCTAGAACAAATTTTTTACGAAGCAGATCTTGGAGCTGCCACCTCTGCTGAACTCGTTGATAAAATTCGAGCTTTAAAGACAACTGACACTGATAAAATCTTAGCTTTTGTTAAAAGTGAATTATTAAAAGAGTTTGAGGAAACACCCCCCATCTCTTACAGCTCTCCTCACGTTATACTTCTTGTTGGGGTTAATGGAAGTGGGAAAACAACTTCTTTAGCAAAACTTGCCGCTCACTATGTAAAGATGGGAAAAAAAGTACTTGTTGCAGCAGGAGACACATTTCGAGCAGCTGCAGTTGATCAATTAGATACTTGGGCAAAGCGCGTTGGAGTTGATTTAGTTAAATCACAACCAAATAGCGACCCATCGGGTGTAGTCTTTGATGCGCTTGCTGCAGCAAAAGCAAGGGGCAGCGATATAGTCCTTATAGATACAGCAGGAAGATTACAAACAAAAACAGATCTAATGGAAGAGCTTGCAAAAGTAAAAAGAGTTTGTCAAAAGCAAATCCCCGATGCTCCCCACGAAACGCTCCTTGTCCTCGATGCCACAATCGGACAAAACGCGCTGGATCAAGCGCAAACATTTCATAAATATACTCCCATCACCGGAATCATTTTAACAAAACTAGACGGGTCTGCTAAGGGGGGGATCGCAGTTGCCATTCAAAAACAACAACACATCCCAATCCGCTGGATTGGAACAGGTGAAGACTCTCTCGATTTAGCCCCTTTTGAAAAAGTAAGCTATATCGAAGCGCTACTTGGCTAACCCTTTACCTAGTCTTAAAATTCTTTTCACAATAAGTCACTTATGATAAACTTCCAGCTCGATCCAAACCGGTACATATGCGAAGCTTACATCCATGGCCTATCTTTCCTTTTAATTTAGATCCCCCTGTTGCCAGGTCACTAAGCATCCAATTTATTTTAGAAGAGCTAATAAGCTCTTTTGAGCTCATCCATCACTTACAGACAATTACACCTGAAATCTTACAGGGTGCCAACCTAAAAGAAGAGATTAATTTAGTCATAAAAAAAATGGAGAAATTGCTCCTTTTTTCTATGGATAGTCCCTTTGCCCAAAAAGGGAGCATGTTAGACAAGCTTTGCTTTTATTCTGAAATCTTGTTACAAGCCTCTCGTATTGAGGATGTGGAAATGATCCTAATATTAGGAGAAATGCGTAACCGTATTTTAAGAGTAAAGACAAGTATGGAAGGTTGGAAAAAAATGATTCTACCCCTGGATCAAATTCTCACTATTTTACTAGAGCTTTATGCAGATATGCACGAAAAGCTATGTAGTTTTTTTCATTCTTTCACTCAATTGTTACAAGAGGCTAGATCTGATGAAAATGTATTGATTTATCTCATTGAAAAAAAGGATAAATTAAACACTTTCCTCGGGAAAGACCATATAGAGCGTATGTTACAAAAATTTTTCCCATCTGGACACGAGCAGCTGCGCGCCATCATTATCGAAGGGTATTCTCGACGTGGTTTTACTCCCTTTTTAGAAAAGGTAGAGCCTCTAATCGATTCGATTGAATGGGAGACTCCATGTCACACAACCCTTACACGTTAATCCTTGAGTACATTAAAGAAGCGGGGCCATACGTCCTAGCTACCCCTGACGACGCAGACTTTTTCCGCTCACAAGCTAGAAAAGGAAAACAAGTCGCGCCAGCAGCACCTATTCCCCAAGTCGCAAGCCCCACATTTGTACCACAAGTAATCAAGCAAGAGCCCTTGCCCACCCCTTCACCCATCCCTGCACCTGCTGTTTTAAACAAAAAAGCTCCCCCCCAACCTCAAGTCGAAGAATCCTTAATTTCTACCCCGAAATTCCAATTCTCATCTATGAGAACTCTCCTCTCCACAGTAGCTCCTCATCTTTCTATTATAAATACCATTCCGAGTGATGCAACTGCTTGTAAAATTTCAGAAAGGTGGAAAACAAAGAATAAGTCCGCCCCTATCTCCATCCTCACTTTTCAAGAGCCAAAAGAGCAAAAAGCCCTTTTGGAACAAATAGCCTGTGCATTAGACATCTACTTTGGCCCTGCAAAAATCATCGAAGCAGAGACAATTGAAAAAGAAAGACAGTGGGAAGCGTTTTTATCCGTATCAGACTTAAAAATGATCATCGTCTGTGACTATACTCTGTGGCAACTGAGCAGCCTGATGCATTTTTATAAGGAAACTCCCGCACAAGGGATCAGAACTCTAAGCAATACTCCCCTCTTCCTCCTTCCAGATCTATCTCTTTACTTGAAAGATCCTCTACTAAAACGCTCTTTGTGGAAAGCTTTGTGTCAGAAATTTTCGTAGAAGTCCTTCTAGATCAAAATTTAGGCAAACCTCTTGATTACTCAGTCCCAAAATCGATATTAGGCCCATTAGAAATTGGGATGCGTGTAGAGGTCCCCTTAAAGTCGACTCTAAAAAAAGGGACTATTTCAAAGATCAAAAGCCACTCGACTTGGTCCCAGGTCAAACCCATTGCGAAAATCTTATCAGCACAAGGGGAAATATCCCCCTCTTTGTGGAAATTAGCTGAATGGATCTCTTTTTACTACTCAGCCCCCTTACAAAAGGTTCTAAAGCTCTTTGTTCCAACAAATATTAGAAAAGAAGTAAAAGAAAAAACGCAAACTTTTCTAAAGATTGCTAAAACCCATGCTGAATGCATTGAAGCCATTGAAAAATTAAGGCTAAAAGCTCCCATTCAAGCAGAGGCGCTAGAAACGATACTTAATTCTGATAAAGGGATCTTTTTCACTGAACTAAAGACCCCCAAATCTGCAATTACGAGCCTACTAAAGAAAAAGCTCATTGCCAGCCAAAATATTACATTGAATGATGACTTATTTCTCGATGAAGAGTTTTTCCCAACCCTTCCCAAAAAGCTAAATATTGAGCAGTCCTCATGTCTTGAAAAAATCAAAACATCTCTTGAGTCGAATAAGTTTTCTTCCCACCTGATCTTTGGAGTAACAGGGAGTGGAAAAACTGAAGTTTATATGCAAGCCATCCAGCTTGCTCTAAATCAAAATAAATCGGCTATCATGCTAGTTCCTGAGATTTCTTTAACGTCTCAAACAATTGAGAGATTTAGAGCCCGGTTTTCTGAAAAAATTGCCATCTTACACCATCGGAGAAGTCAGGGTGAAAGAACTACCGCTTGGGAGAGTTTAAGAAAAGGGGAGGCCAAACTTGTCATTGGAGCTCGTTCTGCCCTTTTTTGCCCAGCTCAAAATCTAGGACTCATCATTGTCGATGAAGAGCACGATAGCTCATACAAGCAAAGCGATGAAGCTCCTTGCTATCATGGTCGTGATTGCGCTGTTATGAGAGCTCATTTGGAAAAGTGTGTAGTTGTTCTAGGAAGCGCCACCCCATCTATTGAGTCTCGCTATAACGGGGAAATTGGGAAATATGAATTACATACCCTTTCCTCTCGTGCTACTTCAGCAAAAATGCCTAATGTCAAAATTATCGATATGCAAAGAGCCTATGAAATGTCGGGTGGCTTTACCCACTTTTCTGAAGAACTTCTCCAAGCCCTTAAACTAAGGCTTAAAAATGGAGAACAAACCCTTTTATTCCTCAATCGTCGAGGCTATCACAGACAGCAGATCTGTAGCGAATGTAGAAATGTGATTAAATGCCCCCACTGTGATTTATCCTTAACCTTTCATCGCGAAATAAACATTCTCCAGTGTCACCTTTGCGATTATAAGCTCCCTCCTCCACGCAATTGCCCCTCTTGTAGCTCTACTTCCACCTTACAATTTAAGGGATTTGGAACAGAACACGTAGAGAGAACTTTGCATGCCATCTTTCCAGAAATCAGAACGCTTCGGATGGATAAAGATACAACTACGAAAAAAAACAGTCATGAAGATCTATTTAAACAATTTCGGGCCCATAAAGCAGATGTCCTCATAGGAACCCAAATGATTGCCAAGGGATTTCACTTCCCATCAGTCACTCTCGTTGGGATCCTCAATCCAGACGCCACTTTAAATATTCCCGATTTCCGCTCATCAGAACATATCTTTCAACTCTTAACCCAAGTGGCTGGAAGATCGGGTAGAGCCGAACTTCCTGGAGAAGTGATCATCCAAACCTTTCTTCCAGAACACCCCACACTCCTCCTTGCAGCAGCACAAGATTATGAAACCTTTTATAAAACTGAGATCGAAGAGAGGAGGATGTTTTCTTACCCCCCATTCTGCCACCTTGTAAAACTCCAATTCTCTGACTCTAATCCCGATATTGCCAAAGAAAAAGCGGAAGCTGCCCATAAAATTTTAAGCACCCTACCCGTCCATGTTCTCCCGGTAACCCCTTCAGGGCACGCAAAGGTTAAAGACCTTTATCGCTTCCAATTTATTGTTAAGACACCTAAAATAAGCACCTTAACAAATAAAATAAAAGAGATTAGCGGATCAAAAATTGACATAGACCCAATATCAACTTTCTTCTAGATAATTAAAATAAATTATACTATAATATTAGTTAACAATGAGGATGAAATTAACATGACATCACCTATTAAAAAACGAAATCTGGATGAACTATACAGCTCTAGTACTGCCTCACTTTCTCCTCCAGAGTCCCCCACTAATAAAATAGCACAAGGAGTTTTCTCCACCCCTCCTTCTCAACCCAAAAAAAAATTCATATTTAGAGTTACACCTGACAAAATAAATGCGAGCACTCTATTTCCTAATCTACTCGCAACTAACCCCTCTGAATTTAGCTTAGATATCAGCGGTCCTACTAAACAGATTAGCCAAACAGAAAAGTATGGATTAGATTTCCCCTTAATTGAGCAGCCCCCTCAAAAAAGTTCCTGTGGAACAGCTGCTTGTCTCATGGCCGCTTTAACAGCTACTGGTTTTGACATAAAAACAATAAAGAATCTGCCCAAAGATTTTCTAAATTGGTATACAACAGCTTCTTTGACAAGAGCAAAGGATATCGTCCAACAATTGGCAATCCTTGGGAAAAAAGGTGAATGGATCACCTTTAGAACCGATAAACAAAGTGATGCAGAAAAAAATCAAACTTTCATAGATGTCAAGGATGCAAAAGCTACTGTAGAAAAAATTAAAGAACAACTAGACACCCCAGAAAAAACAATAATTTTAGCTATTACTCATGAAAGGCTCGATGGACATTGGGTTGTTCTAAATCAGATGAATAGCGATCAATTTTTACTTCGAGACCCTTATTCAGGCAAAGGGTTTAATGTTAAGGGAGAAGATCTAGAGCCCCTTATTTTAAAGGAAGTTGCTAGAGAGCATGCCATTTTGATTTAAGTCTTTTTATACCCAACGTGATTCAAAAATTGGATTTTAGGCTGATGTTAAACAAATTGCGTTTGTTTAACACAGCCTAAAATCCAATTTTTGAATCACGTTGGGTATAATATTTCATTTTATTGTCTATTTTCGATAAAGTCTTTTTCATGAAACCCATTTTATTTTTTATTTTAGTACTTACTTCTTGCTCGGTAAAGATGGCCTCAGATGTTGCTGGGACCAGCATTGATACAATACAGTCTACTTGGTCTCGCTCACAAATGCTTGCTCATGGAGCTCAAGTCACTTCCTCCGGAATAAATAAGCAAGGGCAATTGATCGAAGTTTATAGAATAGAGGATGAAAGGGGCTCTATAGCTAGAGCCTTCATACATGGGTGTTTAGATACTTTAACTCTCTGTTTTTGGGAGCTTATAGGAACCCCCATTGAAACGGCGCTAGATCAAAAAAAGTATTATTCTGTCCGTATTACTTATGATGAAAATGAGCGGATAGAAAAAATGGAGCTCCTTTAGAGGATGTGTACAAAGCGACAAACCCTCACTTTCTAGACACCCTCTTAAATCCCTTGATTTTAACTCTCCACTCTATTAACCCAAAGAAATGAAGAGAATCGTCATTTTGGGTGGTGGATTCGGGGGTGTCTATACCGCGATTTACCTAGAAAAAGCTCTACGGAAAGAATTAAGAAAAAATGAAGTTGAAATTGTTCTGATCAATAAGAACAACTACTTTGTATATCAACCTATGCTTGCTGAAGTTGTGGGGGGAACCGTTGGCCTATTTGATACAGTGAGCCCGCTGAAAAGGCTTCTACACAAGACAAAGATATACGTTCAAGAGATTGACCATGTTGACTTAAAAAAAAAAGAAGTCTCCCTTGTCCCTCAGTTTCATCACACATCAATAATCATTCCATACGATCAACTCGTTATAGCACTTGGGAATGTAACCGATTTTAGAGGTAATCCGGGCCTGTCTCAACATGCTCTCCCATTTAAGAACCTGGCAGATGCCCTTGTCATTCGAAATCAAATTATCGACGCAATAGAAACTGCTGCAAACGAGACAAACGTCGAGTTACAAAAACAGCTTCTTACCTTTGTTATTGCAGGTGGAGGATTTTCAGGGATGGAAGTTTGCGCTGAAGTTAATGACCTGACTAAAAAACTTTGTGAAAGATATAGAATCCCACTCAATCACCTTTCTGTAGTTCTCGTTCACGGAGGGACCCATCTGCTTGATAGGGAAATGCCTGAGTCATTAGGGAAATATGCGGCAAGATTGCTGATTGAACGGGGAGTCGATATCCGCTTTGGTAAAAGACTAAAAACAGCAACACCTGAAGAGGCTATTTTAGACGATGAGACAAGGATCTTCACCAAAACTATTATCTCATCTGTCCCGTCAAGCCCCCACCCTCTAATAGAGGCAATGAACCTTCCAAAAGAAAAAGGGAAACTCAAAACTACCCCCTTTTTACAAGTAGAAGAATCTGACTGTATTTGGGCGTTGGGGGACTGCGCCCATATTCCTCTCGATTCTGATAGTTTTTGTCCGCCAACTGCCCAGTTTGCAGTAAGAGAAGCGAAACGGTTAGCTCTCAATTTAAAAGCTCATTTACTCGGCACTGAAAAAAAACCATTTTTCTATAAAGCTTTAGGGATGTTTGGCGCCCTCGGTCATCAATCAGCTGTTGCCATTTTATTTAATCGAATTCAAATTTCAGGCTTTTTTGCCTGGTTTATGTGGCGCTTTATTTACTGGGCAAAATTACCAGGGTTTGACCGCAAAATCAAAACAGCTCTTTCTTGGTTTCTCGATTTACTGATTCCTACAGAAGAAGTGCAGCTAAAAATTGCCCCATCTCAAGGTATTACTCAACTCCACTTTGAACCCGGAGACATTATCTTCAACGAGGGAGATGTTGGTGATTTCCTTTATATTATCACTGATGGCGAGGTTGAAATCTATAACAAGGAGGGTCATCTTGCAAATCTTGGTAATGGTGAGTACTTTGGTGAGATGGCGCTCCTTAAGCAAGATAAAAGAAGCGCTACAGTTAAGTGTGTTAAACCTACAAATCTTCTCGCATTAGGAAAAAAAGAGTTTGGAGCCCTCATTGCCAACTTCTCTGAGCTAAGAAAAAACTTCGAAGCCACAGATGCAAGACGGCGTGAAAAAAACAAGTAATACCAATCGCGGTAAATAACTTCACATTTGAGCTGCGATCGGCAAATTCCGCTTGCTTAACATCAGCCTAAAATCTAATTTTTGAATCACGTTGAGTATAAGCGAGCGAGAAACGAGTTAATTCTAGGGGCTACCTGTCTAGCAAATTTCGTAAAACAAAAGACAGTCATGATGGCAGTAAAAACATCCATCGTATAATGAATTCTCATAATGATTACCATGATTGCCTGAAAAGCGCATATGGCAAAGCCAAGTCCGGTTAACCAAGGTATTTTAAAATAAGATAATTCTAGAGCTGCTATCAAACTTGTCCCTGTATGACCTGAAAAGTAGAAATCACTAGAGACGTGATAAGTTTGCAAAAGACTAGGGAAACCTGGGTAGATCCAAAGAATTTGATCCGGGATAGGGAGTTTTACTAATAATTGTAGAATTTGTCTTAGAAAAAAGAAGATAAAAAAGATTAAAAACGGACGGATATCCCTTTTCCAAATAGTAATAAAAAGAATGAAGAGCGACAAAACATCGAGAACCGAGTTCATAAAAATCAAAATCATATTTCGAGTAAAAATGTGGGTGAAGAGATACGAATTGACAGGCTCGCTCCAAATATGAATCTGATCGGTAATGGAGCAAATAGGGATTGGCATCATCCCAATGATTCTTTGAATATATAAGTAAATCCCAATAGATAAAAGGACAAGAAGAGTTAATCCATACTTATAAAACTTCAATCCTTGAAAGTACGAATCAATTTTTTTAGATAACTTCTGAGTGAATAAAAATGAAAAGATAGCCGTAATACAAGATGTATAGATGTCCATCGTGTAGTGAGATCTAAGAACGATATCTACGAGGGCCTCATAAAATACAATGAAAAACCCAAGAATGCTGATCCACCTAAACCTTCTGGACAGCTCTGGCGCATGTTTAAGTAAATAGAGGGTCATTAAAAGGTTAATTCCAACGTAGGCCGAAAAATAAAAGTCATTATCAATTGCATAGTTCGAAAATAGGGAAGGGAAACCTGGATCGTCCCAAATGAGCCCTTGGGGAAGGGGTAATGAGACCATAAACTGCATGATCTGACGCAAGATAATAAACACAAATAAGGGTAGGATAGGCTGAATACTCGATGTTGTGAACATGAAGTAAAAAAGGACCAAGATGGCGATATCACCAAAAGCCGAGTAAAGGGCAGTCAAAATATTAGCTACTGTAGGGTGAGTTCCTACATAAGAGTTCCAGCTCGATGTCAAGTTTTGCAAAGCATCTTGAATTCCGCAAGGGCTCCCTTGAATTTGCTCAATAATCTCCTGGGAATAGAAGTACCCCGCCATCATCACAAGGATAACGACTAAAAGGAGAACTCGAGAGGGCTGCTTTTTAGCCTGGTTAAGGACTTTCTGTATCATTCCTCTTGAATAATCTAAAAAGCAAACTCTGTCAATCGATTAGTAATCTTGTACAATGCACCAATCTTCATGATCACATACTGCAACCGTTCTTTCCTTCTGGGGAGATTGATCTAAAGGCTCAAGCTCTTTGAGTTTCTTTTCAATTGTAGTAAGCTTAGACTCATGTTCAGATAAAGTTTTTACCCAGCTTGCCTTTGTAGGATCCCTACTTTCTAGTACAGGAAGAATCCGTGACTTAATTTGATCTATCCAGAGAGAGTGAAACCTCATTTGTTCTTTGAGACCATTTATCTGGCATCCCTTTCTTAAAAGCACCCCCTCATCAATTTTTTGAGCAGGAATATGGATAACTGAAGCGCTCTCAAAAGATTTAGTAACGGGAATTTTTTTATCAACCATCCCATTTATTAAAGAAAAAGTAGCCCGCTCTTTAGCTCGCATCCCCCAAAGGTACCCTTCCTTAATTTTGAAGTAAGATCTCCCACTAAACCCAATAGATGGAGTTAACTTCCCCTCCCCTTTTTCCGGGTGGATAAATGTGTCAAAATTCTCCCTCATCTCAGCCACAATATGGGCCCGCGCCCTTGCATCTACTCGAAGGGAAACAGCATAACTTGGTTTATCTAGATGATCTGAGTTTTGAAAAATACCACCAGTCCTTTTAGAGATCTCGGTCGGAATACACATGAGAGCCTCTTGAGAAAAAAACTGTAATACAACGGGGCTAAACTTCTCCCCTTTTGCTGATCCTAAAGTCCACTCAAGATAGTTGTTTACATACTCATGCATTTTGTCTTCCAGATTCGCCTTTGCAAATCTTGCTTGAGCCGCTGGATTTACCCCTTCTTTTTCCTCACAGTCACTTTTATCTGCCTCTGCATCTAATCTTTTCAGCTCAGAAAACTCACTTTTAAAAACTTCACTAAGAGATTTTCCGTTAATAAACAATTTACTTGCCACCCCAATACAATTTTTCTTCCAATACTTATTAATATCAGAACTTTCTTTTAAATTGTGCATATTCGTATATGACCCATTAGAAACACTTTGAATACTCATAAATAAACCCTTATTATAATTATGTAACTACAAGATAATAACACAATAAATTATAAAAAACAATAATTACAAAACGCTTTAATACATATATAATAAAACTTTTGAATTACACACAACGTGAGACTGTTGCATAACCCCCCACCAATCGTGTAAAATATTTTCCTTACAAGTGAGGGATATATGGCACATCAAGTATCAGGACAATTAGATTTAGCAGATTCTCTGCTCGGCAATAACCAGA
>Ga0100403_1003094_pt1 | contig 12604 bp, 11 predicted proteins | sample CryGeymet201501t_FD_83663 | JGI IMG/M metagenome (GOLD analysis project Ga0100403, IMG submission 83663) | Groundwater microbial communities from Crystal Geyser aquifers in Utah, USA - Crystal Geyser metaG 2015-01t | ecosystem: Environmental > Aquatic > Deep subsurface > Groundwater | place...
AATCATTCAATAATGACATACCTTCGATACGATATTCACCAATACCCATTAGTCTTAATTCTAAGTCAATATCATTATATAATTTATTTGTGTCCATCATTCTATAACTAAGTGTGAAATATCATTACTGTCTTTTGTTACCTTAATCAGATAGTCAGGGTTTGTTTCGTGATTATGCTCAACAACTAAAATAATTTTCATCTTCTCTTTAATTGCCTGCAATACCAAAATAAATTCTTCTACACTATTTTCATCCAATTTACCCATTACTTCATCCAATAAAAACATAGTTGGTTTACTCTTAGCATTAATTTGGTTTAAAGCAAACTTCAATGCTACTGACGAAAACGTTCTTTCCTTACCCGATGATGAAATTGCATCAATAACCGCATCAATTCTATTATTATAAGCCAGTTTTAACTTTAAATCACTGGTTTCCAACCACACACTAAATGGTACATTATCTAATAAATTACCCAATTCTGTGTTTATTTTTGGGATTGCATGAGTTACAATCAATTGTGTTGGTATCCCATCTCTATGTACACATTGCTTATAAATACTACGAATTTCATCTTGTTTCGTTTGCTCTTGATACTCAGCAATCAAATTGTTATATTCTCGAATAGCAATTACATTCTGTGCTAAATACATTTTTTTATTATTAGCCATATCCTTATGCATTTGTAAAGAATTTGTTAATTCAGCAATTCTTTCTTTTGCCTTTTGAATACCAATTTCAATTTTTTGGTTTTCCGCAATTTGTAGACCCATATTTTCATGTAACAATAATTTTTGTTCATATCCCTGAATTTTTATGTCAATATTTTCTATTTGCAATGGAATATTATCTGCTTCATTTTGAAGCTCCTTTCTTATTTCCACATCCTGCTTCTCATTTTTAAGTACGCCTATCTCTTCAATGATAGAAACACCTTCTTCGTTTAAATTACTAATCTCTATATTTAATCCATTAATAGTAGAATGTAAGTCAGTAATTCTACCATCTAATTCTGGTATAGCTGATAATTTTGCTTTGATTTGTGGTGCAAGAATATTAAACATTTCATCTTCAATTTCCTTTATTTTAGAATCAATGTGTACTTGATGTTCGTCTGTCATTAATTGACCACAAGTAGGACAAGTTTTACTTTCCTTTAATACAAGAATTTCATCCTTACATTTAACACCTCTTTCTTTTAATTGAAGTATTTTACCGTTTAGTAGTGCTTTATCGTTTTTTTGTTCAATAATTTTACGTTCCTCTTCTTTTATTTGGAGTTTGATTGTGTTAATCTTACTAATGTTTTTGTCTTTTTCCTCAATAAGTTTTTCTAATTTTTCAGCATCGTAACTTTCAGTTAATTCAGAAATCCCTTTGTTAAGTTTCTCTAACCTTTGTTTAAAATCATCTTTAGATGAATTTAATATCAAAATCTGATTTTTAGTTTGTGGAATATTCAAATTATAGATATCATCATCAATCTTATATAGTTTTTTTATTAATTGCTCAATATATTCACCACCCTTTTCAATAGCAACTTCTTCGTCTGGTATTGTTTTTCGTTCTAATTCATCTAATTCATTATTCAATTGAGCACTATGAATATTTGTTTGGTGTATTTTTTCTTCTGTTGCACCCACATTACAAGAAACTCTTGGTTTTGCCATAATATCTTTTTCATATATCTTAAACTCACTTAGTTTCTTATCAAAAACATCTAAACCACTATCATGTAAGATAGAATCAATAAACTCAGCTTTGTTATTAGAAAGAATTTTATTTAGAGTATCAGAGGTTGTCATTACCACTCTATTGAAGTTTGCATAAGTACCGATAGCCTTTTCAATCTTACTTTGAGTTTGGAATCTATCTTTTTCATTTAAGGACTCTATTGAATTATCATTATTAAATTCATCGTCAGGTGTCGCCAACATATGATAATTTAATGTCGTTGGTGAGGAATTTATTTCACCATGCTTATCAAAACCTAATTCAGTTCTACGAAGAATACCATAATATTCACCATTAACAGAAATTACCATCCCACCCTCACAAAACTTAGCACCATTGCGATTATTTACATATCGTTGGTCACCATATTTCATTTGAGCTTCTGTTTCTAATGTCTTATTATATAGTATGTATGTGATTAGTTTCATAATGGTTGTTTTACCTGCTGTGTTTTCACCAGCAATCTGATATAAACCATCATTATCTCTCCAATCAATATCAAGAGTTTCATACGACATAAAATTACTACTCCATAATTTTACTATATCCCATTGAATATTGGTAAAATCTTCTTTATCTAAACGACCTGAAATTTCATCATCTAAATCTATAATAGTTTGTATATCACTCTCTTCTACACCAATTCGTTCCAAATGTTGTTTAAATATTTCATGTTGAACAGCTTGGTCTTGGATGTTATCTACATCTAATTTTTCTTCTTCTATGATTTCAAATCCTTCTTCCTCAATAAATTCGTTTTTATGACTTATTGAAATAATTTCTTCCTTATATTTATAATCATGTAAATAATCTACCAATGCTTTTTCATGTTCTTTGGTACGAGTAGCAGGTAATGTTTGCCACTTAATTCTTACACGCATTTTTTTAGTAGGATTATCAATTTCTAAATCCAAATCTTCAAAATCAGTATAAGGATTAACAACAATAGTTTTAAAACTCCAATCATTCTTTATTGGTATTTCCTTTAACTTTCCATCGACAATATCCCATAATAGACAGCCATGAAACTTATCATCACCCTCCCCAAAATCTTGTGCAATTAAAGAAGAAGGATAAGCACAAGTATTATCATTAAAATATTGTAATTGGTGAATATCTCCAAGCATAGCATAATCACCCTTAAAATTTTTTGGTGAAATATATGTCTTGCTTTTAAATTCATAACCAGTGGCAGTTTTTGAACCAACTAATGGGTCATGAAACAAGTCAATAATAATATTCCCATTAGGTATATCTTTTTTTCTTTTAGTCCAAGGAGATTTCTTGTCACCATGATGCCAAACAGCCCAAGTTACGTCCTCGTCATTGAAGAAACCAGTCTCACCATAGTAGATAACATTCGGGTTCTTTAAATTCCTTACAATAGCATCTACGGAGTCCATACGACTTAGTGCTTTCTTTTTACAATTTCCAGTTATAAAACACCTGTTATTGTTTCTAATAAATAAATTTTCATTTGGTACTGTTAAACAAAAAACATAACCTTCGTATGTTATATCAGTAATTTTTCTTATTTCAGTACTTTTAATTACTTCCGACTTATTAATATAAAATTGAAATTGTTCTTTTGAGTTTATGTAATTACCCTTTGCATAATTATTTTGTGGAATATATGCGTTATATCCAATATAATTAGATAGTGTTGTTAATATTTCTGAATTAGATTTATAGATACTTACACAATTATATCTATTATTCTCAACATTACTACCATCACCAGATAAATAACCATCAATAAATGATTTTATTTGATGTTTTTCTAAATCCAACAAATTTAATTCATATGACAGCATTTTTGAGTGATTAAAAAATTTCATTAAGTCTCTTGCACTCTGAGAATATATACAAATTACTTTTGTTCCTCTTTTTTTATCGCCATCCCTAATAGTAAAAGGAATATTAAGTAATTTTAACAAATCTAGTAAGTATTGTATTTTTCTTTCCTTTTTAAAATGAAATTGAACTCTCCCATTCATTGTTTTTTTGTTTTTTATAACAAATGTAGCATCAGCTAAACAAAAACCCAATAATTCGAACCAATAATCCTTTTTATCAATATGTTCTGATGAAGAAAGTGGTATTCTCAACTCTTTATTTATTGTTAAATCTTTTGCATACTCCTTTTTATATCCACCCTTAGAACCATTTTTTAATAAAATTTCATGTGTTGGTGTAACTAAAAAATTACATTTTTCTGTATCAATATGTTTTAGATTACCATTATAGTGTTTTTTTATTTTATCTGTAGGTTTTTGGAATTCAAAAATTTCTCTTTCAGAATTAAAAGTTAACACCTCTATGTTTGAATTGTTATCTACATAATCTTCTAAACTAATCCATCCTTTTTTTGTTAAAACTTCGTGGTCACCAGTAAAACAATCATGATTCCCACGAGTTATTCTTACTGGTGCAATTTCAGATAGGTTATTTAAGAATTCAGAAGCAAGAACCATTTGTTCACCCTGCATTTCAATATAATCATGGTTAAGGTCACCAACAATTACTATTCTATCTGGTTTTTCTTTTTTTAATGACTTATATAAATTCTCAAAAACGTTTCTGTATTCTTCGTGTCTGTTTGGCGATTTACGCAAATGTATGTCAGCAATGTGTGCTACTTTTTTTATCATAAAACTAATTTTAATTAGAAACCACAAATGTAATGATTATATTTTTAATATGCAATGAGATTTTCCACCTATTCTATTTAAAAGAGTCCCTTCGTTTAAATCTTTTCTTCCTATTTTTTTAATTAAAATATTTTCAATATTATGTGCAACTAAATTAGGTAAATTATCTGATATTACAACAACAATTGGGTCTATGTTTTGTGAAAGTAAATATTTAATCTTTTCATTTTTAGGTGATTTTTTTGATAGTGATGATTTTGTAAAATGTGATTCTATTCTTAGATATCTACCTTTACCAACGTAAAAGGGTTCGTATTCAAAAGAATAGTTATTAAATACATACTCACCTTTTTTTGTGGGGTCTAACATAACATACACGTAATTAAGATATGTAGGTTTTTTTGTTTTTACTTCATATATTATTTCTGGCTCTTCTAATAAATTCTTTTTCATATGTGTCATGTTTTTATATAAATACTGACAGGATTTATATTTTTTAGATTAAAACATGACAGGAATTACATCAATTGTCAGTATAAATCAATTGGCATGGTATTCGATTATTGAGGATTAAATTATAATAATTATTTTACTTAAACAATTTAATACTATGAATTTAATAAAATTTAACAACAGAGGTTTACTTGATGATTTTTTTACCGACAATTTTTTTGATGATTTTTTACCGTCTAAATCATTTAATAATTCATTTACCCCATTAGGTGATGTTATTGAAAAAGAAGATGCATTTGAAATCCAATTAATGTTACCAGCTTTAAACAAAGAGGATTTTAAAATTGAAATTGTGGACGATACTTTAATTATCGAAGGTGAGAGAAAAGAAGAAACGGAATTAAAGTATAACACCAAACAAAGTTATTTTGGTAAGTTTAAAAAAACATATAAACTACCAAACACAGTTGACACTAACTCAATCGATGCAACTTATGTAGATGGAGTACTAAATGTCGTAGTTTCGAAATTAAATAAAAAGGTGGTTAAACCCAAACTAATTTCAGTCAAGTAAAAAAAGGGAAGACTTAGTTCTTCCCTTTTTTTAATTTATTTTTTATGTAACTAATTCTATTAGAGAGTGTATGACTACTAGTTCTCATTTCTTTAGCCATTTCATTATAATCATATCCTTCTTTATATTTCATATTTAGTAAATGAAAATCTTGCATTCCTATTTTATTTTCAATAAAATCTAAAGAATCATTTATTTCAACATTATCCGAATTAAATAAAGATGTGGGAGTTACTGAAAAAATAGTACTAACGTTATCAGTTGTTGTAGTAAAAGTAATTTTACCACTATCATCAGCATTTAAAGAATCTGTATTTAAAGTATTCCAATAGTTTGTACTTCGTGATTTATCTATCATGTGATTAGTAGTTAAATTAATAACCCATGTATTAAATTTAGATTTATTAATATCAAATTTATCAATATTTTCGAAAATCTTAATTAATATATCAGACACATCATCGTCTGTTTCATAATTAAAAGGATATTTATTGACAATATATCTTGTAATGATTTTTCTATATTTATCATACAAAAACTCTTCTGATTTCCTATCTCCACCTTTTATTTTATTTATAAGAAATTCGTCTTTTTCCGTTTTTTCCATAACTCTTCCCTCTTTTCAACATAAAATAATCTTCAACTTCTAACTTTCCAGCATCATACAATTTACTAATAATTTCTGATTTTCCCAAATATCTTCTAATTTCATCAATATCATATTTACCAGTGATATTAAGAAACTTAATCTTTTCTTCTTCACCCACATAAATAGCAGATAATTTCTGAAACATTTCAATTGCATTTTTTTTGGCATCAGGGTCTAAGGCAATTACTATATTAGGTTTTTTTTCTTTTAATTTGTAGAACATCTTTTTTGATATTGTCTTACCTAATTGTGGTACTGCATTTACTAATGTAAACATGTCAAATACACCCTCCACTAAATATACAGTAGAATCCCAATTAATATATCCCTCATTGAAAATGATTTTATCCTTATCTACTTTTGGGTTTAAATATGGTGGTTTCAAACCACTCCAAAATGCTCTTGATACAAAATAGATTAATTTACCTTCGTTATCATATGATGGTATAATTATTCTCCCTGCATATTTACCAGTTAAACAAAAACCAAGCCGATATTTCAATATCTGCTCATTTGTTAATTTTCTATCTACGATTAAATATGTATATGCTTTTAAGTGTTCATGGTTAGAGGTGTCCATCTTGGAAAACAAAATCATTTCTTCTGGTAAAACAACAAACTGTTGTTCGTCTTCGTCTTCATCAGGACTATATACCATATTTGTGAACTGACCAATATAGTCTTTATATAGTGCGTAATCTACATTCGAACCATATGTTTTAATTAATCTACCCAACGAACCAGAAAATTTTGGTTCATCACATTTCCAACAACGGAAAACTCGCTTAGTTGTGTTTATTTCAAGATTAAATTTATCATCAGGATATGCCAAACCCTCTTCTTCCTGACACTTTGGACAGTTTACTTGTACTTGTTCACCAGTAAGATAGTTTCTCACCTCGCCAAATATCTTTTTAATGATGGGTTGTATTTCCTGACCTCTAAACATGTGACAAATGTAAACAAAAAAAAGGTTTTATACAAATATAAAACCTTTCTATCATTTTTTAACACAACATGTTTATCTCATAATTTGAAAGTTCTGCTCATTTGATGCAAATCTTTGCTGTCCTTGTCCATGTGGCAATTGTTGCATCGCTTGTGCTTTTTGAGGCATTTGATGTGGTACTGTTTTTTTTCTTTTTAGTGATTCACTTAAAAAGGGAAATAATTGCATTAACTTATTTAACAAAGGTCTAATCTTAGCTTCTTCATATGGTTTTCCAAATTTAGAACCAGTATAAACTGCGTCCAATTCGAAGAATATTGTTTCAATATTCTTTTGCATAATAGCAATATCACCAGTAGGTGCTCCACCCTTCAATTTGAATTCATTGAGTAATTTAGAGTAATCTTCTTGTAATTTTTTATTCTGTTCAGTTAAACCAGCTACTTGTCCTTCTAACCATTCGACATTCTTGCCTTTTGTTGCTTCTTCTAGTCTATCTACAACCACTTCTTTATCTTCTTTTGTTAAAGTTACTCCTTGAAGAAGTTCTTCAACCTTTTTTTTTGCTAATTCCTCCTTAGTTAAAGGAACATTCACCACTGGTGTCTCTGCTGTTGTTTTCTGTCTTCTTACAGGTTTTTTATTCATTGTTGCCATATTTAAATATTTTATATAAAATTATAATTTATTATAAATACTATATAAAGTAAAAAAAACAAAAAAAAAAAGGAAATATTTCTATTTCTTTGAAACCTAAAAATCGTTGACACTAAAATATTTTATTTATCTTATGAAGAATAAATGTATTTTTTATTACCACAATCATAGATTTTTATATATCCCATTTGGTGTAGAAAAATATTTGTTGGTATATTTGAATTATAATTATCGAATTTTTTTGATAGTTTATGTTTTTGGAAACCAACTCTTGACATCCTTTTCTGATTTTTGCTATAAAAAAAATTGGGTTTTGAGTTTTCACCCATTTCCATTCCCAAATTAGAATATAAGTTACCATTACTATATCTCCTATCGGCAAAACTAATTATTTCATTAGGATTATATTTATTAAGAAAATATTTAAATAACTTAGATGCACCACCAATAACAGACGTGTTTAATTTATTACAAAACCTTAATAATTCATATTCCCCTTCTTTCGATGTGTTATTAGTAAAATATCTTTTATTTCCAAAAGTCATTAACGATACTAACTTGTTTTCATAAAATAACCCTATCTTATATTTACTACCAACAAATCCTTGTATGTGATTATTATCAAGAAAATTTCTTATTAAGTCATTATTGTTAATTTCTTTTATTTCACATTTTCTACCATATACTTTATTTTCTGTTAATCCTAATTTGTTTTTAATAATTGATTTAACAATATCACTTTTATATATCCATTCATCTTCAAAAATATGTAATAATTGGATTCCTTGTTTTTCACATTCTTCTGTTTTATTTAAATGATAGTTTTTATTAACAAACACATTAGAATGATAATAAATCCCATTAAATTCAATAGCAAGATTATGTTCAGGGAGATAAATGTCTAATTCTTTACCATTAAGAATTTTTCTATCGTTTTCAATAATATTATTAATTTTCAATTCGGTTTTAATAAAATCAACAATTTCCTTTTCTGATTTAGTATTAAATGTTGAACACTTCGAACATCCCTTTCCTTGTATATGTTCTCTTGGTTTTTGTTCAAACTCACCATGTATTGGACATATTATTTTAACTTTCGTTAAACTATCAACATATCTAACATTATCATAATTGTAGTAACTATTATGATTTATGTTAGATTTTTTTATAAAATCATCTGTGTTAGATAAGAAAATATTCTTTTTGTTATCATTAACACATTTTGGACATTTAGAGCCATATAAATGTGTTTTGGCTATTTGTTCAAACTCACCATGTATTGGACATATTATTTTTATTTTTTCTCTACCATCAACATATTTAACCAACGAATAGTCATAATAATTGTTATGTTTTTTTTTTACACTAACTATATAATCTTCGGTTGTTATTCGTTTCGATTCTATTAACTTATCAATACCACATTTTTTACATCCCTGTCCAGATAGATGGTATCGAACCCTTTGTTCAAATTTTCCATGTATTGGACATAAAATAAAAATCATATCATTAGAAGATATGTCTTCTAATGATATGATGTATTTGTATTTATTATTATGCTTTTTATTTGCCTTGGTTATAAATACATTTTTTTCCATTTTTAATGCTCTTTTTCAAAATCAATGAAGTTGGCATTTAAATGTCCAATCATACCAGCTTTATCATTCCATACAAATGCTTCTCCTGCTTTTTGTGTACCAACATATCCTTTTTTGTTATGCCACTCTTCCGTTCCTGTAAGTGATGATAAATATCTAACAGTTACTCCTAATTCTTCATTTAGTACCTGTGCTTTATCAAAAACAGCAAATTTAATATTACGTTTCTTGTGAAAATGCCCAAGATGCCACTCATGAAAAGTGGTTCTACCCCATGCTTCTTTTGATTCAGTAGCCATAAGTAATGGTAATGAATTTTCTTTTTCTTCTTTACCATGTGTCAATCCAAGCAACACCTCACCAAACTCATAATATTTTCTTGGTGGTGCACTATTGTCTATTATAACTTGGTCGTCTATATTAAACCATGCTTCCAATACACTACCTAAATAAAATGAACGTTCAAAATCATGATTACCCGGTACAACTATCACATCAATAGGCACACCAGTTTCTTTAAGCATGTCAATTGCAGCTATGATAAGTTTAATACCCATCTTAAATGTTTTTTTCCAACGAAGGTCTTCATGTTGTGGTGTTCCTGCTGTGGTGGTATTGTTTAAGTTATCTGAATTGAAGAAATCGTTCCCAATTGGGAATAATATTCTATTATATGTGAATCCGTTTGCTCTATTAAGCAATGTTTCTAAGATACTTAGAAATCTTTTCATAGCTATTTTAACATCGAAATTTTCACCAGTTTCACCAGCCCAAGCTAACTTGCCTATGTGTAGGTCATATAAAGCTAATTCAAGTAAATTATTCTCTTTATTAAATCTTATCTGAGTATTATATTTAGTCGCTGCTATTTCTAAATTATTTGTTGGTTTATATTCTTTAACCAATTCTTTAAATAATTCAGCACTTTCTCTTGCATCGTAAACCGTTTTGATTTTACTAAGTTTAGCTTTAACCTGAAAGTTCTCCCAAGTTTGTGGGTAACCCATTTTCCAACTAGTTACATCCCACTTATTAACAAGATAGTCAACAACTTCCCATTCTTTTGTGTCAATTCCTGTATGTTCTATTAGACCATCTACGGTTTTGATGTGATTTGCTGGATAACCTTTGTGAAATTCATTTTCAGATTCACAATCTTCTGAATTACAACAGCAATTATTTTCTGATTCTTTAAATGTTTTATCGAACGATTCCCTATCACCTATCCAAGTAACGTCTAAATCTTCGCCCTTCTTTTCAACTTTAACATTTTCACCAACAACTCTTTCTGAGCTACCACCATTTGCTTTATTAGGTTCTTTAATGTCGATGGTTGTAGAACCAGCTTTTGCACCTGAATACTGGTCATATATTTCCATAAATGATTGATATTCTTCATATGTAATATTACCTTTTTCTCTAGCTGTAATTACATCTCTCTTAGTATTTTTAATGTAAGGTGGTGTATATCCACATGATTCTGATGCTACAGCAGCAGACACACCATTTTCAATCGCATATTTGAGTACTTCAATTGCGTTGTTAATTCTATTTAAATCCATATTTTATGATTATGCGTGTAATAAAAAATTATTTAGTTACAAAGTAATACCTTTTATCTTTATGAAACAAATTTTAAATGAAAATATTACCATTTTTAAATAAATACTCGATATTTTTCTCAATTTTAACACATTCCGAAATAAATGTCAACTCATTCTCTAAATAAAGATTGAACCATTCACCTCTTTTTCTATTTGGTGCATATTTATTGTGTAGTGCTGTTTCTACTTTGGTGGGAAATTTTGATGGGAAACGTTCTATTAGGGTTAATTCTTCATCGTTTCCCGTTTGTAATGCTTTTAATCGTTTTTCAGGATGTTTAGACACCCCAAGTTTATAATTACCACTTTCTTCGTTTCTAATTAAATAAACGTATCTCATTAATATTCTTTGTGATTAGTTTTCTCAGGTAAGTTTATTAATAGGATTGTTTATCCATTCATCATGTGATAAAACGTCTAATGTTATTAAACCAGCAACACCAACAGCATATGCATCACTCATATCGAATGAACCATTTTTAAGTGTGCTGTTACGAGTATAAAACCACTCAATATCGGGTTCTATTTTAGAAACCTTCTCCCATACATATAATTTTTTATCCACATTTTTTGGAAATGAAAGTGTTTCCTTAATAACACCATTACGTTTCTTACTAATATTAACCAATTCAGGACAGAATAGTTTCCTAGTTTGATGTACACTTATTAAGTACGGGGTTATTTTAAATTTTTCATATAAAACGTAACAAGCAATACCATTAAAAGCCAATAGCTTTGCGGTTGTATTAATGTTGACAGGTGTGTTTGATAATGGTGCTTCAACAAAAATATTTTCTATAATTGCACCATATTCATGTCTAATACGATTTTCAAAATCACTAATATATGTCTTAAATAATTCTGCTTTATAGATATATCTATCTTCTTCTGGTATAGTTTTATCTACCTTTAATTCTAAATGCTTCAACTCTAATAACTTACCATTATCATCCCATAATGCCATTCCCACGTTTGTTGTTGAAATGTCTAACGACCACGAAAAATATCTCGTTTGTTGAATATCATTCATATTAATATTCGTTTTCTTTTTGGCTGTCAATTAGTTTTTGAACCTGTTTTGGGTCGTTAAGATATAATAGAATTAAATCTTCTATTACCCCACCTATTTTTAAACTTTTACCCTTGCAAAATAGTTTAAACCTGCTATGTGTGTCACCATCAATAATAACAGACTTTGATTTTGTCTTTACCATAGTTAATATTTTTTCCATAATGATTATGTGCTTTACTTTTTAACCTTAATTTATAATAAATACTAAAAAAAAATAAAAAAATAGATTTTTTTATAAAAACATTGCGTTTAAGGAATATTATTTGTATAGGACATTATTTAATTGACTATAAATTTTATCGTCTTGTTTGTGTGCATTTATTTCGTGAGGTCTATTCTCATAAATTACTGTGGTTAAATCAATTGTATCACCTTCCCATATTACAATTAATTTGTCGGGGGTGAATTGTATTAACTGATTATCTTCCATTTGTTTTAAATGAACAAACTCATGAGACAATACCCTTTTTAGATTTATGGTGGTAACCTTTGAAGATAAATAAATATGATAGCTATGTTCTATATATTGGTTTTTTATGATAAATGCTAATAATTCTATATCACCAATTATTTCCAAATGTTTTGGCATTTTAACGAATGCAATATTCATAGTATCATAACCAAAAATATTATATGTTAATGCTTTAGCAATTCTATCCACA
>Ga0100403_1003097_pt1 | contig 12596 bp, 7 predicted proteins | sample CryGeymet201501t_FD_83663 | JGI IMG/M metagenome (GOLD analysis project Ga0100403, IMG submission 83663) | Groundwater microbial communities from Crystal Geyser aquifers in Utah, USA - Crystal Geyser metaG 2015-01t | ecosystem: Environmental > Aquatic > Deep subsurface > Groundwater | place: USA...
CGCGCGCCACGCCCTGCATCGCGCCGGTGAACAGCAGCGCGCCGTCCTTCTTCACGTCGATGTTCTCCAGGTCCGCCGACCCGGCGGAGAAATGCGACAGCGCCGCGCCCTCGCGCGACAGGATCACGATGTGGTTGTTCTCCTGCATCGTGACGGCGATCTCGCCCGCGTCGTTGATGTCCACGAATTCCGGCTCGGGGTCTTCCGGCGCCACGGCGGCGAGGCCGCTCACGTCGGCGCGGATCATCGCGGCGCAGTCTGGCGCGCCGTTCTTCAAGGGCACGATCATCACATGACCGCCGGGAAGCTGCGGCAGCGCGCCGTCGTTGAGCTCTTCGTCGCGCTCGTTCTCGATGGCGACGGCGAGGAAGGCGCCGTCCTTGCTGCGCGCCACCGAATCCGGTTGGCCGCCCAGGTCGCAGCTTTTCTCCACCGTGCGCGCGGCGAGGTCGATCACCGCCAGATGGCCCGAGGGCGCGGCGTAGCTCTCGGAGGTGTTGATCCCGGCGAAGGCGCGGCCGCCGACGATCACCACCGAGGTCGGCTCGCCATCGACGATCACCGAGCCGAGCGGTTTTGGCGCCGCCGGGTCGGCGATGTCGATGAAGCCGACCGCGCCGAGCGGGCTGTTGGAATAGGCCAGCATCATGCCGTCGTCGCTGGCGGCGATGATCTCCGACGAGGTCTCGGCGCCCGCGTCCATGTCGGCAGGCGTGTTGAGCGCCACGGGAAAGCTTGCGATGCGGTTGAAGCTTTGCGCCGGGGCGCCGAGCGCGGTGGAGGCGAGCAGCAGCGCGGCCAGCCCGCTGGCGCGGAGGGTGGTGGTCATGGCGGTCCCCTTTTCGAGAAATACCGCGCAGGGTTATCGCCCTTCTGCGACGCTTGGGTGACAGAGGCGCTGCATTTCCATGACGGATCGCGCGCCTGTCGCGCCGCGCCGCGCGATGCGCTATGCCGCGTAACCATGAGCAACCCGCCGAATCTCCGCCCCGATCTTGCGCCGCGCGCAAGCCTGCCGCGCGACGCGCGCGCCACCGACGCGCGTCCCACCGATGCGCGTCCCGGCCAGCCGCGCATCGGCATGGTCTCGCTCGGCTGCCCCAAGGCGCTGGTGGACAGCGAGCGCATCCTCACCCGCCTGCGCGCCGAGGGCTACGCCATCAGCCCCGACTACGCGGGCGCCGACGCGGTGATCGTGAACACCTGCGGCTTTCTCGACAGCGCCAAGGCTGAAAGCCTTGAGGCGATTGGCGAGGCGCTGGCGGCGAACGGCCGCGTCATCGTCACCGGCTGCCTCGGCGCCGACGCGCAGTATATCCGCGGCGCGCACCCTTCGGTGCTGGCGGTGACCGGCCCGCAGCAATACGAACAGGTGATGGACGCGGTCCACGCCGCCGCGCCGCCGTCGCCCGATCCGTTCATCGACCTGATCCCCGGCCCGCGCGACGAGGGCGCGGGCGTGCGGCTGACGCCGCGCCACTACGCCTATCTCAAGATCGCCGAGGGCTGCGACCATACATGCAGCTTCTGCATCATCCCCGCGATGCGCGGCAAGCTGGCGTCGCGCCCGGCGGGCGCCGTGCTGCGCGAGGCGGAAAAGCTGGTGGCGAGCGGGGTTAAGGAGCTGCTGGTCATCAGCCAGGACACCTCCGCCTACGGCAAGGACATCGGCTATGCGTCAAGCCCGTGGCGCGGGGCGGAGCGGCGCGCGCACGTCACCGATCTGGCGCGCGATCTGGGCTCGCTAGGGGCCTGGGTGCGGCTGCACTACGTCTATCCCTATCCGCATGTGGACGACCTGATCCCGCTGATGGCCGAGGGGCTGGTGCTGCCCTACCTCGACATCCCGTTCCAGCACGCCGCGCCAAGCGTGCTGCGCGCCATGCGCCGCCCGGCCAATGAGGCCAAGGTGCTGGCGCGCATCGCGCGCTGGCGCGCGCAGGTTCCAGACCTCACGCTGCGCTCGACCTTCATCGTCGGCTTTCCCGGCGAGACCGAGGCCGATTTCCAGCACCTGCTCGACTGGCTGGAGGCGGCGCAGCTCGACCGCGTGGGCGCCTTCCAGTATGAAAATGTCGGCGGCGCCAGCGCCAACGCGCTGCCCGATCACGTGTCGGCGGAAGTGAAGCAGGACCGCTTTGATCGCTTCATGGCTGTCGCCGCCCGCATCTCCGAGGCGCGGCTTGACGCGAAAGTGGGTCGCCGCATGACCGTGCTGGTCGATGCGGTGGACGCCGACGGCGCCGAGTGCCGCAGCCCGGGCGACGCGCCCGAGATCGACGGCAACGTGTTCATCGACGAAGGCTTCGAGGGGCTACAGCCCGGCGACATGGTGGCGGTCGAGATCGACGAGGCGGGCGAACACGACCTCTGGGCGCGCCGCCTGCGCTGAGGCGCGCCGTTGGCGCGCCCTTTTGCGCCGGGACGCACGGCCCTGATCCTCACTGCGATCTGACGCGCCCAACGGCCGCCGATGCGGCGTCCGCCTGCGCCGCGCAGGCGGCGTCGGGGCGCAGCATCGCGGCGCCGCGCGCGGCGACGCGCTGACCGGGGCCGAGGCTGAAGCGGGGATAGACGCCGGGATCGAGGCCCGCCTCCGCCATGTGCTCGATGGTCTCGACAAACAGCGCCCGCGAGGGCCGGTCCACCAGCCGCACGATCGCATGGTCCGCCGCCTCCAGCGCCAGCCAGGTTTCAAGCTGCGCGCGCTCCTGAGCCGGGTCCGCCACGCCGCGCGACCGCAGCCAGCCGCGCAGGCGGCGGCGCTGGGGCGCCGTCGCGTCCGGCGGCGCGAACCGCCAGGCGACGTGGAGCGCGCAGGCGAGCGACGGCGCAAGCCCGCCGCGCGCGTCCGCCAGCAACCCTCCGGCGGCGACGGCGCGCCCCTGCGCCGCCCGGAGCCCGCCTTGCGCGACAAACGCCTCCGCTTCGGCGGCGCTCAGGAACAGCGCGGCGGCGTCGGCGTCTTCTGGCGCGGCGACGCGCGCGAAATCGGGGTTGGCGAGGGCGAAGCGGCGCGCGAGCAGCCGGGCGTCGGCGCCCGCGCCCGCCACCATCGCGACCCGCCGCGCGCCCATGGCGCGCAGCGCCGTCGCCATCAGCGCCGCCTCCTCCTCCAGCCCGCCCGACAGGTGCAGCGTCATGCCGCCCGCCGCTGGTCCGGGCCAGTCGGTCTGCGGAAACACGCACGGCAGGACGACCGCGTCGCAGAAGGCGCCGACCACGGCCCAGTCGCGCGGCGCCACGCCGCCAAGCAGCGCGAAGGGCGGATCGGCTTCGTAGCGCGCCGCCAGTTGCGCGGCCCAGCCTTCGGGCGGCCCGCTCAGCCGCCAGATCGCCACCCGCCACAGCCTTCGGGCGTCGGCGTATTCGCCCTTGTAGCCGGGCGAAAAGCCGGGGCGGCCCAGTTCGCGGGCGATCTCGCCGTTGCGCCGGGTCACATAGGCGTCGATCACGGCGAGGCTGGCGGCGACCTGCGCCTCGGGCGCATCGGGGGTGATGACGGTGGCGAAGGTCCAGCTGCGCGCGTCGTGGCCGGGGTCGGGCGTCGCGCCCAGCCGCCGCAGATAGGCTGTCAGCGCCGCCGCGTCCGCGTCCGCGATCGCGTAGCGCGGCATGGTGGCGGCGAGCGCGGCGCCTGCGGGATCGACGCCGTCGCGCAGCGCGCGGGCGAGGTCGCGCGCGCCGGCGTAGGCGGGGCGGCTGCGCGGCGTGTGCGCCGCCATCTTGGCGAGCGGGCCGTATCGCTCCTGATAGAGATCGCGCAGCAACAGCGCGCGTCGCGGCGTCAGCGGCGCGAACAGCACCGGCGCCGCGATCGCGGGCGCGCGCGCGTCGCTCTCGCCGCCGCCATAGCCGCTGGGGCGGTGGCAACGCACGCAGGCCGCCATCGCGGAGGGCAGCGCCGCGCCGCCCGCAATCGTGGCGCGCAGCCCCTCGCCGGTCAGATAAAGCCGCGCGCCGCGCTCGGCGGCGGCGTCGGTCGCGGCGGGCGGCGCGTCCTGCGCCGTGTCCTGCGCGGCGAACGGCGCCGCAGCCAGCGCCGCAGCCAGCGCGAGCAGGAGGCCCGCCAGCGCGGCGGCGGCGAACTGGCGGGTGGGCGTGCGCGTCATGCCCCCGCCAGCGCCGCGCGGGTTTCCTGCGCCAGGCGATCGGGCGTCACGTCGCCCTCCAGCCGCAGCCACCTATCCCCCCGCAGCCGCAGCAGCGTAAGCGCGCGATGCGCCATCTTGACGTCGTCCAGCGCGTCGAAGGCGGCGCGCACCGCGTTTACCGCCCCCGGCGCGCCGGTGAAGAACCGCCACTGCGGCGGCGCGTCGTAGAGCGCGGCGTAGGCCGCCAGCCGCTCCGGCGTGTCGTGGTCGGGATCGATGCTGACCGACCAGAGCCGCACTGTCGCCAGATCGGGGCCGAGCGCGTCGGCGGTCGCGGCCAGCATCGCCGACAGCATCGGGCAGATGCCGGGGCAGGTGGTGAAGATGAAGTTCATCAGCACCGGCCCGCCGCGCGCAAGCTCGGTCGCCAGATCGGCGGCGGCGCCGTGATGATCGACCAGCGGCGCGGCGGGCGCCGCATAGCGCACTTCGAATCGTTCCGCAGGGGAAGCGGGCGCGGGGTCTTGCGCGCCGTGGGCGTGGGCGCCGTGGGCGTGGGCGTCGTGCGCGCGGGCGCCCTGCGCGCCCGCCAAGAACGCCGCGCCTCCCGCCAGCCCCCCAGCCAGCCCGCCGGTCAGCCCCCAGACCGCCAGTCGTCGCGTCAACATCGCACAAGGCCCTTTCAGTGCAGCGAGAAGATCGCCGCGTCGTGGTGCAGCGGGTCGAACTGATACATCCTGAGCCGGGGCGAGGGCTCAAAGTTCATCTCCATCATCACCCGGTGCACGCCCGGCGTCACGGTGTCGGGCGCGCCGCCCGCTTCGGGGTCGGTTCGCGCCGCGCCTTTCTCCGCCTTGTCCACAAGGATCGTGCCCGGCGTGGTGTTGAAGCGGGCGTGGAAGCGCCCGAAGGTGAACCACGCGCCCGATCCGGCGGTCTTGACGCTGGATTTGAAGGTGTTCTCCCAACCCCGCGCGCCGCCGAAATCGACGTTGAGATAGCCGTGGGGAAAGTAGTCGCCGTTCAGCAGCGTCACCTTGACCAGATCGCCGCGCCGCCGCCATCCGGGCATCTCCAGATAGCCGCCGCCGGTGATCTGGCCGTAGAGCGTGTTGTTGACGAACAGCAGCGTCACGTCCGACGCCGGGTCGGGGGCGACGCCGCTCGGCAGACGGGTGCGGTGCATCCAGTCCAGATAGGCGTCGCGCGCGTCGAGCAGCATCCGCAGCCAGGCCGCGTCAGCGTCTGCGCCCGGCGCGGCCATGGCCGCCTGCATGGCGCCGAACGCCCGCCACATGCGCTTGGCCGGCGCGAGGTCGCCGATGCGGTCGATGGCGTCCACCGCCCCCCGCTCGCCATAGAGCGCGCGCAGCAGCCCCAGACGCGCCTGCATCATCTGCGCCATGGTCGCGCCCGGATTGCCGGTCATCTCGCGGAACGCGGCGAGACAGACGGGCGCCTTGGCGCTGTCGGGCATGGCGAGGCCGGTGGGCATGTCGCCCGGCGGCAGGCCCTCGAAGGCCCATTGCTCATGCGCCACGATCCCCGCGCCCAGCGGATGGCACGCCATGTTCAGCGCCATGGCGGGCATCCCCAGACGCGCCGCCAGCGCGTCGATGAAGGGCAGAGGCGGCGGGACCACCTTGTGCGCGTTCTCGATCGCCTGCGCGCGCGGCGGATGGTTGCGCCAGCCCCAGGTGTAGGTGAGGTTGTAGTATTGCGGCGGCGCCATTTTGACCGCGACGCTCACCCGCGTGCCGTCCTCCATCGGAAAGAACGTCTGGTCGAGCGAGGCGTAGAGCGGGCCGGCCTTCACCGCGATCTCCGGCCAGCGGCCCAGAAGATCGAGCTGGCGGCGCTGGCCCGCCGCGTCATAGTAGGCGATCTGCGCGGCGCTGCGCTTCACCACCGAAGGGCCGCGGCCGTCGGCGCAGGGCTTGCCCGCCGCCATGCCGCTGACCGCGACGCCGTTCACCGTCACCTCCCACGGGCAGTCGAAGTGCATGGTCATCGGCGAGAAATCGTCATTGCCGCGCGCGAGCACGTTGATTTCGTAGCGGATCGTCCACGGCTTCTCGGGCGGGATCGGCGCGGCGGCGGCGCAGGCCTCGTTGGTTGGCTGGCCGGGGCCGCCGCAGTTCACATAATCCACCGCCTCGCCCAGCCGCGCCCAGCCGAAATCGAAGAACATCGTGTCGGACTGGATGCGCCCGCCATACCAGACCTGCCGCACCACCGCCTCGCCGCCGACCACCGCGCCGTCGGCGTCATAGACCGGCATCACGCGGTTCACCCGCCTGTGGCCGGAATGGTTCAGCAGCGGAAAGCCGCGATAGGCGCGGTCGCCGGGCACGCGCGACGCCGCGCCGTCCCGCCCCGTGATGATGTCGCGCGCCCATTGCAGGTGGTGGTCCACCACGCTGCGCTGGTCGGTGAGCCGCGCCTGCGCGCCCTGCGCCCGGACCGCCAGCGCCTCGGGCGACAGGCCGTCAGGATCGAGCAGCAGCGTGCGGTAGGGCGCGTCCAGCACGATCTCGCCCAGGGTCTCGAGGATGTAGCGCAGGTCGTCGATGGGCGACTGCGGGTTGATCACCACCGCTGTCGGCTTTCCCGCGTGCAGCGCGTAATGCTCGGACTTGGTCGCGGACACCGTGTTGACCATCTCCACCCCGTCGCGGTCGCGCAGGTTGGCGTAGGTGGTGGGCAGCATGTTCGTGCCCGGCGGCGTGGCGTGCGAGTCGACAATCTCCTCCACCCCGTCGCCGTCGAGATCGGCCTTGCCGGGAAACAGGCTGGGTCCGGTGCGCACATAGGTCGCGCGGATGAAGGCGGGCGGCGTGATCCGGGGCAGGGTGCGCAGGGTGCTTGCCGCGAAGGCGGCGGCGTTGGCGTCGGGGCTTGCGTCGCGGCGCAGCCACTGGAACGGCAGCGCCTTTCCGGCGGGCTGCGCGACGCAGCGCACCCGCCGCCATGCGGGCATCGGCGTGTTGGGCTGCGCGCCCGGATGGCCCGGCTTAAGGTAGCGCGACTGCGCCGTGCCGGGGTCGGCGGTCGGATCGCCGGGGGGAATGATCATCGCATTGGCTTCGAAGCCGCCGCCCAGCGCGGGGAACTGCGCGAAGGTCTGCACCAGGTCCTGCTCGGCGGCCGGCAGCGCGGCGAAGCCCAGGATGCGGCCCTGCGCGCGAAAGATCGGCGGGTCGGGCTGGAAAAAGCCCGCCGCGCATTCCTGCGGACTTTGCGCCGCCGCCAGCGCGGGCGCCGCCAGCGCGGCGGCGGCGGCGAGCAGGGCGCGCCGCAGGGCGCGGGCGCGCGTGGATGGGGGGGTGTGCCGGGTCATCGTCGCCTCCCTTTCGCCGTCTGTGGGTTCACGCGGTCTGTGGGTTCACGCCGTCTGAAGCCTCACGCGATCCCGGGCGGGAAAGGCCCCGCCCGCCTTCGCCGCGCGCGCGCGACGCAGGCGCCGGCGAGCCATTCCAGCCGCTCCGCGATCGCCGCCGCCGACGCGCGCACCGGGGCGCCGCCCCAGATGTCGCGCGCCTCGTCGCCGTAGCGCAGCAACCCCAGCGAGCAGTCCATCACCGCCCGCTCGGGCCTCATCCGCAGCACGTCGGCGCGCCGCCAGAGGCTGCGCGCGCCGCTCTCGGGGCCCGCGCCGCGCGAGACGAACAGCGCGCCGCGCAGGCGCTCCACATCATCAGCGCGGGCATGGAGAAAGCGCCAGCCCCGCCCCGCCCCCGCGCGCCGGGCATGATCGGCCCAGCGGCGCGGGGTGTCGCGGTCGGGGTCGAGCGTCAGGGTGTAGATCTCCGCCATGGCGGCGGGCCCCTGGTCGAGCGCGGCGCGCACCGCCGCCAGCTTTGCCGTGCAGGGGTAATGCGCGTCGTGCAGGACCGAGGTGAAGGCGATCAGCACCAGCCGCCCTTGCGTCAGATCGCTGTAGAACCGGGCCGCGCGGCCCTCATGGTCGGTCACCGCGATATCGGGGATCGCGCGACGGTTCAGCCGCGCAGGCCCCGTCGCTGACCAGTCATAACGCCTGTCAAGGTTCATGGCGCGCGCCTTTCATGCCTGAAGGCCTGGGGGGTTCAGCTGTCGTCGGGTTTGTGCGCGCCGCCGGGGGGATGCACCTCGATGTGCTTGCGGCGGCGGCTCTCGGTCTCGCGGCCAAGGTGCGCCACCGAATCGCTGCTGCGCGGGGTGTCGAAGCCCTTGCCCCTCGGCACGATGTCCCAGCGGATCATCATCGCGTGATCCTCGTGCACCACGTTGTGGCAGTGCATGACGTGGCGGCCCATGAAGTCCTTCCAGCGCATGAACACCGTGACCTCGGTGTTGGGCAGCAGCAGCGCCACGTCGCGGCGCGGCCCGCCCATGAATCGCGCCGGATCGGGCAGCATCGGCTGCCGCAGGCCCACCTGCGGCAGAAACGCCGCGAGCGCCGCGAAATGGGCGTGGCGGCGAAAGCGGATGTCCTGCGGGCGGCCCTCCATCAGCGGCGCGAGCACATCCATCACGGCGGCCTCGTCCACGGCGCCGTCGTCGCCCACGAACCGCTCCAGCGTCGCCAGCGCCGCTTCGCCGATCGCGATAAGCCGCGGATCGTCGTCGGCGATCGGGCCGTGCAGACGCTCCAGCCGCGCCTTTTGCTGCGGTTTCAGAACCGTCTCCCAATAGGTCTCCGCCAGCGCGCGCCAGTCGTCGGCGGGAGCCGATTCGAGCCGCAGCGCCTCCGGGTCGCGCCGCCGCAGCGTCTCGATGCGCCGCCGCAGCCCTTCGCGCGCCTCGGGCGGGGCTGCGGGGAACGCCTCGCGCAGCGCCTGACCGGTGCTGAACCCGCTGGCGCCGGGTTGCGGCGGCGCGGCGGCGCCCTCGGCGTCGGGCGCCGCCGCGCTTTCGAACCGCGCCGCCGCGCCGGTATCGCTGGCGCGCGTCTCAGCCTGCGCCTGCTCCGCCGCCGGGGGTGGCGTCAGTTCGCTCTGGATCGAGCCTTGGCTGAACGGTTTGCCGTCCTGCTCCAGGATGATGAACTCGGTGAAATGGCTGTGGATCGGGTGGTGCCAGCCGCTGCCGCCGTTGCGGAACGTCCAGATCTCGGCGCTGTCCTGCTCGATGCCGGCATCGACGCGGTTAGGGTCGAAGATGTCGCCGTTGATGGTCCACAGCCCGCCGTCGTAGTCGAACTCCCACAGCCGCTCGCGGCGCACCTCGCTCAGATCGACCGGCGGCAGGTCGCGGAAGAACAGCGGGAAGCGGCTCTCGTCCTCCACCGGCTCGGCCTCGACCTCGAAGGCGACCTGCGCGTTGGCGTCGAAGAAGTCCTGATCGGTGGCGTAGTCGCTTTGGCGGATGCGCCGCTCGGTCGGGCCGCGCCCGTTCTCCTGCTCCAGTTCGTTGACCAGATAGACGCGCGCCCCGGCCCCGAACGCGGCGAAATCCACGATCACGTCCACGCGCTGCGCCACGCCCAGATAGACGCTGTTCACCAGCACGGGGTTGGGCTGAAAATTGCCGTCGCCGGTGACGACAAGCATCTGGTGGCTGGTCTGCGTCGCAGGGCGGGATTGTTTTTCTTTGCTCTCCGGCCCGAAAACGGCGGCGCGATAGCCGGGGCTGACGCCGGTCGCATGCAGGAACAGATCGTAGAAGCGCGACGGCCCGCCGTTCAGCAGCCGCAGCCGATACTTGCGCGGCTTGACCTTGAGCAGCGGCTGCACACGGCGGTTGACGCTCCAGCGGTCGCCGATCACGCCGTCGATGTTGAAACCGTCGAACACCACTTCGGGCGAGGGGTCGTAGCCGTCGGCGCTCTTGCCGGCGTCGTCCGCGACGGCGGAAAGGCCGACATGGGTGATCGCCTTGCGCGTCCCGTCGGCCAGCAGCACGCCGCGCGCGGGGTCGGCGGCGTCGCTCCAGTCCTGCGCGCTCTCGAAGGTCCAGCGGGTGGACTGCTCCCGGCCCACCCTGCGCGGCTTCCGCCCGGTCTCCTTCTCGTCTTCGCCGCGCGCCACGATTTCCTGCGCGAACAGCAGATCGTGGAAAATCAGCGGCAGGTCATGGTCGCCGGAGGGCAGGCGCCAGCCCTGCGTCTCGTCGTCCATGTCGCCGTTCCCGGCGCCGGGCTGGTCAAACATGAAGTAAAAGCCGTCGAGCCCCGCGTAAACATTCGACGCGGTGAAGTCCATCCGGTGGTCATGATACCACAGCGTTGACAAACGCTCGCGGTCGTCATGGCCGGAGGGGAAATTGGCGTAGTGGTGATCCCAGTATTCGCCGGGGTTCAGCCAGTCGTTGGGGTAGCCGTCGCTCTCGCTGGCGGTATGGGCGTTGTGCAGGTGCGACGTGGTGGACGGCAGCGCGAAGCGCAGGCGGGAATGGCCGGGCTGATTGCCGATCTCCGGCAGGTCGTTGATGCGCCGGGTCATGATCGGCGCGCCATAGCGGGCGTGAAACGTCGGTCCGGGCGAGCCGGGGCGCGTGGCGCGAAAACCCTCCGGCGCGGCGTGGATGCAGTGATAGCCCCAGCTGCTGCTGGCGTCGCCATACTGGGGGTGAAAGCGCCACAGCAACTCGACCTCGCGGTTTATGTAGAACACCTGCGGCCGGAACTCGAAGAACCGCTGGTGCGCGTCGGGCGCGGGCGGCTCGCCGATGTCGATGCGCACCCGGCCGTCCTGCGCAAGGTCGCCGCGCACCGTCCACGGCGCGCCCTCGGGCACGGCGAAGCCGGTGTCGCGCAGGGCCTGCGCCGCCGCGCGGAACCGATGGTTGAACAGCGCCAGCCACTGGTCGTCGGGCAGGGTCTCGACCTGTGTCGGCGCGTCGGCGGGCGCGTGGCCGAGCGCCTGCCATTCCGCCGCCGTCGCGGGGCCGGTCATTACGAACAGCGGCTCCGCCCTGGGCGGCCGCAGGTCGGCGAGCGCAATCTCGCGCCACGGATCGATCGGCGGGCTGGGCTGGGCGAGAAGATCGGGGGGGCCGTCGCCCGGCGCGGCGAGATACCCCAGCCGGTGCCGCATTTCCTCGGCGACCTCGTCGGCGAGCGCCGCCGATCCTGCGGCGGCGACCCCGACCCCGGCGGCGACTTTCATGAAATCCCGACGATCTTCGCGCATTGCAACCCCCATAGCCATGGACGTCGTCAAATACCTGATGCTGCAGCACAGCATCCCGCGAACTCACATTCTGATATTTACATCAATAATAACCAACTCACGCCGGAAATCGTGATTCAGAATCACTTAATTGTCAACAATGTCGGTGTGAGGACGCAGGCGTTGCGAAAACGCACGAACTCGCCGCGTCAGGATTTTGATCGTCTTTCGCTCCGGCGCCGCGAGGGGTTTCGGCGTCGCGCCGGAAGGGGACCGCGCGCGGCGCGGCGCTGTCTGCCGCCCGCCGTCCAGCCGCGCCGGTTGGGCGGTCTGCGGGCGTGAATCGCCGTTGACGACCGGGGCTTTTCCCGGCGCGCGGCGTGCTATATTCGTCTTCAATAGGGCTGGAGGCGGAGATGATCCTGAAATGGCTGCTTGTCGCCGCTGCGATGCTGGCGGCCCATCCGGCGGGCGCGCTGCGCGAGGACGGCGCCCGCTATGACCTGAGCATCGCCGGGCTGCCGATCGGCGAGGCCAGCCTCAGCGTCGCCGCCGCCGGCGACGGCTACGCCATCGACGCGGCGGCGGATGTGGGCTTTCTGTTCTGGGGCGGCGCGGGCGCGGCGCGCGCGGAAGGGGCGGCGCGCGCGGGAAAGGCGGCGGGCGCGCAGGCGCTTTCGCCCGCGCGTTACCGGCTGTCCTATGAGGGCGTCTCGCGGCCCGGTTCGGTGTCGATCGACTTCGCGCAGGGCCGCGCCAGCGCCTGGACCTTTGCGCCGCCGATCCCGCCCGAATTCGCCGAGGGGCGCGTGGCGCTGAAGCCGTCCGACCTCGACGGCGTGCTCGATCCGCTCAGCGCGCTGGTGATCGCCGCGCCCGCCGACGTTGACCCCGACACGCTGTGTCGGCGCGTGCTGCCGGTGTTCAGCGGCGTGACCCGGTTCGATCTGGCGCTGGAGGGCGCGCAAACCGCCGCGCTGGACGATGCGGCTGGGGGCGCGGCAAGGGTTGGCGCAGGGGCTGGCGCCGTCTCCTGCGCGGTGCGCTATCGCCCGGTGTCGGGGCACCGCGAGGGGTCGCCCGGCGTCGCGCGGCTCACGCGCCCCGGCGCGGTGGCGCTGACGCTTGCGCCGCTGGGCGCGGGGTTCTGGGGGCCGGAGCGCGTGGCGGTGCAGACCCGCTTTGGCGCCTTCGAGATCACGCGGCGGCGCTGACCGCGCTCAGGCGGCGTCGGCCGCCGACGCCGCGCCGCCCTTTGAGAGGTTCCGCCGGGGCGCCGCGCCGCCGCCCGCCGCCGCCTCGTCGACGCGCCACGCCAGCGCCGCCGCCGTCTCCACCCGCTCCGCGCCCAGCGCCCAGCGCGCCCGCGCCAGCGGCGCATAGGCGGCCAGCAGCGCGGCCTCACCCG
>Ga0100403_1003099_pt1 | contig 12593 bp, 10 predicted proteins | sample CryGeymet201501t_FD_83663 | JGI IMG/M metagenome (GOLD analysis project Ga0100403, IMG submission 83663) | Groundwater microbial communities from Crystal Geyser aquifers in Utah, USA - Crystal Geyser metaG 2015-01t | ecosystem: Environmental > Aquatic > Deep subsurface > Groundwater | place...
CATCCGCGCCGACCTGATGCACGCCCGCCCCGCCTATGGCTGGATCGGCGAGGAGAGCGGCGCCGCCGACGGCGCCGACGGGATGCACCGCTGGATCGTCGATCCGCTCGACGGCACCACCAACTTTCTCCACGGCCTGCCGCACTGGGCGATCTCGATCGGGCTGGAGCGCAAGGGCGAGATGATCGCGGGCGTGGTCTATGACCCGATCAAGGACGAGATGTTCACGGCGGAAAAGGGCGGCGGCGCGTGGCTCAACGACCGCCGCCTGCGCGTCTCCGGGCGGCGCGACATGGCGATGTGCGTGATCGGCTGCGGGGCGCCGTGCTCCGGCTCGAAATACCTGCCCGCCTGGCTGCGCGAGACCGCGCAGGTCGCGCCGATGGTGGCGGGCCTGCGCCGCAACGGGGCGGCGGCGCTGGACCTGGCCTATGTCGCCGCCGGGCGCTTCGACGGCTGCTGGGAGCGCGGGCTGAAGCTGTGGGACATGGCGGCCGGCGCGCTGATGGTGCGCGAGGCCGGCGGCATCCTGCGCGATCTCGACAGCGCCGACAGCGACCCGCTGTTCACCGGCCAGATGATGGCCGCCAACGCCGACATCAGCGAGACGCTGCACGCGGCTTTGCGCGCCGCGCAGCACGGCGCCTGAACCCCTCGCATGAGCGCGCCGCAGCGCATAATGTCGGCGCGGGCGGCAAGCGCGGAGAACGGCCGATGGTGATGCGACGGGACCGGGCGGTGGAGTTTTCGCAACCCGTGCGCCACATCGTGCTGATGCTGGGCGCGCTGGCGGCGGTGGCGGCGGTGGGCTGGCTGCTGCGCGAGCCGATCCTGGGCGTGGTGCGCTCCAGCCCCTACCTCAACGGCCTTATCTTCGGCGTGTTCGTGATCGGCGTGGTGGCCTGCTTCGCCGCCGTGCTGCGGCTGACCGCCTCGGTAAGCTGGATCGAGGGCTTCGCCGCCGACCGCGCGGGCCACGAATTCGCCGCGCCGCCGCGCCTGATGGCCTCGGTCTCGGCGCTGCTGCGCGAGCGCGGCGCACGGCTGGCGCTGAGCGCCACCTCGACGCGCTCGATCCTCGACTCGGTGGCGACACGGCTGGATGAGGCGCGCGACGTGCTGCGCTATCTGGGCAACCTGCTGATCTTTCTCGGACTGCTCGGCACGTTCTGGGGCCTGTCAACCACGGTGCCGGCGGTGGTGGACACCATCCGCAGCCTGGCCCCCGACGCCGACGGCGGCGCCTCGGGCGTGTTCGACCGGCTGATGACCGGGCTTGAAAGCCAGCTTGGCGGCATGGGCACGGCGTTCTCGTCGTCGCTGCTGGGGCTGGCGGGGTCGCTGGTGATCGGGCTCCTGGAGCTGTTCGTCGGCCATGCGCAGAACCGCTTTTTCCGCGAGCTGGAGGAATGGCTGAGCTCGATCACCCGCATCTCGTATGGTGGCGAGGGCGGCGAGAGCGGGCTGGCGGCGACGCTGGTGGAGCAGAACGCCGCGCAGATCGAGGCGCTCACCGCGCTGGCGCAAGGCGCCGACGGGCGGCGCGCTGCGTTCGACGACCGGCTGGCGGCGCTGACCGACAGCGTCTCGCGGCTGACCGGCGCGCTGTCGGAGCGCGAGGCGGCGGCGGGCGACGGGCGCGTGGTGGCGCTGCTGGAGACCATCGCCGCGCGGCTGGAGAAGCCGCAGGCCGACGGCGACGGCTTCGACGATCTGGAGGTGCGCAGCCGTCTGCGCAGCATCGACCGCCACCTGATGGCGCTGCTTGAGGAGAGCGCCGCCGGGCGGCAGGACGCGGTGGCGGAGCTGCGCGCCGAACTCGCCACGCTGGCGCGCGCTGTGGCGCAGCTCTCCGGGCGCGGGGCCTGAGCCATGGCGCTGGCCCGCCGCAACGAAGGGCGCGCCATGGCGATGGCGTGGCCGGGCTTCGTCGATGCGATGACCGCGCTGTTGCTGGTGGTCATGTTCGTGCTGACCATCTTCATGATCGTGCAGTTCACCCTGCGCGAAAGCCTGTCGGGCGCGCAGTCGCGGCTGAGCGCGCTGACCACCCAGCTTGCGCAACTGTCCAACGTGCTGGCGATGGAGCAGTCGCGCGCCGAGGATCTGGAGGGCGAGGTCGCGCGGCTGTCCGCGACGCTGACCGAGGGCCGCGCCGAGACCGCGCGGCTCGACGCGCTGGCGCAGGCGCTGGGGGCCGAGCGCGACGCGCTGAGCGCGCGCGTCACCGAATTCGAGGCGCGCATCGCCGCGCTGATCGGCGAACGCGACGCGGCGCAGGGCGCGCAGGCGGCGGCGGAGGGCGACGCGGCGCAGGCGGCGCGCGATCTGACGGCGGCGCGCATGCGGCTGAGCGCGCTGGAGGCGGCGCAGACCCGCAGCGTCTCCGAGGCTGAGGCGCTGCGGCTGACGCTTGCCACCTTGCGCAGCGAGATCAGCGCCGAGGCCGAGGCGGCGCGGCTGGCCGCCGCCCGCGCCGACGCGATGGCCGCGCTCGCCGAGCAGCTTCGCGCGGAGAAGGCGCAGGCCGAAGGGGCGGCGGCGGTCGCGCGCGACACGCTCGACGCCGCCGAGCAGGCCCGCCTGCTGGAGGCCGCCGCCGCCGAGGCGCTGCGCCAGCGGCTGAGCGACGCGACCTCCGAATTGTCGGCGATGAGCCTGATCCTCGACGAGGAGCGCCGCCGCGCCGAGGACACGCTCACCAAACTCGCCGCCGCCGAAGCCGCCCGCCGCGACCTGACGCTGGAGCGCGACCAGGCGCTGAGCGCGGCGGAGCGCGAGCGCGCGCTGCTGGCCGTCGCCCGCGCGCGGCTGGGCGAGACGCAGGCGACCACGGTCGATCAGGCGCGCGAACTGGCCGCGCTCAACGCCCAGACCCGCGCGCTGCGCGAGCAACTCGGCGCGCTGCAGGCGTCGCTGACGCAGGCGGAGGCGGCGGATGCGGAGGCGGAGGTGCAGATCGCGGCGCTGGGCGAGCGGCTGAACGCCGCGCTGGCGCGCGAGGCGGCGCTGCAGCGGCGCGAGGCGGAGCGGCTGCGCGAGGAAAATCGCGATCTCGCATCCTATCGCTCGGAGTTCTTCGGCCGGATGCGCGAGATCCTCGGCGGGCGCGACGACGTGCGGGTGGTCGGCGACCGCTTCGTGTTCCAGTCCGAAGTGCTGTTCGACACCGGCTCCGCCGCGCTGGGCTTTGAGGGCCGCGCCAACCTCTCGCGGCTGGCCGCCGCGATCCGCGAGGTGCGCCCGGAGATACCGGAGGGTATCGACTGGATCCTGCGCATCGACGGCCACACCGACGCGCGCGGCCCGGTCGCGGTCAACTGGCGGCTGAGCCAGGAGCGCGCGCTGGCCGTCGCCTCCTACCTGATCGAGGTCGAGGGCCTGCCGCCCGAGCGCCTCGCCCCCACCGGCTTCGGCCCGTTCCAGCCGGTGGACGCCGGAACGTCGGAGGCCGCCTTCGCGCGCAACCGCCGCATCGAGGTCAAGTTCACCGAACGCTGAAGCGACTGCTCACCGCGCGCTGAAGCGGCCAAGCGCCCGTTTGCGCCGCCTGCGCGCGCCCGCTAGACTCGCTCTCCATCTCAAGGGAGGCGAACCATGGCGATGACCCGCAAGGAGGAGGCCCGCGCGCTCGACGCGGAGGAGCGTGATCTGGTCGCGCGCTCGCACCATCCCGCGGTGCAGACGCTCGACGACGCCGACCTGGCGCAACTCAAGGCGCTGATCCGCACGCGGCGCGACCGCGCCAGATCCCTCGCGCACCAGAAGCGCCGCGAGATGCGCGGCAAGGCGGCGCCGCGCGGCGCCGAGGTCGCGCGGGCGGACGCCGGCTCAAGCCGCAAGGTCGAGGCGCTGGCGGCGGCGATGCGGCGGCTCAACGTCGAACACGCGCGCCGGGGCAAGATGCGGGCGCGCCTGACGCTGATCGCCAACCAGCAGCGCGCGCTGATGATGGCGCAGGGCGTGGAATGGCCACACGAGAGCCTCAACACCCGCACCGCGCACGCCGGGATGCGCGCCGTCGCCAACACCCGAATCCGCCGCATCGGCAGCGCGCGCGAGGCGGGCCGCGTCAGCCAGTTCGTGCGCAACGCGCAGGCCAGGCGCGACGCGCGCTGAGGACTGCGCCCTCTCGCGCGGGCCTTGCATCGCGCGCGCCATGCGGCGACCCTTGGCGCGACATCCCGCCAGAAAAAGGCGGGGGCGCATGGGAGGAGGCTTGGCGATGCTGGGGTTGATGCAGGACTGGCCGCTGCGCGTCTCGCGCATCATCGACCACGCCGCGCGCTATCATGGGCGCCGCCGCATCGTCTCGGCCACGGCCGAGGGGCCGCTCATTGAGACCGACTGGGCCGCCGTGCGCCATGGCGCGCTGAAGGCTGTGCAGCGGCTTCAGCGGCTGGGGCTGCGGCCCGGCGACCGCGTCGGGGTGATGGCGTGGAACACCGCGCGCCACCTTGAGCTGTGGTATGGCGCGCCCGGCGCCGGCGGGGTCGCGCATTCGCTGAACCCGCGCCTGTTCGCCGATCAGCTTGTCTATATCGTCAACCACGCCGGCGACCGCTTTCTCGCCTTCGACCCCGACCTCGCGCCGGTGATCGCCGCCATCGCGCCGCGCCTGACCACGGTGGAGCGCTTCCTGTGCCTGACCGACGCCGCGCACATGCCGCAGACCGCGTTCGACGCGCTGGCGTGGGAGGATCTGCCCGCCGACGGCGACGTGACGTGGACGCAAGGCGACGAGAACGACGCCTGCGGGATATGCTACACCTCCGGCACCACGGGAAACCCCAAGGGCGTGGTCTATTCCCACCGCTCCAACGTGCTGCACGCCATGGCGATGATCCAGCCCGACATGCTGGCGCTGTCCTCGCGCGACATGCTGATGCCGGTGGTGCCGCTGTTTCACGCCAACGGCTGGTCCGCCGCATTCTCCGCCCCGATGGCGGGCGCAGGGATGGTCATGCCGGGGCGCGACCTGAGCGCGCCCGCGCTGCACGCGATGCTGGAGCGCGGCGTCACCATCACCGCCGCCGTGCCGACCGTGTGGCTGGCGCTGCTCGACCACATGCGGCGCGAGGGCCTTGGCCTCAGCACGCTCAAGCGGGTGGTGATCGGCGGATCGGCCTGCCCGCAAGCGGTGATCGAGGCGTTCCAGCGCGACTATGGCGTGACCGTGCTGCACGCCTGGGGGATGACCGAGACATCGCCGCTGGGGTCTTTCTGCTCGCTCAAGCCCGAGGTCGCCGCCCTGCCCGAGGCCGAGCGCATGGCGGTGCAACTGAAGGTCGGCCACCCGCCGTTCAGCGTCGATCTCGACCTGCGGGACGACGCGGGCGCGCCGGTGGCGTGGGACGGCGAAAGCCGCGGGCGACTGGTGGTGCGCGGCCCCGGCGTGGTGCGGCGCTATCTGGGCGCGCAGACGGACGCGGCGGACGCCGACGGCTGGTTCGACACCGGCGACGTGGCGACCATGGACGCCCTCGGCTATGTGCGCATCGTCGATCGCACCAAGGACGTGATCAAGTCGGGCGGCGAGTGGATCAGTTCGATCGACCTGGAGAACGCCGCCGTCGCCTGCCCCGGCGTGGCGGAGGCGGCGGCGGTGGGCGTGGCGCATCCGACATGGGGTGAGCGCCCGGTGCTGGTGGTGGCGGCTGCGCCCGGCGCGACGCTGGCGCGCGAGGCGCTGCTGGCGCACATGGCGGCGCGGTTCGCGAAATGGCAGGTTCCCGATGACGTGGTGTTCATGGCGGAGCTGCCGCACACCGCCACCGGCAAGCTGTCGAAACTGGCGCTGCGCCAGCGGCTTGAGACGATGGGTTATCGTTTGCCCACCGCGTGATATGCAAGAAGCGGGGGTGAACGCCCTGGCGGGACGACGGCTAGAAAGGTCGATGGCAGGCGATGACGGCTCTGGCGCGCTATGACTTGCTCGAAGCCGTCGGCTGGTACGCCGAACGGCCCGAGCGTGAGCCGGTCGAGGTGCTGGTCAGCTTTGGCGACGCCTCGCTGACCATCCTGCGCTTTGACGACACGCCGCTGGCGCACTGGCCGCTGGGGTCGCTGGTCGAGACGCCGGGCGCCGCGCCGCTGACGCTGGCCCCCGACGCCGACGCGCCGGAGCGGCTGGCGCTGAGCGACGCCGAGATGATCGCGGCGATCCGCGCGCTGCGCCCCGGCGGCGCCCGCAAGCAGCCTTCGGCCGCGCGGGCGCGCGCCCGGCGGCTGGCGCGGCGCGCTGCGGCGCTGGCGGCGGCGGCGCTGGCGCTTTTCGCGCTGTGGCTGGCGACGCCGCGCCTGATCGACGCGCTGGCGGAGCAGACCCCGCCCGACGCGCGCGCCGCGCTGGGCGACACCGCCATCGCGCGCTTCGCGGGCGACGCCGCCTGCGACACGGTCGCCGGGCGGCGGGCGCTGATCGCGCTCGGCAAGCGGCTGTCGGCGGCGCAGGGCGGCGGGCCGGTGGTGCTGCGCGTCGCGGCGCTGCCTGCGCCCGCGCCGGAGGTTCAAGCGCTTGCGGCGCCGGGCGGCCGGGTGGTGCTGTTCGCCGCGACGCTGGACGCCGCCGAAAGCGAGGACGCGCTGTTGCGCGCGGCGGCGGCGGCGCTGGCGCAGGCGTCGCTGCGCTCCCCCACCGCCGCCGCGCTGCGCGACGCCGGGCTGATGGGCCTGCGGCTGGCGCTGACCGGCGATCTGCGCGGCGCGGGGTTGACCGGGGCCGCCGTGGCCGCCCTGCGCGCGCCCGCGCTGGCGCCGCCGGAGGCGGTGGCGGCGACGGTGGCGCACACCATGGCGGCGCTGGCGGCGGATGGCGCCCCGGCCCTGCCCGAGGCGTCATGGCGTGCGCTGAAGGCGATCTGCGGCTGAGCGCGGGCGGCCCTGCGGCCCCGCCCCCCGCGCGCCACTCAGGCCTGGCGGGGCGACCGTTGGCGGCGCGACGCGGATGATATCGCGGCTGCTCCGGCAGGGCGGTCGTCAGGTTCTGGATCGCCGCCACGGGCGGGCCAGCCGGGCTGGCGGTTCGACAACGGCGGCGCGGCGAACCACGCTCAGGCGCCGCCGCCCGGCGAGAGCGGCGACCGGACTACCCTTCGCTGCGATAGTTCGGGCTCTCCCGCGTGATGTGCACGTCGTGGACATGGCTTTCCTTCAGCCCGGCGCCGGTGATGCGCACGAAGCGGCAGTTCTGGCGCATCGCGGCGATGTCGTGGGCGCCGGTGTAGCCCATCGCCGCGCGCAGACCGCCGATAAGCTGATGCAGCACGTTGCCGACCGATCCCTTGTAGGGCACCTGGCCCTCGATGCCCTCGGGCACCAGCTTCTGCTCCGAGACCTCGCGCTGGAAATAGCGGTCTGCCGAGCCGCGCGCCATGGCGCCGACGCTGCCCATGCCGCGATAGGCCTTGAAGCTGCGGCCCTGGTGGAGAAACACCTCGCCCGGCGCCTCGTCGGTGCCGGCCAGCATCGAGCCGATCATGGCGCAATGCGCGCCGCCCGCGATCGCCTTGGCCAGATCGCCGGAAAACTTGATGCCGCCGTCGGCGATCACCGTGGCGCCGGTTTTCGCGGCCTCCGCGACGCAATCCATGATCGCGGTCAGCTGCGGCACGCCCACGCCCGCCACGACGCGGGTGGTGCAGATGCTGCCCGGCCCGATGCCGACCTTCACCGCGTCGGCGCCCGCGTCGATCAGCGCGCGGGTGGCCGACGCCGTGGCGACGTTGCCGGCCATCACCTGCACGTGGTTGGAGTGCTTCTTGATCCGCTCCACCGCCTGCGCCACCGACAGCGAATGGCCGTGCGCGGTGTCGATCACGATCAGGTCCACGCCCGCGTCGATCAGCGCCGCCGACCGCTCGAACCCCGCGTCGCCCACCGTGGTCGCCGCCGCCACGCGCAGGCGGCCCATCTCGTCCTTGCAGGCCTGCGGGTTCAGCACCGATTTCTGGATGTCCTTGACGGTCAGCAGCCCGACGCATTTGCCGTGGTCGTCCACCACCAGCAGCTTTTCGATGCGCCGCGCCTGAAGCTGCTTTTTCGCCGAGGCGAGGTCCACCGGCTCGCGCACCGTGGCGAGGTTCTCGTTGGTCATCAGCAGCGACACCGGGATGGTTTCATCCTCGGCGAAGCGCATGTCGCGGTTGGTGAGGATGCCCTGCAGCCGCCCCTCCGCGTCCACCACCGGAAAGCCGGTCACGCCATAGCGCCGTTGCAGCGCGCGCGCGTCGCCCAGCGTCTGATCGGGGTCCAGCGTGACGGGATTATAGACCACGCCCGATTCGAAGCGCTTGACGCGGCGCACCTGATCGGCCTGCTCAAGCACGGTGAGGTTGCGGTGGATCACGCCAAGCCCGCCCGCCTGCGCCATGGCGATCGCCATCTCGGCTTCGGTCACGGTGTCCATCGCCGAGGAGATCAGCGGAATGTTGAGCGCGATGCCCGGCGTGACGAAGGTGCGGGTGTCCACCTCGCCGGGGGTTACGTCCGAGGCGGCGGGCTCCAACAGCACGTCGTCGAAGGTGAGCGCGTCGCGAATCTTCATCGGGGCCTCCCAAGGCTGGCGTGCGGGCGTTATTTCACCATGGCGGCGCTGCGGAAAGGGGCCGCGCGCGCGACGCGGATGACAGCAGGGCGGCGCGCGCCTATAACCGCCACAGGCGACCGCGCCGCAGCGCCGCCGCAGCACCAAGGCGAATGCCGCCGCAGCACCGAGGCGAACCACCGTGACCATCCCTCCCCGCGACCTCACCGACAAGGCCCAGCGCCACCCCGAAAAGGCGCACCGCGCCGACGCCGACAGCCCGCGCAAGCCCGCATGGATCCGCGTCAAGGCCCCCGGCTCGCCCGGCTACGCCCAGACGCGCGAGATCATCCGCGAGCACCGGCTCTCGACGGTGTGCGAGGAGGCGGGCTGCCCCAACGTCGGCGAGTGCTGGTCGCAGGGCCACGCCACCATGATGATCATGGGCGAGATCTGCACGCGCGGCTGCACCTTCTGCAACGTCGCCACCGGCCGCCCGCAGGCGCTCGACGCCTTCGAGCCTGCGCGGGTGGCCGACGCGGTGGCGAAGCTGGGGCTGAACCATGTCGTGATCACCTCGGTTGACCGCGACGACCTGGACGACGGCGGCGCCGCGCATTTCGCCCAGACCATCCGCGCGATCCGCCGCAAGCGCCCAGACGCCACCATCGAGGTGCTGACGCCGGATTTCCTGAAATGCGGCCCCGAGGCGCTGGAGGCGGTGGTCGCCGCGCGCCCGGACGTGTTCAACCACAATCTCGAAACCGTGCCCGGCCTCTACCCGGAGGTGCGCCCCGGCGCGCGCTATTTCGCCTCGCTGCGGCTGTTGCAGCGGGTCAAGGAGCTTGATCCGGCGATGTTCACCAAGTCCGGCGTGATGGTGGGCCTCGGCGAGACGCGCACGCAGGTGCTGCAGGTGATGGACGACATGCGCGCCGCCGACGTCGATTTCCTGACCATCGGCCAGTATCTGCAACCCACCAAAAAGCACCACGCCATCGAGCGGTTCGTCACGCCCGACGAATTCGCCGCCTATGCGCAGACCGCCTACGCCAAGGGGTTCCTGATGGTGTCGGCGACGCCGCTGACGCGCTCCAGCTATCACGCCGGCGATGATTTCGCCCGGCTGCGCGCGGCGCGGCTGGCGAAGCTGGGGGCGGTGTGACCGCCCGGCCTCACATCCACTTCGTGATCATGCAATACTGCACCTGCGCCTGCGCGGCCTGACGGTAGAAGCCGATCAGGTCGCGGATCGGCCCACTGATGCGTTGCAGGCCGGCGAGGAACGCGACGATCATGCCCGCCGAGGCGGCGTCGTCGATCACCAGCAGCCCGCCAACCACCAGCACCCCCAGCGGCGCGGCGGCGCCCAGCAGCGCGATGGCGGATTTCAGCAGGTTCTTCCAGATGTGGAACAGGATGCGGTTGCTGTAGAGGATCTCCACCAGCCGGTCGGTCGGCCCTTCGCCGCGCCGCTCGGTCACCGCGTCGCTGAAGTCGCGCCGGGTCTCGACCTGCACCGAGGTCAGATGGTTGAGCCGCTTTTGCAGCAGCGGCGCCACCACCAGATTGGGCACCAGCAGGATCAGGCTGATCCACGCGACCTCGGGCTTGACCCAGGTCATGTAGCCCAGCACGCCCAGCAGCATGGTGAGGTCGGCGAACGCCTGGCTGGGCGCGGCGCCGACGAAGCCGCCCATGTTGTCGAGCTCGGTGCTGAGCACCGACACCGTGGCGCCGCCGCCGTTCCTGCCTGGGTTCTTGCGGTCGCGCTCGTGGCTGAGCAGGGTGCGCCGCGCGCGGATCACCACGCTCTCGCTCAGCCAGCCCTGCCCCAGCTTCAGCGCGTATTTCACCAGCGCCAGCGCCAGCACCGCCGCCGCATAGGCCAGCCCCAGACCCAGCAGCAGCGCCTTGTCGCCGCCCAGGATCGCGTCGTCGATCATCCGGCGCTGGATCTCGATCGGCGCCACGTTCAAGCCGGTCGCCACCAGCGCCAGCGCCGCCAGCCCCAGTTGCCGCCAGCCGCTGACCCGCCAGACATAGCGCCACAAGCCCGGCGGCGGCCCGCCCTCGCCCAGCGAACCCAGGCGCAGCGGGCGCATCATGCGGATGCGCCGCCGAATTTGTCGCCGGATGCGTCATCCGTGAAGCGCACCGCGCCGATATGGGCCAGGTTGCGGTCGCGCTGGGCGTAGTCTATGCCGTAGCCCACCACGAAGGCGTCGGGGATCTCGAACCCCACCCAGCGCGCCTGCACCGCCGTCTCGCGCCGCGACGGCTTGTCGAGCAGCGCGCAGACCTCCAGCCGCGCAGGCGCGCGCGTGCGCAGCAGGCGGGTGACGGCGGCCAGGGTGTGGCCGGTGTCGATGATGTCCTCCACCACCAGCACGTCGCGGCCCGCGATCTCGCCGCGCAGGTCCTTGAGCACCCGCACCTCGCGGCTGGAGGTGGTGGCGTCGCCATAGGACGACACCTCAAGAAAGTCGATCTCCACCGGCACGGTCAGCTTGCGCACCAGATCGGCGATGAAGATGAACGAGCCGCGCAGCAGCCCCACCACCACCAGTTTTTCGGTGTCGGCGAAGGCCTGGTTGATTTCGGCGGCCAGCCCCGCCACGCGCTCGGCGATGGCGCCCTCCGGGATCATCGGGTCGATTACATAGGGTCGCATGATGGCCTCCTTGCGCTCGCGCCGGGCATGGCCCATCAGGGGCGCGTCACGTCAATCCGGTCGAAGTCCATGCCCACCCACACCGAAAAACGCAAGATGCCCTATTCCGCCGATCAGATGTATGCGCTGATCGCGGATGTCGAGGCGTATCGGGAATTCCTGCCGTGGTGTCAGGCCGCGCGCATCCGCAGCCGCCGCGAACTTGAGGGCGCGCCGGGCGGCGAGGTGATCGACGCCGATCTGGTGATCTCGTTCAAGGTGTTCCGCGAACGCTTCGCCAGCCGCGTCACCCTGCGCCCCGCGACCGGCGAGGCCGAGCGGGTGATCGACGTGGAGTATCTCGACGGCCCGTTCCGATACCTCAACAACCACTGGGCGTTCATCCCCGACGGGCCCGACGCCTGCGTGGTGGATTTCTTCGTCGATTTCGAATTCAAGTCGCGCACCCTGCAGGCGATCATCGGCATTGTGTTCGGCGAGGCGATGCAGCGCATCGTGCGCGCCTTCGAGAAACGCGCCGAAGCGCTTTATGGCGAAGGGCGGCGCTGAGGGCCGCTCACGCGGCGGGAAGGTTTGCCGCTCACGCGGCGGGCAGGCTTGCCGCTCACGCGGCGGGCAGGCTTGCCGCTCACGCGGCGGTCACAATTGCGGCGCCCGCCGCAATCCAGCCGCCAAGCGCCCCCACTTGCGGTCTAAGAATGTCGCAAGAGACAGGGAGCGCTGAGCCATGACCATGACCGACGCCTGCGGCTACGCCGTGACGCTGGACGACGCCGCCGCGCGCGACGCCTGGAACGCCTGCGTCACCGCCTTCCTCGCCCATGGCGCCAGCACGCCGCAGCATCTGGGCGCGACGCTGGCCGCCTGCCCCGGCTTCGCCATGGGCCACGCGACGATGGGCTTTTTCCAGCTTCTGCTCGGGCGGCGCGAGACGGTGGCGGCGGCGCGCGCCGCGCTGGCCCGCGCGCAGGCGGCGGCGGACGCAGGCGGGGCCGACGCGCGTGAGCGGCTTTTTGTGGCGGCGCTGGAGACCGCGCTTTCGGGCAGGCTGTCCGCCGCCGCCGACCAGCTCGACGCGCTGCTGCTGCGCTGGCCGCGCGACAGTCTGGCGATGAAGCTGGGCCACGCGATCCGCTTCGTGCTGGGCGACGCGGCGGGAATGCGCCGCTCGGTCGAGGCGGTGGCGGATGCGTTCCGCGACCATCCCCACGCAGGCTACGCCGCAGGCTGCCACGCCTTCGCGCTGGAGGAGACCGCCGCCTATGACGCGGCGGAGGCGCGCGGGCGCGCGGGGCTGGCGCTGGCGCCCGACGACGCCTGGGGGCTGCACGCGGTCGCCCATGTCTATGAGATGACCGCCCGGCCCGACGACGGCGTGCGCCTGCTGGTGGGCGC
>Ga0100403_1003101_pt1 | contig 12589 bp, 8 predicted proteins | sample CryGeymet201501t_FD_83663 | JGI IMG/M metagenome (GOLD analysis project Ga0100403, IMG submission 83663) | Groundwater microbial communities from Crystal Geyser aquifers in Utah, USA - Crystal Geyser metaG 2015-01t | ecosystem: Environmental > Aquatic > Deep subsurface > Groundwater | place: USA...
CGTCTTCGGCGACGGCTTCGACGCGCTCGCGCTGATCGCGCGCGGCGTCTTCGAGTACCAACACTGGCGCGCGTCGAAGGCGGGGTGCGACGTGCTCCTCTTCTTCCCGAGCAACTGCAAAGACTTCACGCCGCCCGCGAGCTCCGGTGTCACCGGCGTTTACGCCGCGCCGCACGACATGTTCGACGCGGTCGGCCTCTTCGCGGGCGCGCGCCTCGAGCTCCCGCTGCATTCGTTCTACGTCGCGTTCGACGCGGACGTCGCGCCGGCGATCACGTTCGCCGAGGCGACGAGCGCGATGATGCAGCTACGCGTCGCGGTCCTCTTCGGTCTGCGCAACCGTCGCTACAGAGGCGAGCTCGTGACCGATCCGACGCGCGGCCCGCACGTCCCGCACCGCGGAGCGTACTGACCGCGACGCATGAAGGACAGCGAGCGCTACATCCCGACGCTCGACGGCTGGCGCGCGATCGCCGTGCTCGGCGTCATCGCGTTCCACATGCGCGGGATCGTCCACGCGCACTGGCCGGACAGCCTCTTCTCGTACGCGGTCGGCTACGGTCGCTTCGGCGTCGATCTGTTCTTCGGTATCAGTGGGTACCTCATCACGAGCCGCCTCGTGAGCGAGCACGCGAAGACGGGCACGATCGGCGTCCGCGCGTTCTACGTGCGCCGCGCGTTTCGAATTCTTCCGCCGCTCTTCCTCTTCCTCGCGTTCCTCGGCGCGCTCGCGCTCGCGCGCGTGTGGAGGCCGAACGCGGACGAGTGGCTGTCGTGCCTCCTCTTCTTCCGCAACTACCGCGGCGGCCACGCGATGACCGAGCACCTCTGGTCGCTCTCGGTGGAAGAGCATTTCTATCTCGTGTGGCCGGTCCTCTTCGTCCTCGCGTCGCGCGTGCGCCGCGGCGGCGCGATCATCGTCGCGATCGCGATCGGCGTCGCGGTGTGGCGCGCCCTCGTCGTGAACGGCGCGGTCACGATCGACGTCCCCGGCACGCCTTGGTTTCGCACCGATCTGCGCTTCGACGCGCTCGCGTGGGGTGCGGCGATCGCATGGGCGCAGCGCACCGCGCGCGGCCGCGAGCTCGTCGTGCGCGCGCTCGGATGGCCGGCGTGGATCGCCGCGCTCGGCGTCTTCGGCGTGTGCGCGTTCATCGCGCGCATCGACGTCCTCGGGACGCTCCTCGCTTTGTGCGCGCCCGTCTTGATCGTGGCGACCGCGACGCATCCGCGCTGGTGGCCGTCGCGCGCGCTCGACCTCGCGGCGCTCCGGTGGATCGGGCGACTGTCGTTCAGTCTCTATCTGTTCCAGCAGGCGTTCGTCGCGGTGCGGCTCGCGATCCCGTGGTCGCAGGTGTGGGTCGTGCCGGCCGCGTGCCTTTCGTACTACGCCGTCGAGAAGCCGATGATCGATCTCGGGCGGCGTGTCCTCCGCTCCTCGACGGCGCGCCCGTCGCGCGGGCGCCTCGCGATCGCCGCGGCGTTCGCGGCCGGCTCGATCGCGCTCGCGATCGCGGGGTGGCCGCGCGATCCGGTCCTCCATGGCGCGCGCGTCGCTGTCTACTCCGACAGCGAGCTGTGCGGACAGCGGCGCGTCCTCGGCGTCGGCCGCCACGATCTGACGCGCTACGCGAACGCCAACGACGTCGTGAGCTCGATCCGCGTCGGCACGGACGTCCGCGCACGTCTCTGCGACGACGTCGCGGACGGCGAGCCCGGCGGCGAGTGCATCGATCTCGAGCCGGGCACGGTGAAGATGGAGCTCGGCGGCATGAACGACCGCGTGTCGTTCGTGGAGGTCTCGCCGAAGTAGATCCGTCGATGAGACGACCGCACGCGCCGCGCCGTGCCATAAGAGATGCTTCGGAGGTCTTCATGCGTTGGCTCGTTCTCGGCTCGCTTTCCTTTCTCGTCGCGGTCGGCTGCGGAAGCACCACGCCGGGCAGCGGCTTCGGCAGCGGCGGCGACGGCAAGGACGGCGGCGGCCTCGGCGACGACGGCGGCATCTTCAACGGCGACGGCAGCTTCACGAGCGGCGACGGCGGCACGAACGGGAAGAACTGCAGCGACGCCGCGAAGCTCGTGTACGTGCTCTCGGCGGAGAACGATCTCTACAGCTTCTCGCCGCCGGACAAGCTCTTCAAGAAGATCGGTCCGCTCCGCTGCAACACGAACATGCAGCCGAACTCGATGGCGGTCGATCGCGACGCGAACGCGTGGGTCAATTACGTCCAGTCGGATCAGGTGAGCGGCCAGGACACGGCGGGCGCGATCTTCAAGGTGAGCACCGCGGACGCGAGCTGCCAGCCGACGAACATCGGGCTGCCGAGCAATTGGTTCCGCCTCGGGATGGGCTTCTCGACGAACATGGCGATGGGGACCGACGAGACGCTCTTCGTCGCCGCGACCGGCAGCATGCTCGGCACGTCGAACGCGCCCGGCCTCGGGCGGATCGATTTCGGATCGTCGCGCCTCGTGACGATCGGGCCGTTCACTGGGTCGCTCGCGGGCAAGAGCGCGGAGCTCACCGGCACCGGCGACGCGCGCCTCTTCGGGTTCTTCACGACGACGCCGGTCGAGGTCGCGGAGATCAACAAGTCGAGCGGCGCGATCGTCAACCAGAAGACGTTGAACGGCGTCGAGACGCCGGCGTACTGGGCGTTCTCGTTCTGGGGCGGCGACTTCTACCTCTACACCGCGCCGGACATGCTCATGAGCCCGACGCGGACGACGAACGTCACGCACTACAGCCCGTCGTCGAACCAGATCGACACGTCGTACATGACGAACATCGGCTTCCGCATCGTCGGCGCCGGCGTGTCCACTTGCGCGCCGATCACGCCGCCCAAGTAGACCAGCGTGAGCGGCCAAGACGCCAGGGGGCCAAGATTCTCGGGGTTGAAGAGACGCTTGCGCCATCGATGGCGCCTGCGGCCTCGCCACGACCCACAGCGCTCACCAATCGTGGTCGACGCCGCGCGCGTCGAGGAGCCACCACGATCCGTGGTGGGAGATCACTTTGACCTGGTTGCTGCGGAAGCCCCAGATGGTGTCGCTCGGATCGGTCGTGTCTTCGCCGTCGGTCGTCGGCGCGTTCTTCACCAAGACGAGGTCGAAGTATCGCGCGAACGCCGCGTCGGGGCGATACGCATCCGGACGCCACTCGAAGTCTTGCGGGACCGGCGGCGGCATCGTCTCCATCTTGTAGTGCACCGGCAGGCTCATCGTTCGCTTGAACGAGAACGCGTCCTCGCCGCCGTGGCGCGCGACGTAATACGACGGCGTGTGGAGGAGCGCGACCTGCTGGAACGACGGCAGGCGAGGCGAGTGGATCAACCCGACGACGCGGCGATCGTTCGGGCCGTCGGCGATCACCGCGTCCATGTCCGCGAGCTCTCTCCCCGCGGCGCCCATCACGGTGAAGAAGTTCCCCGCCGCCGCGCACCCGGCCGACACGTACAGAATCCGCAGATACTGATCGAGCTTTGGCACCGCGCGCGGCGCCCAGACGATCGCCGTCAGGATCACCAGGAACGAGATGCGCTCGTACACGAAGTTCGTCGCCCAGAAGACGTGCGGGATGACGACGTACGCGAACGCCGACGCCACGAAGAGCCACGGCAGCGCCGGATGCCGCTCGTCGTCGCGATCGCGGAAGAGCGCGCCTACCAGCAAGAGCAAGATCGCTGCGAGCACCACCTTGCCGTCGAGGTGATCGGCGCGCATCCCCGCGGTGTAGTCGAGGAAGTAGCGCACCTTCACGAGCGCGAAGTTGTCGTTCCCTTCGTAGCTCCCGTACTCGAAGTTCTGGTACGCGCCGCGCGACTGCCGCCAGTAAACGATTGCACAATACACAATCGCCGGAACGAGCGCGGCGCCGCGCTTCAGCGCCGTCAGCAGCCGCACATGAAGCGCGTCGCGCTCGGTTTGCACGCCGACCACGATGAAGACGAGCATCAGCATGTACGCGACGGCGCTTCCGAGGAGGTGCGTGTACGCGCCGAGGACGGCGACGCCCGCGGTGATCGCGTGGTAGCGCCAGAACGCGCGGCGCTTCTTCTTCTTCGGCCACGCGAGCGGCGCGTCGAAGAGGCGCGCCAGCACGACCATCTGGATCGCGACGCCGAGGCCGAAGTTCACGAACCCCCACGCCATCGAGTATCCGGCCATCACGACGAAGACGAGGAACGCGCGCGCGCGCGGCCGCCCCGTCGCGCGAAGGAGCGCGAGCGTCGCGTACGCGACGAGGAACATGTAGAGCCCGAGGACGAGCTTCCCCGCCGAGTCGATCGGCACGACGAGGTTGAGCAGCGCCACGAGGACGTGGAAGAGCGAGTTGTACGACGCGAGGTTCGTCTCGTAGAGCGCCTGCTCCGGCGATCCGCTCGTCATCATGCGCCTCAGCGTCGACGCGAGCGCGAGGTGTTGCGGGTAATCGACGAACGGGAGCGACTGCGTGCGCCACAGCGATCCGACGAAGATCGCCACGACGCTCCAGTAGATGCCCGAGAACGTCCGCCCGCCCGCGTCCCACCACGGCGCGGCGCGCGAAGCCGCGGCGTCCGCGGGCGCGTCGAGTGGCGCGTCGGCGTCCGCGCCGCGCTTCGGCCCGTCCGCGCGTTCGCGCGACGCGTCGTCTACGCTCGCGCGCTCCGGTCGCTCGTCGTCTTTCGCGGGCATGAACGCCCGCTTTTACTATGCTGCCGCGCGTGAAATCTAGAACGCTCGCTCTCCTCGCGGCGACGGCGCTTTCGTGCGGGACGCCGCCCGACGCGAACGCGCCTCGACCGACGCCTTCGGCCTCCGGCGACGCGGCCGCGCGGACGCCCGAGCCGATCGATCCCGGCCCGGCCCCTGCGGTTCGCCTGCCCACGGACGTGCGGCCGACCGACGAAGCGATCGAGCTCCGGATCGTCCCGAGCGACGAGCGCTTCTCGGGCAAGGTCGACATCACGGTGCAGCTCGAAGCCGCGCGCGGCGCGTTCTGGCTCCACGGTCGCGACATGAACGTCACGCGCGCGACCGTCACGCCTCTCGGTTCCGGCGCTGGCGCGCCGATGGACGGCGGCGCGCCGATCGAAGGCAAATGGGAGCAGCGCCATCCGAGCGGCGTTGCGTCGCTCGTGCTGCCGCAGCGAGTCCCCGCCGGCCGCGCGAAGATCCACATCGAGTTCGACGCGCCCATCGGCACTTCGCTCAAAGGTTTGTACCGCGCCAAGCAAGCGGGCGAGTCGTACGTCTTCACGCAGTTCGAAGCGATCGCCGCTCGCCAAGCGTTCCCGTGCTTCGATGAGCCGGCCTTCAAGATCCCGTTCACGCTGACGCTCGTCGTCCCCGCGGCGCACCGCGCGGTCGCGAACACGAAGGAAGCGGCGCCGCCCGTCGTCGAAGGGGCCATGAAGCGTTTCGCGTTCAAGCCGACGCCGCCGCTTCCGAGCTACCTCGTCGCGTTCGCGGTCGGCCCGATCGACGTCGTCGAAGCGCAGGACGTCCTGCCGAACATGGTGCGCCTCCGTCCGCTCCCGCTCCGCGGCGTCGCCGCGAAGGGGCGCGGCCCCGAGATGGCGTATGCGCTCGCGCACACCGGCGAGATCCTCGGCAAGCTCGAGGAGTACTTCGGCATCGAGTACCCGTACGACAAGCTCGACATCCTCGCCGTGCCGGATCGCGAAGGCGCGATGGAGAACCCGGGCGCGATCACGTTCAAAGAGTGGCTCGTCCTCGTCGACGAGAAGACGGCGTCGCTCGGACAGAAGCGCGCGTTCGCCGGCGTGATGGCGCACGAGCTCGCGCACATGTGGTTCGGCGATCTCGTCACGATGGCGTGGTGGGACGACACGTGGCTGAACGAAGCGTTCGCGACGTGGATGGGGAACAAAGCGGTCGATCTCTGGGACCCGAAGCTCAAGGCGCACCTCGGGCAGCTCGGCGGCGTGCAGGGCGCGATGGGCGCGGACTCGCTCGTGAGCGCGCGCGCGATCCGGCAGCCGATCCAGTCGACGCACGACATCGAGAACGCGTTCGACACGATCACGTACCAAAAAGGCGGCGGCGTGCTCTCGATGTTCGAGCGCTGGATCGGCCCGGACAAATTCAAGAACGGCGTGCGCGCGTACCTCGCGGCGCACAAGCTCGGAAACGCGGCGGCCGACGATTTCCTCGGGGCGCTCTCCGACGCGGCGGGGCGCGACGTGAAGACGTCGTTTCACACGTTCCTCGATCAGCCGGGCGTGCCGTTCGTCGAGGCGGAGCTCGAGTGCAAAGGCGGCGCGAAGCTGCACGTGAAGCAGTCGCGCTATCTGCCGATCGGATCGAGCGGCGACGCCGGCAAAGCGTGGCAAATCCCAATTTGTGCGCGCTACCCGAGCGGCAAGGAGACGAAGGTCGCGTGCGCGCTCGTCGGCGATCGCGAGGGCGACGTTCCGCTCGAAGGCGCGTGCCCGGCGTGGGTGTTCCCGAACGCGGACGCCGCGGGGTACTTCCGCTTCGCGCTCGCGCCGGCGGACCTCGCGAAGCTGAAGAAAGACGGGCTCGCGTCGCTGAGCACGCGGGAGAAGATCGCGTTCGGCAACAGCTTGCGTGCAGGATACAACAAAGGCACGACGCCGTTCGCCGACGCGCTCGGCGCCGCGGCGGCGCTCGTCGGCGACGAGAACGCGCAGGTCGCGGGCGAGCCGATGGGGTACGTCGCGAGCGCGCGCGACTGGTTCTGGGACGACGCGGCGGTCCTCGAGGGGATCGAAGCGTACGGACGCGCGCTCTACGGCAAGACGTACGCGCGCCTCGGCTGGACGCGCGGCAAGGGCGAGGACGACGACGCGACGTGGCTGCGTCAATCCGTCATCGGCTTCCTCGCGCTCACGGCGCGCGATCCGGCGGTGCGCGCCGAAGCGAAGAAGCGCGGCCTGGCGTACCTCGGCGAAGGACCGAAGGGCGATCACACGATCCACAAAGACGCGGTCGACCCGAACCTCGCGGGGACGGCGCTCGCCGTCGTCGGGCAAGAGATGGGCGAGGGGAAGCTCTTCGACGCGATGCTCGCGCTGCTCGCAAAGACGCAGGACGAGGACGTGCGCGGGAAGATCTTGTGGGCGCTCGGCTCGGCGAAGAATCCCGGGATCGCGGCGAGCGCGCGCGCGCTCGCGCTCGATCCGCGGCTGCGTGTCAACGAGGTGATGTCGACGCTGTGGGCGCAGCTCTCGTCGGCGGAGACGCGCGACGAGGCGTACAAGTGGATCCTCGAGCACTACGACGCGCTCGTCGCGCGGATCTCGTCGCACCACGGGGGCGCGCGCCTCATCGGCGCCGCCGGCGGGTTCTGCACGGAAGCGGACGCGAAGCGGGTCGAATCCTTCTTCGCGACGAAGGTCGACGCGATCGAAGGCGGCCCGCGCGTGCTGGCGAGCACGCTCGAGAACATCCGCCTCTGCGTCGCGCGAAGAGGCGCGCACGAACGAAGCGCGCGCGCCTTCTTCGCGAAGAAGTGAGCCTTACGGGCAGCGGTTGTTGTTGCAGCGCCCGGTCATGCAGACCTCGTTCGGGCAGCACGCCTGGCCGGAGCCCCCGCACGCCGCGCACTGGTTGTTCTGGCAGACGGTGAGCGGATCGGTGCAACCGACGTCGCCGCCGCAGCACGCTTGCCCCGCCTTGCCGCACGTGCCGCCCTGGCATCCACCGTTCGTGCACATGCCTTGCTGGTTCGGGCACGTCCCGCCCGACGCCACGCACGTCTGGTTGTTCTGATCGCAGCACCCGCCGCCCGAGCAGCCGGTCGTCGGGCAGCACGCTTGTCCCGCGCCGCCGCACGCCGTGCACGTGTCGTTGCGACCGCACGTCAGGCCCGCGCCGGTGCAGGTGCGTCCCGCGCAGCACGCTTGTCCCGCCGCGCCGCACGCGACCGGACACGCCATTCCTCCGCAGGTCGATCCGCCCGGGCACGCCGAGCCGGCCGCGATGCATCGCTCGCCCTGCGTGTCGCAGCAGCCGCCGCCGCTGCACGTGTTGCCCGCGCAGCACGGCTGGCCCGGCCCGCCGCACGCGGTGCACACGTCACCCGCGCACGCGAGGCCCGCGCCGGTACACGACCGTCCCGGACAGCACGCCTGACCCGCGCCGCCGCATTGCGCGCAGACGCCGTTGCTGCAGCCGAAGCCCGCGCCGCATTGCTCTTTCGCGCAGCACTGCTGTCCGGCGCCGCCGCACGCCGCGCACGTCCCGTTCGGCCCGCCGGTGCACGCGACCTGCGGCGCGGTGCACGTCTGCTGCCCGCAGCACGGCTCGCCCGACGCTCCGCACGTCCCGCACGCGCCGTTGTTGCACGTGCCGCCGATGTTCGGGCACGCGCTCCCCGCCGACGTGCACACGTCGCGCACGCAGCAGCCGCCCGAGCTGCACGTGTTCAGATCGCAGCAAGGCTGGCCGGGGCCGCCGCACTGCGCGCAGACGTCGTTGTTGCACGCGTTGCCCGCGCCGCACTGCCGCCCGGGACAGCACGCTTGGCCGGCCGCGCCGCACGGGATCGAGCCGTCGCCCAGGACACCGCCGTCGCCGTTGCCGCTGATGTCCGTCGTGCTCGATCCGCCGCACCCCGCGAACCACGCGATGAGCGCGACACTACACAGCCAGGCCGCCTTGGCCCACCACCGTCTACCCATGATCTCCTCCTCCCTTGTGAAGCAAGCGCACCAATCCCCTCGGTGACCACAGTGCCCAGGGGTCGTCCGCGCGTTGCGGATTCCTCCGTTCGCGCTGCGTTTTTCCTCGCACCTTCGCCGGTGAGGTGGGGACGCTTCAGGCCGGGGCGAGCACGATGTCGCGGTTCGGCTGCTCGCCCGTCACGAGCGCGCGGAAGACGAACGCGCCCGGATCGACGATCCCCGCGCCGTCGTCGCGCATGAACGTCGCCGCGGGGCCGGTCGAGCGCTCCCACGTCGCGACGCGCGCCTCGATCGCAGGATCGGACTGGCAGTAGAGCGCGTGATCGAAGCGCGCCTTGGGATGCACGGCGCCGTCGTGTACGTGCACTGTCGGGAAGAAGAGCGCGTTCGGATCGCGCCGCGGAAACTCGAACGCCATCGGGTGAATCGTCTTGCGCGCGCCCGGCGCGAGGCCCTTCAGCTTGAAGACGGCGAAGCCGAAATCGCGGTACTCCGGCACCGCGTCCCACGTCTGCGCGGGCAGCCGAAAGCGCGCGTCGAGGCGATCGAAGTCGGCGAGCGTCGGGACGAACGACGCTTCGAACGCGCCGACGTCGTGGACGACGAGCGTCTGCGGCGCGGCCGCGGGCGGCGGACCTCCGCGGGCGAGACCTCCGAACGCGAGAAGCGCAGGGAAGCCGCTCCGCATGTCGTCGAAGAAGCGCGGGTAGCGCTCGAGCGAAAGGAATCGCACCGCGTCCTCGGGCGGCGACGGCGGCACCGGCAGCGGCAGCACCATCGCGAGCTCGCCGCGCGCGGCGACCGTCATCCCGTAGACGAGGAGCTGCCCGCCTGACGTCGCGCGCGCGAAGATGCTCGTCCCGGAGACGATCTCGACGGGTTGCGAGAAGCAGCACATGCCGCGAGGCTACCACCCGCGCCCCGGGCCGCGTGCGATCCATCGGCGAGTTACCACTCTGCTGCCTGTTGGCCGCAATCTTGCGGACGACCGCCTGCGGCCGATTCGCCCCCGCCGACGCAAACGACGGCACTTTCAACGGAATCGGCGGAAGCTTTCACCGCCACGGTTCTCCGCGCGCCCTCCGCGTCGCGCGGAACGCTCTTCGCATCCGCGCGTGGGAATGAGGGAAATATCTCGCGAGAGCGACAGCCCGCCCAAGCTATCGTTCGCGGCGCAAACGGGGGACTTCAAGCTGCCGAAGAAGATCGATTTCTTCTCGCTGCCACGGCCTGTGCAGGACAGGTTCTTGTCCTCGGCGCACAGGCTCGCGCGTCCGCTGCCGATCCTGTTCGTGCCGGCGAAGCGGCTCGAGCCTTACGCGTGGATCGCGGGCGCGGTGGTCGCGGTCGTCGCGGCGATCGTCGTGACGCGCCTCGGCTTCGGCGACTGGGCGAGCGCGCTCGCGCACCAGCGCGCGCCGTTCGTCGGAATCTACGGGATCCTCTTCGCGGCGGCGGCGTTCGCGGGCCTGCGCGCGATCACGATCTTCCATCGGCCGAAGACGCTGCCGTTCCCGTCGGGCACGTACGTCTTCCCGTCGAGCGTCATCGACGCGACGACGCACCAGCTCCGCGTGTGGACGATGCGCGATCTCGAGAGCGTCGACCTCGTTCCGACGCCGCTGCCGACGTTCAACTTCACCTTCACCGGGGGCGAGAAGCTCTCGATTCGATGCGCCGACATCGACAAGGCGCACAAAGCGGAGGCGGCGCTCACGGCGGCGCGGCAAGAGCTCGCGAAGGCGCTCGAAGAGGAAGGGCCGCGATCGATGGCGAACGTCGATCCGCTCTTCGGCGGATCGGTGGGCAGCCCGATCGGCCCGACCGAGCCGCTCGTGCGCGTCGTGCCGCTCTGGGTGCGCCTGGGATGGCTCGGCGCCGTCGCGCTCGGGCTCGTCCTGGCGCCGGTCGTTTGGCACCTGCGGAACGCGTCGAGCGACGCGAAGATGTTCGCCGACGTGCAGGCCGCGAACACCGTGACGGCGTACAAGGCCTACCTCGCGCAGGGCGGATCGCGCTCGGGCGAGGTCGCGAGCACGCTCTTGCCGCGCGCGGAGCTCAAGGAAGCGGAGCAGCTCGGGTCGGTCGACGCGCTCATCGTGTTCGCGAAGTCGCATCGCGGGTCGAAGATCGATTCGGAGATCGCCGCGTCGCTCCGCAAGGCGATGCTCGGGGAGCTCGACAAGGCGAAGGGCGAGGGGACGGTCACGGCGCTGAAGGCGTTCAGCACGCGATACCCGGACCACAAGGTCGACGCGGAGTACGTCGAGGCGCTTCGCGCGCTCTACATGGGGGCGCTCGACAAGTACAAGGCCGCGGCGCCGGAGAAGGACGGCGGGCAAGCGGCGGCGTTCATGCAGCGCGTGCTCGGGGTCGCGGCGAAATCGGGATCGCCGATCGTCGAGGTGCGCTTCCGTTTGCGGCCGTCGAAGTCGCTCGCGAACGCGGACGAGGGCGTGAAGAAGAGCAAGTATTTCCTGGGCGATAGCTCGCTGCCTTCGCGCTACTTCGCGGTTTCGAAGCTGAGCGGAAACGAAGCGGACCTCGCGAAGGCGCTCGTCGACAAGATTGCCGAGACGTTCCCCGCCGACGTGCTCGCGGCCAAGCTCGGCGATCGCATCGACGGCGACGCGCTCCCGGCGTTCAAGGTGCCGACGATCGTCGTCGACTACGCCGCCGAGTGGTCGCGCACCCAGACCGTCAGCACCAAGCCGCGCGGCGTCTACGTCGGCGTGAACATGCAGTTCGAGATCGGCTTCTACTTGCCCGACAACAAGCAGCCGCCGCTCAAAGTGCAGACGACGGCGTGGAAGAACCCCGAGCTCTGGAAGTTCAAGGACGTCAGCGACGACCGCGAGTCGAAGATCTACGACGCGATGGTCGACACGGCGTTCGCGCAAGCCCAGCAAAAGGCGCTCGAGCTCCTGTTCAAGATGCCGCCCGCGAAGAAGTAAGAACGAGGCAACAGGGAGACGGGGAGACGGGGAGGTTCTCCTTGTCCGTGGTCCCCCACGAAACTCCCCGTCTCCCCGTCTCCCTGTAATCCCCACAAATTGGTATGAGCGCGGTCGGGCGTTCGATGATCGCGCGATGCAAAATCGTCGGACGAAGCGGAGCGAGGTGCCGGACGAGGCGCTTCAGCTTCTGATGGAGGCGCTCCTCGATCGGAGCGAGGTGCGCGCGGTGGCGCTCATCGAAGACAATGGGCGGATCCTCGCGGGGACCGGGATGCCGCGTGATTTGGTGGGGCTCGCGCTCATCGCGAAGCCGCTCGCGCGCGGTGAGCCGTGCCTCGATGTGGAGGAGGTGACGCGCGGGACCGATGTGCTGACGCGCGGGTTTCGCGCGGGCGGGCGCACGGTGTACCTCGCGGCGCTCGGCACGCGCGTGCGGCACATGACCGAAGCGGTGCGCGGCGTCGAGCGGATCATGGCCGCGGCGTAGCTCGTCTCGTCACGTCGCCATCGGCAGCCCGCGGAAGACGCCGCAGTCCGGGATGTCGCCGAAGCCGGCGGCGCGCTGGCCCATCGCGTTCAAGATCGTGCAGCCGAGGCGGTTGAACGGCTGACGACCCGCGTCGACGACGCGCCCGCCGCTCGGGATCGCGCCGCTCGCTTTGCCGATGAGGACGATCGGCACGTTCTCTTGGCTGTGATCGCCGCGACCTTGCTCGTTCGCCCAGACGACGAGCGTGTTGTCGAGCATCGTCCCGTCGCCTTCGGGGATCGCGTCGAGCGCCATCGCGAGCTTCGCGACGCGGCTCGCGTAGTACTGGTTCATCAAGACGACGCGCCGCGTGTTCTCCGGCGTGCTGCCGGCGTCGGACGTGTCCTTGTGCGCGACGTCGTCGTGGCAGTTCATGTCGATCCCTTGCCACGCAAAGCGCCACTTCCCGCCGCCGTAGCCGAACTGGAGCGTCGCGATTCGCCCGA